>ENA-ORUW01000174-ORUW01000174.1-human-gut-metagenome-genome-assembly--contig:-NODE-174-length-75870-cov-5.474471_pt1 | contig 75870 bp, 75 predicted proteins | sample MGYA00242088_ERZ509227 | MGnify/ENA primary metagenome ERZ509227 (study PRJEB26280, sample SAMEA2338816) | human gut metagenome | biome: human gut; feature: human-associated habitat; material: faeces... | reverse complement strand
ACTTTTTTTGCATTATCCCTTTTCTTTGTGCCTCTTCGCGAAACTATATGGCACTTTATTCTTTTTTAGTTTAATTCATTTTTTGATAAATATGATTTATACTTTTGCATAATTTTTATTAAAGTTAAGTATAAAATTGTCTTATGCTATAATATTTACCAAGATGAATGGTTTAACTTATCAAGACGTTGTATCACAAATAAAAGACAGACTGGATATCGTAGACGTTGTCTCCAAACACGTCATCCTTAAAAAATCAGGAGGCAATTACTGGGGATGCTGCCCTTTTCATAACGAAAAAACACCTTCTTTCAGCGTAAGCCCGGCAAAACAAATTTACAAATGCTTTGGCTGCGGCGAGGGTGGGGATGTTTTGAGCTTTTTGATGAAAATAAACAACCAGTCCTTTGCCGAGGTAGTAAAAGAACAGGCAGAAATTCTTGGTATTGAGCTGCCAAACAACTTTGATAAATCAAAAGATAACAAAGATATAAAAGAGCAAATATACTCTTGCATGAAAGATGCTGCGGAGTTTTATAAAAAAACGCTTCTTGAAAACAAAACTGCCGAGGCTTATCAATACCTTGCAAACAGAGGGATAACAGACGAAAACATAGAAACATATAGGCTCGGCTTTGCACCTAATGCTTATGATGCTTTACAAAAATTTTTGAAAGTAAAACATAATGAAGAAATTCAAGAAAAAGCCGGACTGATAATCAAGCGGGAAAATGGAAACGGTTTTATTGACAGATTCCGCAACAGAATCACAATCCCTATTTTTGATGAAAAAGGAAACATTGTAGCATTCGGCGCGCGTGCAATAGAAGCAGGACAGAACCCCAAATACCTTAATTCCCCAGAGACCCTTGTTTACAACAAAAGCCATGTACTCTACGGCCTGTATCATGCAAAAGAAGCAATAAAAGAAAAAGACTCTATTGTAATTATGGAAGGATATTTTGATGTAATATCTGCACAGGTTAACGGGGTAAAAAATGCCGTCGGAGCTTGCGGAACAGCGCTTACTGACAGCCATGTAAAGCTTATCTCAAGATACACCCAGTCCAGAAAGATTTACCTTGCTTTTGACACGGACAAAGCAGGACAGATGGCAACAAAAAGAGGTGCAGAAGTAATCAAAGAAGCGTTTTCAGGGCTAGGTAACATAAAACAGTTTGACGAAAGCTTTGCATCAACTTCCGAAAACACAGACAGATACTCTTGCGAGCTTAGGGTAGTAGTACCGCCTGAAGGCAAAGACCCTGATGAATTTATCAGAGAGAACGGCGCAGAAGCTTACGCCCAGGTGTTGAGACAAGCTCCGCTGCTTGTGGATTTTCAAATCGAGAGCGTTTTAAAAGCTTATCAAAAAGGCATGTCGCCGGTTGAAAAAAGCTCTATTGTAAAAGAGGTGCTTCCATATCTTCTTGAGATAGGCAACAACATTGTTAGAGACGAGTATGTAAAGATAGTATCTTCCCGATTGGATATTACGGAAAATTCTTTGCAAAAAGAGCTGCTTAACTCATCGGGCAAGGGTTTGAATAACACTTATTCTCAAAAACCAAAGACTCAAACACAGCTTGCGCCAATTGTAAAGAAATCTTTAAATATTTCAGAAAAAGCGCAAAAAAATTTATTGTCGATGTATTTAATAAATGAAAGTTCCTACAATATCCAAACATTAAACAGCATTTTAAAGGAAGTTGAATATACAAACGATACGTTAATAATTGTAAAAGATACAATTGACAAATTGGTCGGACGGGTAAATAATGTTAAAGAATTAATCGAGACCCTGTACACAGAATTTGCCGAGGACTATGAAGTCAAAGACATAATCACAGATTTGATATATTTATCCGACAGTTTTAAAAATTTGTCGGACAAAGATTTTAAAATAGCTATTAATGAAAATATTGAGACTATTAAATCTTTTAAAGAAAAGGAACTGAAGAGTCATTTACGCTCTCAATACAAGCAAGTCAATGATGATGACATAAAAGCTATTGAACAGCAGATTCAATTAAAAGAACTTTTAAAAAACAAAAACAAGCTAAGAACTGGAGACAATTAATGAGCAGAAAAAGAATGTCAGACAAATCACTCGTTAGCATTATCGATGAAGATGAGCTTCAAACAGATGATACAACAGGTGATGATTTATTTAGCGAACCCGAAACTATAACAACAGACAGTATAGATGTAATCATCGGAAAATCAGGCTCTACAGCAGCAGACGAAATTTATATGCAGCCTTCTGATGATATGGACGCAGAAGACGAACAGCAAATTGCAGTCCCCAGAGGTGTTTCACTTGATGACCCCGTTAGAATGTACTTAAGAGAAATCGGCCGTATCAAACTTTTGACAGCTGATGAAGAAATTGATTTAGCAAGAAAAATCATACAAGGCGGAAATATCGGCGCCATTGCAAAGAGAAAACTCGTTCAAGCAAACTTGAGACTTGTTGTTTCTATTGCAAAAAAATATGTCGGCCGCGGCATGCTCTTTTTGGACCTCATTCAAGAAGGCAACCTCGGCTTGATTCGTGCAGCTGAAAAATTTGACCACGAAAGAGGCTACAAATTCTCAACTTATGCCACATGGTGGATTCGTCAGGCAATCACCAGAGCAATCGCTGACCAGGCACGTACTATCCGTATCCCTGTTCACATGGTTGAAACTATCAACAAACTGAAAAAAGTAACAAGAAAACTCGCTCAAGAGCTTTCCAGAAAACCGACCGAAGACGAGCTCGCTCAGGAAATGAACATTTCTATTTCAAAATTGAGAGAAATCATCAAAGTGGCTCAAGAGCCATTGTCATTGGAAACTCCTATCGGTAAAGAAGAAGACTCAAGATTGGGCGATTTTATCGAAGACAAAGATGCTGATGCTCCTGTAAAAACAGTTGCTCATGAACTTTTAAGAGAAGACCTTGCTGAAGTTTTAAGCGGTCTTTCTCCCCGTGAAAGAGATGTTTTAAGACTCCGTTTCGGTATGGACGACGGCAGACAAAGAACTCTCGAAGAAGTGGGCCAGCTGTTCGGTGTTACCAGAGAACGTATCAGACAGATTGAAGCAAAAGCTTTAAGAAAACTCAGACACCCCAACAGAAGCAAACGCTTAAGAGAATACGTAGAAGTTTAATCATAAAAAAAGAGGCTTTAAAAAGCCTCTTTTTTTATTCTAAGTTTATTCGCCATAAACTGTTGTAATTAACCGTTTATTAAACGCAAAACAACACCTCTTTTTACAGAGCTGACTTGAGAAAGCAGCGATACACTTACATTTTGCAGAATCTGATTTCTTACAAGATTTGCCGATTCCTCTGCAAAATCAGCATCCATTATTGTTGATCGGGCTTCTGTCAGATTAATTTCGAGGTTTGTATTTCTTGATATTGCAGCCTCAAGAACATTATGCGCTGCACCAATTGATGCTCTAATGTTCAATACACTGTTCATTGCCCAATCTGTTTTTATCAGCATTTGCTGCATAGGTGTATTGGACAAATTATATCCTCTGGGCGAAATATTAGCATTTACACAATCAAGAGTATTGCCATTGGTATTAAAAACCTGTGTCTGCTTAAAAGATGTATTATTAACAAGTGAATAAACAGAATCACCTATTTTTATATATTTTGTTTCGTCCGGCTGTAGTTCAATTTCATATTGCGATGCTGAGGAGTTTATCCCCGTAGATTCCTGTTTTGATGTTATTGATGCAGAAGAACCTGCAACCTGAACAATATTGTTGCCGTTAATTCTAAAAAGTGCAGTGCTTCCGTCATTATTGGTTATTTCATAAAAGTGGCCGTTAATGTTTATATTTTTTTGTGTTTCTGTTGAAAAATCAAGGTAAAAATAATCATTACCTATCCCCGAAGAACGCACCATATCACTGTATTCATCAATAACAACCCCGTCCCCTGATGTGATGGAAACTCCGTTAGTTTTTTCATAAATAACAGATTGTTTATCAGCAGAGTTATTTGTAACTTTGTAAACTCTTTGGACCCCATTAATTGTGAACATCATGTATTGTGTTTCACCGGGGTTTATAACAGAAGAAAAATTATTGCCGTTAAGGCTGCTAAATACAGCTGTAGACATTTTGTTTACAGAAACACCCGGAGCATTGACAGGCACCAGCATGCCTGTTTGTGCATCTATATCAAACACTATATCCTGTGCTGAACCGTTGTTGGTAATCTCAAAGATGTCATCACCATTTTTTACATATGCAGTACCGGCAAAATTTTGTAAAAATTGTTTATCATCCGGTTGCTGTGCTACAGAAGCAGAAAAATCTGCAATATATGACCCAATTACAGGAGTTGGCTGTGGCACGATGGAAGGATCGACAAACTCTTCTATTGTTTTTAAAGAAGCATCATAGGTAAAAGTTTTGGTGAAATCAGAAGCAGTATCGTTTTTGACAGTGTAAATCTCATTATTTATAGAAATAAATTTTGTTTGTCCTGCTTCCACAGTGATATCAAATTGGCTGGACGCATTTAATGAGGCTTGCTCATAATCGATAATATCAGTCACAGAAACCTTTGCACCGACAAATTTATTAAACCCTGAGTTTGATTTATCAAAATAAATAACGCCGTCTTCTTGTGCAGTAATCTTTGTGATACCGCTTCCATCCTCATTTTTCAGATAATATTCACTGCCCGCAGTGACAGTCATTGATTGCAGATTTGCATAATCAGTAAATGAGGCCAGCACATCTGTTGCCAGTTGTGTTCTGACAATATTTCCGTTTGAGTCTTTGATATTATTGTTTGAATCCAGAATGAAATTTTGTTTTGAGGCTGCATTATTTGTTATTTGATAAATTTTACCGCCAAATTCATAATACTTTGTTTCATTAGGATTAAGCTCTATGTAAGAAGCAACACCTGTTGTTACACCTGTTTTCATATTTCCCACAAGGTTAACGGTAACTCCGTCATATCCGGCAATAGGGTTTAGGTTTCCGTTTTTGTTGTTAAATATAAAGGTCTGGTTTTTTGTAGAGGTTATTTCATAAAGCTTATTGTTAAAAATATAATGTTGTGTGCTGCCGGCTTTTAGCTCTAAAGCCTGACCGCTATTTATAGAGGTATAGGTGCTTAAATCATAAAGAAAGTTCTTTTGAACACCATCCCCGCTCACAATATCCAATGCTCCGGCATTATCAGTTTTAAAAACCACCACTTGAGAGACTGCAGAGGTGTTTTTTAATTCATACACTTTATTATTTGACTTAATATAATAGCTTTTATTTGCCTCCATTTGCATGTATTTTTCGCCATTGCCCAAAGATGTATAAGAGTTGTCATAGCTGCCCAGCTCAACAGCTTTTACTCCTGTACAATCCACAAATTCTATTTTGCCAGCACTATAGTTGTATGTAACTTGTTGGTCCTTGGCAGATGTTATGGCGAACAACTTTCCGTCAAAGTCAGCATAGTAGGTTTCTCCGGCTTTTGCATCCACAAAATAAAGATTTTTTTGTCCGGTAAAAACATCTACCAAATCGGGCTTTTTAAACAATTCATCCAAAGTCAGCCCGCTAAGACCCGAGGTTGTATCATAAAGAGGAATGCGCATATCCTTTATAGAACCGTCAAACAGTTTTCTTCCGTTAAATTCAGCTTTATTGACGGTTTGCACAATATGCGCAATCTGCTGCTGAATCTCTGCATCCATTGCAGCTTGTGCTTTATCATCATAAATGCCGTTCATCTGCTGCAGTGTGAGATTTCTAATCCTTAAAAGAGAATTGTTTATATCAATAAGAGCGCCTTCTGCATTGGAAAGCATATCGATGGCCATTGAAGAACCTTTTTTAAGGACTTTGGCACCGTTAATTTGAGTTTTGAGATGTTCGGCAATATTTATGTTAGCCGCATCGTCTTTGGCCCTGTTAATTTTATAACCCGTGGCCATACGTTCCAATGAAGTATTTATATTGCTTGTTGCCGTATCAAGATTACGTCTTACAAGCAGACTTAAACTGTCTGAATTTACTGATATCATCCCTGATTTTGTTAACGATACGATCTCTCATTAACAATTATGAAGGAATTTAAGCAAAAATACCGTTCTTCTTTAGTTTCAAAAATTACATCCTAAAGTATAAATAATACAACTTCTTAAAATAAAAAAACAAAACTATTGTTTGATACGAACCACCGCTTCGATATTGCAATCGATGTCGCCGTAGATTACGTTCATAAAGCGGTCATTTACAGGTATAACTTTTGCATAATTCAGTGATTTTTGGTTGTGGTCATCGCCTGTTTCTATTGCAGAAATTTTTGCTACCAGCGACGAGCCTTGATAAAAATTCAAAAAATAGCCGCTTTCTTTTTTGGCCGAAAGTATTCTGTAATATCCGGGCGGGATTTCCTTGTGGTCTGCGGTAATCAAAGTTACCGGAATCATAACAGTGGGGTAGTCTTCGTATGTAACTTTAAAAGAGTTTGAATCCGCAGGCGTAGCGCCTTCTTGCATTTGAGGGCCTATTGGAGCGCCTTTGGGTTTATTCTTATCTTCTTTTTTCTTTTTTTTCTTTTCAAAAAACTTCATCACCTTTTCAAATTCCTGGTCGGTGACAGCTCGCTGCTGGTTTTTTGCGTCAGAATCGATTTTCATAGGTTCATCCCAGAAATCACCGTCATCAGCAAACGCCGGCAGCATTAAGGAGCAAAAAATTAATATAAAACCCGAGGTTAAAAATCTTTTCATAATTCTATAATAATGTTTTTTAGAATTAAGTAAAGATAAAACAATTTTTTTATGATTATTGTAAAATGGTTATGTAACACAATGAGGTGGTATTTTGGATAGAGAAGAAATTTTAAATAAAGCAGGAGAGGCAGTTGCACAAAAAAACTTTGGCGAAGCAAAACAACTGCTTGAAGATTATATAAAAGAAACAAATGACACAGATATAGAGGTTCAAAAAACGCTCGGGTTGTGCAATGTCAACCTTGACCAATATCCAGAGGCAAAAGAAAACTTTGAAAAAGTTGTTGAAGTAAACGACGATGATGCTACATCGTGGTTTTATCTGGGTATGATTTACGAGGGGCTCAATGATATTGAAAAAGCGCAAAAAGCCTATGAAAAAGTCATTGTCTTAAGAGAAGACTACAAGGATGCCTACAAAAACCTTGCAATTGTGCATTTAAAGCTAAAAAACCACGACACCGCACTGGAGTTTGCGTCAAAAGCGCTTGTGTTAGACAACACAGACTATCAAATCCACTACATTATGGGAACAGCCTACACGGCAAAAAAAGAATACGAAAAAGCCGTTGCATCCCTGCTTGAAGGCCTCAAGCTAAAACCCGACCACGCATTGATGTACAACAATCTGGGCTCTTGTTATCTTGCGCTCAAAATGATAAAAGAAGCGCAAGAAGCTTTTGAAAAAGCAGTTGAGCTTGATAACTCCAATGCAACAAGCTATTACAATCTGGCAACTGCTCTTCAATTGCAGCAAAAGCACAAAGAAGCTTTTGAATACTTTAAAAAATCTTATGAAATTGAACCATCCGAGTTTTATCTGTCTGCAGCAGCGGTAGGTTCAATCAACGCAGAAAGCTGGCACGATGCAATAGTTTATTACCAGAAGCTGATTATTGCACATCCTGAAAAACAGAATTTTCAATACAATCTTGCAACTGCTTACCAGCAGACAGGCAAGTACAACGAAGCAATTAAACTTCTCACACAGCTTGTAGCCACAAATCCAAAGTCTGTTGCAATGGGCCAGAGGCTGGCAGATTGTTATGAAAAAACAGGAAATTTGCAAATGGCAAAAAACACATACACAAACTTGATAAGGCTCGGCAAAATACCAGCTGATGTTTACTATCGTTACGCAATTTTGTGTATGAAAACCGATGACAAAGATAAAGCAGAAACAATCTTCAAAAAAGTTATTCAGCTTGACCCTAAAAATCCGTATGCTCACAAGGATTTAGGTGTTGTTTATCTTTCTCAAAGGCTGTTTGACTACGCAAAAGAAGAGTTTGAAACAGCATACAAAATGGCACCGGAGGATTCTGCAGTGGTATTTGAAATGGCAAATTTCTACCACGCAATGAATGACTTTCAAAAAGCTAAAGAATTGTATGAAAAATCCTTCAAATTAGCACCGGAGGTTATGGATATTGCTGTATTCAGAGCAATCAATTATCTAAGGCTCAATGAAATTGACACTGCTCTTGAGCTGTTTTTAGATGCGATGAAAAAATATCCCTCACAACACATTATTTTGTTCAACATAGGGCTTATTTATTATCAAAAAGGCAATTATGACGCGGCAAAAGAGTTTCTCTCTGACGCCTACAGCCTTTATCAGGACGCAGAAACAATGAACGCTCTTGCTCTGACGTTTTATGAGCTCAAAGAATACGAAAACTCAAAAAACCTTACCCACAAGCTTATTGAGCAGTTTCCTGACAATATAAATCTGCTTTTGCTTCTTGCAAAAAGTTATATTGAACTGGGTGATGCACAAAATTCGGTCAGGTATCTGGAAAAAATCATGGAGATTTTCCCTGAACAGCCCGAAGCAAAAGAATTATATGACAGAATCAAAGGAGTAATTTAATGTACGAATTAAAAGTAATAAGCTCGTTTTCAGCAGCACACCACCTTTTAAATTACGAAGGAGAATGCGAAAATCAGCACGGACATAACTGGAAGGTAGAAGTGTATTTAAAAGGCGAAAACCTCGACAAATCCAATATTCTTGTGGATTTTAAGGTTTTAAAAAAAGAGCTGAAAAAGGTGCTCGATACACTCGACCACAAAGACATAAACGAACTGCCGGAGTTTAAAAACATAAGCCCCAGCAGCGAAATACTCGCAAAATACATTTATGAACAGATGAACAAAATATTTCCGCAGGTATCAAAAGTAGGAGTATGGGAAAACGAAAACTCCTGCTCAATGTATTATGAACAGTGGGACTAACAACTAAAGACAGGACAAAAAAATGAATCTTATACAAGCAATAATAATGGGTTTAATTCAAGGTTTAACGGAGTTTTTACCGGTATCAAGCTCGGGGCATCTTGTTTTGACCTCCAGTTTATACAAATATTTTACACACAAGGAGTTTGTTACAGGCAGCTCGGAAGAAGTTGTTTTCGATATTGTACTGCATGTAGGTACGCTTCTTGCTGTTATTTTGTTCTTTAAAGACGATATTATAAAAATCACAAAGGCTTTTATTAATGCTTGTATAAAAAAAGATTTTTCCGACCCCGAAGCTAAGCTTGCCGGTTTTATCCTGCTTGGCACGGTGTTTACAATACTTGTTGCATTTCCTTTAAAGATTATTTCCGAAAGTCTAATCAATCTGCCATATATTGTAGGTATATTCATTTTTATAACAGGCTGTATTCTTTATCTTGGAGAATGGGCATCAGAAAAAAAAGCCGTTAAAACAGACAAAGTTGATTTAAAAACCGCAATTATTATTGGTCTGGCACAGGGTATTGCCTCGATACCCGGCATTTCCCGTTCGGGCTCTACAATTTCTACAGGGATATTTCTCGGGCTGGACAGGGTAGCGTGCGCAAGATACTCCTTCCTTTTGAGTTTACCCATTATCATTGGTGCTTCAATATTTTATCCTGTTTTGGAGGTGGATATTCACGAATTCTTGCAATACAACTGGTTGGCTTTTGCGGTGGGATTTGTTGTATCCTTCATTTCCGGATACTTTTGTATAAAATATTTTCTTCAATTTTTAGGAAAGCATTCTATGAAAATATTTGCATATTACTGCTGGATTGCGGGTGCAGGCATGTTTGTTTTCTTTAAATTTTTTGCTTAACAAAACTTCACATTATCCTCTTTTTACATGATGTAATTCATGGCAAATAATAGCAAAATAACCATGGAAAACATGGGAGAGGTTAGAAACATGGTAAGTGCAGTTGGTTCAATAGGTTCATATGCCGCCTCAATATTTCAATATCAGGGGCTGCAATCCACATCAAACGTAACAACTGATTCTACAGCTATAAGCTTTGATGACATGGTCTCAAACGGAATGATTGATGTCAGCTCTGATGACAGCTCATCTACAGGGGTAACAGCAATGGGCGGCGGCTCCGGCGGAGGTTCAGGTTCATCATCCGGTTCTAATAGCGAAATGGATTTAAATGGCGACGGGCAGGTCACATCAGATGAAGTAATAAAATACATGCAAATGCAGATGATGGAGAAAATGTCCGACCAGATGAGCTCTGATGACGGAACAACAATGATGGGGCAGCAATCCCAGCAGTTAAATAATGGTATAGAAGAATTCAAAAACAAACAGGCTGCAAGCGCATATCAATCAGTACAAAATTCGCTGGTTGATATGATAACAGACAGTTTCATGATTTAGGCAAAAAAAAAGACCTTTCGGCCTTAAAGATTTTGTGATTCCTCGTGTGTGGTAGATTTCTCGTCTCTAATTTTTATCCTCGTATATATATAAAGTATTTAAAGGATATAAAATTGCCACATAAGGAATGCATTATGAAGAAATATTAAGATGACTATTGTGCGTCCTCTTCTGTTTCTTCCAGTGAGTCTATGTAATCTACTACTTTGTTAAACTCTTCATCATCTTCAATCATCTCAAACACATACTCTTCACCTTCTTTTGTTAATCGCATTAAGACGACTTCTTTTTCTTCTTCGGGGTCGTCATTTTCTTCTTTAGGAAGCAAAAGTCCGTATTCCTGTCCGTCCATATCAATGATATCGATGAGTTCAAAGTTTATGATGTTTCCTTCTTCATCAACTGTTTCAATTAATTGTTCTTCCATTTCTTCATGGTTTGTCATAATTTTTCCCCTTATTATTGTGTTAGTTTGTTCTGTCTAAATATTGCTGCAAGATAATACATGCGCTTTTAAGGTCGACAAGGCCTTTGTTTTTTGTATATTTTTTGCCTTGCAAAGCAAGGATGTTTTCTGCCTGACGACTCGTTAATCTTTCATCTTCAAAGATTATCTCACACTCCGGCATCTTTAGTTTTAACAGATTTGAAAATTTTTCGCAATCGTGCGCCTGTTCACCTATTGTGCCATTCATATTTTTGGGCAGTCCCACTATTATTTTTTTTACATTGTTTTGGGCACAAAGCTGTGCAATTTTTTCTACGGAATCTTTTTCAGGTTCTCTTGCAATAGTCTCACAGGGCTGCGCTGTTATCAGCAAAAAGTCGCTTAATGCAATGCCTATTCTTTTTGTACCGACATCAAGCCCCATCACCTTATGCATTTTACACCCAGTTTTTTTCTATTTCTTTTATGCAGTTTTCAACATATTTTATATCGATTTCCTGCAGGTCTTTGTTTGCTCTTCTTGCAAAAATAGAGGTTGCACTTTTGATGCTTTCATATCTGTCTTTTTGCGATAGAAAATACTCATAAATACTCTTTTTGAGCATATCTTCTTTAAAGCAGTTTTTACATTCACTTTCATCTATCAGAGAATACAGCATATCTGCAAAAGTCTTCTCATCATTGAGACGGGCAAAATGCGCTGCTAAAAGCAGTCTTCTGTTTAATATTTTTAAGAAAGCATCATCAAAAATCTGCGGCATATTTTCATTTAACAGAGTTTCGATTTGTTTTATATCACAGATTTTGTCATCAGCAATTTTATCTATCAAAGCAGCAAATTTTTCGTTATCGGAAACGGAAAAGAACCATTTTTCAAAATATCCTTTGTCATAAAGCTGTTTTAAAAGAAAATCGTTTAACTTAATTTTGTTCAACCCGTCTGACAGATTTAAATCTTCATAATCAATATCTCTTGTAATACTAGCCCAGGCCGCATATTCGTAGGAAATCTCCTGAAATTTGAGACGTGATATTTTCTCTGCATTGACCATAAGGTATTTGCACAGGGTTTCGTCAGCAAGTACAACCCTGTCGTTTGAGAAAAATTTATTTACTATTCTGTCAAATTCGCCCTCTGATATTTCGTTAAAGCCGAAACAGTCGATAATGCCGTCTATATCATTAAGCACAAGGGCAAACATTTGAATAAAAGACGCCTCGTTTTTTCTTGAAAAAATCAGGCCGATGTTTCCGTGCCCGTCAGGAAAATTGACAAAACACTTGTAAACAGGAGAGCCGCTTAGCAGCCTCTTATAATACTCTTTTGTTATATCCTCTTTTATACCGGAGAGTTTTAAAAGAGAGAGGCTTTTTTGGACGTTTGCTTTTACTTTCAAATCGTCCGTGTTTTCTTCCAGCCATTTCAAAACAGGATACGCAAGCATAGACTTGCTTTCGCCGATAGCGGAAATTGCAATTTGAGAGATTTCGCAGTAAGGGTTTGCATAGATTATGGGTATTAAAATATTAGCCAGATTATCGCCGTCATAATCCTGTGTCAAAGACTCAACAAGCATTTCTTTTTCCGCCTGCGGGAGCGCCTCTAAAAAGTCAAGAAAGTCAATCTGTGACTCCGGGTTGACCCTGGCGTTTTCCAACAGTTTAACAGTGTCTGCGTCAATTATTTCATCAGGGTTTTCAAAATAATTAATGTACTGTTCATAGTTAACATGTTTTCCGGCTTCTCTTAAAAAGCCTACTGCTTTTGCTTTTACAGAATCTTTGATTTTGGGATTAGCCAAAGTTTCAAACATCACAGCCTCGGCTTTTTGAGGGTCTGTTAGCTCCGAAATTAAAAATGTGATAGTATAATCACGCATTTGAGAGTTTTCTTTTAAAAACTCTCTGTTCAAAATATCAAGCACAGCGTCTTTGTCCACAATTGCGTTCAATTCCTCAAGAGTCTTTTTTATATAAGCTCTGTCTTGAGAGTTGTTTTGCATATTTATTATGGCAGAGAGGAGTTTTGCTCTAATCTGTAATTTATTTTCAGGAAGCTTGTTTTCCGGCATTTGCAAAAACTCCGCTAATCTAATTTTGCCCAGAACGCATCAAGGATTTTTTGCGCCTCGCCCGATGGCATTTTATCTTCCAGTATAAGGTATTGTACAGCTATCATTGTACACTCCGAGCAAATATTTACACCCGGGCCTTTAACCATTTTTACGACTTTTGTATTGGGTCTGCCGCAAAAACTGCAATATACAGGCTGAAATCCCTGATTATTATCTTCTTCTTTTTTAGTATCATTTTCGTGTTTTGCTCTTGAGAGTGACACTACTTTTTCATCGTTTGACATGTCTTCAAGTTCCTTATCTACTTCGTTTATTGTATCTTATTTTAAGAGAGTTGCCAAATATTTTCATTTTGTTTATTATGTTAGCAAGTTAGGCTTAAAATTTATAATTTGAATTAGAGTTTTATAATATGAAAAAAGTAGTTTTATTAATTACCATTCTTTTTGTCTCTGTTATATCTACAGCTTGTATTAACAACCTTGCAGTACAAGAGCTTAACAATAAGGCAAAAGAATATATGGCCAATGGAGAAACAGAAAAAGCAATCTGTCGTCTGCGTTCCAGTATTGACCTTGATACAAGTATTTTTGAAACACATTACAACCTTGGCGTTGCTCTCATTGAGGTGAAAGAATACGCAGAGGCTCAAGCATCTTTGGAAAATGCAATAAAACTCAAACCTGACTTTGCAGACTCATATTATTCTCTTGCAATGGCAATGGAAAATCAGGCAGATGACATTATAAACGGCAGAACAAATGAAGATAAAACTCTAAATTCCGAACAAACAGAAGAAACTGCGCAACAAGCAGATGCAAAAGCAAAAAAAGAGTTAACAGAAGCTGAAAAAAATAAAGTTATTGAGCTCTTAAACGGTGCTGTTGACAACTACAACAAATATATTGTTAAAAAACCTGATGCAGAAGATAAAGACAAAGTAGAGGAACAAATCAGATTTGTTAACGAGCAAATCGGACAGTACAATTCATTGCGTTCCAATGCAATGCCTGATGTAGAAAATGCATCAACATCAACAAATTTGGAAGGCAGCGAAGATTAATGCAATCACCTCCATCTTCGGTATTATTAAATATCGGAGGTTTTAATCTGCACTATTATGGGCTGATTATGTTTTTTGCAATAATAACAGCTCTTTTTGTAATGCATTGTGTTGCCAAAAAGTTTTACAAAGATGTAGATACAGACACACTGCTTGATATACTGCCAATAATAATTCTGTGCTCAATTCTTGGAGCACGGCTTTATTATGTAATAATGGATTTTTCGTACTACAGCAAACACCTGGCAGAGATTCCCGCTGTATGGCAAGGCGGAATGTCTATTCACGGCGGAATTATCGGCGGAGTGTTGGCAGGTATTATTGTTGCAAAAGTAAAAAAAATTCCCTTTTTAAAATATGCCGATGTCTTTTCGTACGGGCTTGTTCTTGGTCAGGCAGTAGGAAGGTTTGGCAATTATTTTAACTGTGAAGCTTTTGGCAAACCTTGCTCTATTCCGTTTTTACAGCTGTATATCCCGCCGGCTCACAGGCCTTTTGGGTATGAGAACATTGAGTATTATCACCCAGCTTTTCTTTACGAATCATTATGGAATGTTTTTGTATTTTTAATATTGTTTTTTGTTGTAAGAAAAATACCGAACATAAAAGAAGGAACCATATTTTTTGCATATTTAATTTTATATTCCCTTGGGCGGATTATTGTGGAATGGTGCAGAATGGACAGTGTTTTGAACATAGGAAACATTGCGATTGCACAAATTGTTTCGGCTGTTGTAATTGTATTGAGCTCAATATTTTTAATCGTAATATACAAAAGAAAAGGTAAGACTTAATCTTACCTTTTTATGTAATAGATGTAATGTATTAGTTATTTGTTAAATAAGACCTGCATACGGTGATTTGTAAACATCTTGGAATTCAAGACCTGTACCCATCGGAGGAGTCATATTCATTTGTGAATACAAGCTGTATTGAGTGTATGGGTTTGTTACACTAGTTGTTGTCTGTGCTGTTGTTTTAGCTGCTGTTTGAGCTTGTGCTTGAGTGTTAGCCGCTGCAGATTCTTGTGCTGCCATCTGTGCTTCTTGTGCGCTTTGTGAGCCTTCTGCTTTGAGTGCTGCTTCCATTTCTGCTGCTGAAGAAAAACCGTACATCATTGCCTGGATATCTTGAGGATCATATGTTGTGAGTTCATTTGTTACATTTCCTCCTGTCATTGCAATTGTCGGATAGCCAACTGCCTTTCTGTTTGCAGCTTCAAAGAGTTTAGCATTTTCAAGATGCAATGTACGTTTACCGCTATTTATTCTTGCCTTCGCTGCGTTTACCAATCTTGTTGCATTGCCTTGTTCTTTTGCAAGATTTGTCAATGCTGCAACTTTTTCTTCTTGAGTTAATGAAGTATTATTTTTTACGGTTTCAATAGCTTCATTAATTTGCTTGAGCTTAGCTTCATATTTAGGAAGTCTTGCTTTAGCTGCTTCTGCAGAGTGTTGAGCTTGTTCAACTTTTAGTAAGCGTTCAACTTCAGCTTTTCTCATTTTTACTTCTTCTAAGTGTTTTTTATATGCTTTTTTAGTTCCGCCTTTTGAATTTTTTACAGCATCTTCATAAACTTTTTGTCTTGCTTCAAGTTTTTTGAGCTGTAATTCTCTTGCACCAAGAGGTGTTTGTTCTGCTGCCAGTTTGTTTTTCAGTTGTAATTTTACTGCAATCTCTTTTTCAACTGCGCTTACATCCGCTTCCGGCAATGTTTCTTTAATCTCTTTGATTTCTGCACGTAATTCTTCAACTTGTTTATTGATTTCTTTGATTCTTGCTTTGTTGTTTACAGTCACAGGGTTTTCTGGAATACTGTTTTTCATTTTAGCAAGTCTTGTGTTTTCGTTCAGCAAAGCTTTCATTTCGTTTTGTTTTTTTGCTATTTTGCCTGCATTTTTAGAGCCGTTTTCCTGTAATTTTACAATTTCATTCATTAGTTTTTCAATTTTGGCATCATTTTTTGCAATTTTTACATCATATTTATTTTCAAAGTTTGATTTTAGATTTTCTTTTGTACTTGTAGATTTAAACTTAGCTTCCCAATTTGTCTTAAAACCGTCAGCCAAGGCTGTTTTAGCATCACCCATAGAAGACATTACGCCATTTGATTTTACATGTTGATATCCGTTTTTGATTCCGTCAGCAGAATATTTGAAAGTTTTACCTGTTGCCTTAACAGCTCCTGTCACTCCTTTGTATCCGGAAACATCAACTTTTGCCGCTTTTAAAGATCCTTTTGCACCGGCAACAGACAAACCTATACCGACAGTACCGGAACCAATTGATTGCCAGGCTGCTTCGGCTTCTGCATCGGTTTTTGCGGTAGCAGCTTTATATGCACCTTTGCCGACTTCTACTGCACCCATTGCAGCACCTGCTGCAACAAGAAATGGAGCAGCCGCACCGCCTGTAGCAACTGTCAAGGCAGCAGCACCTGCCGCAACTGCAACTGTAGTTAAAGTTCTTTTTATACTAAATTTACCAGTCTCATCGCAAACCATGCCTTTAAAGAAATTGCCAACACCTTTAGCAAAATTGGCAAATTTTTGTGCTCCGGAAATTTTTCCGTCGTCTTTGCCATCTGCAACAACATAAACTTTGCCATCTTTTACTTCTTTTAAAACAGGGGCAGAAGCGGCTTGAGTTTGTGCAGTCTGTGATTGAGCAGCTTTATAAGCATCAGACTGAGTGTCATTTACTGCTGACTGAGAAACCGCATTGTATGAGTTATTTGCCGGAGAAGAAGCTCCGCTAGTCATTATGCTATTTTGATTAGCATTGGCTTTTGCATTATACATTGCCATTGCATCTTCAAAAGATTTCATAAAATACTGCCAGTAAAGACCATTTTGATAATTTGCTGGTATTGAAGAATAACCGTTCATATTTTCCCCTCGTTTAGTAAAATTCCTCTAAAAAAAATAAATATTAATTTCCCTTATTTAAATAAAAACTTTTAGAATCCTAAAATTGATAATAAAACAAAAAGTGTTAAGTAATATTAAGCAACATATTTAAGTCACTACACAAAACACTGCTTTGTTTATGGTTTAATAAGAATAATAATTTATATGTGGAAACGGGAGAAATATGGATAAAAACGGTAAGGTAAAATTAGGTTTAATCGGATTGGGCACTGTAGGCACAGGTGTCGTAAAAGTTTTAAAAGACTATGAGAATATAGAAATAACGCGTATTGCAGTAAAAAACCTGAACAAAAAAAGAGATATTGAAAACCTCGACCAATCTATTTTAACATACGACCCGTTTTCAATTGTTACAGACCCTGACATTGATATTGTTGTGGAGGTCATTGGCGGCACACAGCCGGCATATGAGCTTTTAAAAACAGCAATAAAAAACAAAAAACATATAGTAACTGCAAACAAAGAGCTGCTGGCCAAACACGGTGAAGAGTTATTCAATCTGGCAAATGAAAATAATGTGGTCATCCTTTACGAAGCGGCAATTGCAGGCGGAATTCCTATCATCATGCCAATAAAAACAACACTTGCCGGCAATAAAATACATACAATTGAAGCCATTTTAAACGGAACCACAAACTATATCCTGACAAAAATGGAAAAAGACGGTGTCTCATACGAAGAGGTTTTGAAAGAAGCACAAAAACTGGGTTATGCAGAAACTGACCCCACAGGTGATGTTGAAGGGTTTGATTCTGCTTATAAAATAACAACACTGGCTACCATCACGCTCAATCAGAGAGTTGATATTAACAAAGTTTACAGAGAAGGTATCACAAAAATCAGTGCAAATGATATGAAATTTGCAAAAGAGCTTGGATACAAAATCAAATTGATTGCCCTTGCAAAACTAACAGAAGACAACAAAGCAGATGTTAGAGTGCATCCGATGCTTGTTCCTATAAAAGATTGTCTTGCAGGAATAAACGGTGTAACAAACAGTGTAGTGCTGGAAGGTTTTCCTGTAGGCAGAGTAATGTTTGCAGGACCAGGAGCCGGAATGTTCCCCACTGCAAGCTCTGTATTGGGTGATATTCTTGCAATTACCAGAAGTATGGGATCAAAAGAGCTGCTTCCGCTGATGAAATGCCACCACAGTGTCAGTGCACAGCAGATTGATATCAAAGATACTGTGAACAAATACTATATTTCAGTCACAGCAGCAAATACACCGGGTGTTATAGGCTCCATCGGCGAGATTTGCGGACGCCACAATATTAGCCTTGCAAGTGTTTTGCAAAAAGGAATTGACAAAGAAAATACAGCCGAGATTGTTGTTATTACAGAAGGATGTAAAGAACAGGATATCAATAATGCGGTTGAAGAGCTCAAAAACAACAACAGCATTGTAAAAATTAATAATTTAATAAGAGTTATGGAGTAAATAAAATGAAACAATTTTCACAAACAGGTCATTACGAAGGATTAATCAACAGATATAGAGAATATTTACCCGTAACGGACACAACGCCTGTTGTTACTCTTAATGAAGGGAATACACCTTTGGTAAAAGCAGACAATCTGGCAAAAAAAATCGGGCTTGATTGCGAAATTTATCTTAAATTTGAAGGCGCAAACCCTACAGGAAGCTTTAAAGACCGCGGAATGACAATGGCTGTTACAAAAGCCAAAGAAGCCGGCGCAAAAGCAATAATTTGTGCATCTACAGGTAATACATCAGCTGCAGCAGCTGCTTATGGAGCAAAAGCCGGACTCAAAACATATGTGCTTATTCCGGATGGTTACATTGCACTTGGCAAACTTTCTCAAGCAATGATGTACGGAGCAGAAATTATTGCAATCAAAGGAAACTTTGACGAAGCACTTGAAAGAGTAATAGAAATATCCGAAAAATACCCTGTTACACTTGTAAATTCGGTTAACCCTTACAGAATAGAGGGACAAAAAACCGGCGCATTTGAAATATGCGATGCACTTGGCGATGCCCCGGATTATCACTTTATCCCTGTCGGCAATGCTGGCAATATTACTGCATACTTTAAAGGATATGAAGAATACCACAAACTCGGCAAAACAACTCATATCCCTAAAATGATGGGATTTGAAGCAGAAGGAGCCGCTGCAATTGTGAAAGGTGAAAGAATAATGAAACCTGAAACTATTGCTACAGCCATAAGAATAGGAAACCCGGCAAGCTGGAAACAGGCTGAAAACGCAAGAGACAAATCGGGTGGAATCATTAATTTTGTTACGGATGAAGAAATCATTGCAGCATATAAATTGGTTGCTTCAACAGAAGGTATTTTAGCTGAACCGGCCAGTGCAGCATCTGTTGCAGGGGTTATAAAAGCTCAAAAACTCGGACTTATTGAATCAGGCAAAAAAATCGTATGTATACTTACAGGAAACGGGCTCAAAGATCCTGATTCTGCCATCAAATACTCAGGCAGCGAAGTCAAAAAAACATCTTCTGAATTGAATGATATCTTAAAAGCAATGCAAATATAAACAACTGTCTGATTGGCTTTTAAATACTATTTTTGCTAAGATGTTAGAAAGAATCAAACAAGGTTGAGGAAGATAAATGAGTGCATTTTCTAAAAGAGACACAAAAATATATAACAGGTTTAGAAGATTTTGCCTTTGGCTTACCTGCAATCTTTGTTTTGGCTCTTACATAAAACTAATGTACAACTATAATGTTGAAGGTAAAGAAAATATTCCATCTGATGAAAGATTTATTGTTGCTGCAAACCACATATCAGGCAGAGACCCGTTTTTACTGCCTTTTGCACTGAATCTGCCCATTGCATTTATGGCAAAAGAAGAACTTTTTGAAAAATTCTTTTCACGCACATTAATGGATTTTTGCGGTGCATTTGCTGTCAGAAGAGATAAGGTAGAAGTTTCTACTATAAAAACTGCATTAAATATAAAAAATACAAATTGGATGCTGGGTCTATTCCCTCAAGGAACAAGGGATTCCAGTCAAAAAGTAGAAAAGATAACAAAAGGCTTTGCTTCATTTGCCAAAGCAACAAAGACAGGAATACTCCCTGTCGGAATTATAGGTTCGGATGAAAAGCCAAAATGGCCGTTTTGCACAAAACTTACTGTAAAAATCGGAAAAATGATTCCCTACAGTGATGACATTGATGACATGATGCGTCAATGGTGCAGCACTATTTCTGAACTGACAGGAAAAGAATACGTTTTAGAATAGATATTCTTTTGGAATAAGGATGTCTGGAGGTATTGAATGGAAAGAAATTATGCAAGAAGATATGCGAATGAATTTAATCTTTTTAGGTTAATATATCAAGCGCTATGGTGTATTTTTATTGCAATACCATTATTCTGGCTGTTTTACAGATTTGAGATTAAAGGAAGAGAAAATATACCTAAAGGCAAAAAATTTATTTGTGCCGCAAATCATGTTTCTCACCTTGACCCGTTTTTGGTTTCTATTGCAGTAAAAAAACCAATTGCTTACATGGCCAAAAAAGAACTTTTTGAAGACAATGGCCTAATTTTCAGATTGAATATTGATTGGCTGGGAGCGTTTGCTGTTAACCGTCAAAAGCTTGAAGTTGCAACAATAAAAACTGTTAAAGAATTGTACAAAACTAACTGGTTATTGGGCATTTTCCCTCAAGGCGGAATAAGAAGAAACCACACTATTGAAAAAATAAATAAAGGTTTTGCAGTAATTGCAAAAGCTGCAAAATGGGATGTTTTGCCTATTTCTATCACGGGATGTGAAAAATACAACTGGATACCATTTGGTGCTAAAGTGACAGTACAAATTGGAAAACCAATATCTTATGAGCTTTCACAAGACGAATTGATTGAGCAATGGGGGCAGCAGGTTGCATCTATGAGCCATTACAAATATATAGAAACAGAATCAGAAAATAGCGAGGTGCAAGACCAACAGGAATTTGCAGAAGCATAGATTCAAATGTAAAGAAATGTAACAACAATAAAGTGTACACATGACAACCAATATGAAAAAATCAAACTAATCTTTTTTATTTTTTATAAAAAAAGCACCAAAAATTAGAGATAAGTGTGGTAAAAATTTTAAAATATGCATAAAAAAATGCATATTTTTTTTGTTTTTACAATTTACTACAAAAATAGCAAGGTATTGACGAAACGCTAAACATAGTGTAATTTTAAATATAATAAATTTTTAAATTATTAATTGTTAAAAACACACTTTATCTATAAAAATTGCATCCGCTAATCTTAAATGATAAGCGGTTTTTTTTGTCATAATTTTACAAAGGTGTTTTCTTTGCCTGTCCTGACTTCCTGGGATATAAGAGTGGTGTTTTGCCTGTTTTTTTAAAGATTATCAACTCTCTATCATGTTCCTGTATTTGCGGCAGTTCATATTTTATGCGTTGTACTGCTTCACATTTTAGAACAGAAATTGCATTTTTGGCATTTTGCAGCTCCTCATCAGCATTTTTGGATTTATATGCAACAACAAAACCCGTTGAACAAGCAAATGGCACTGTGTATTCCAAAAGCGTATTCAAAGAGGCAACAGCACGTGATGTAACAACATCAAAATAGCCTTTCATCTCCTGTGGCAATTCCTCAGCTCTTTTGCACATTGTGTGCAGATTATCGAGTCTGAGCTCTTTTTGTACAAATTCTATAAATCCGATTTTTTTTGCAATAGAATCGAGCGGATAAATTTGCAGCTGTGGAAAAACTATTGCAAGAGGCAATGAAGGGAAACCACCGCCTGTACCCACATCCAGAATTTTTGCAGAAGTGCTAATATTAAATTTTTTAAAAAACAGAGCCAAACACAAAGAGTCGTAGATATGTTTTTCAAACAGCACTTTTTCGTCATTTTTGCTCACCAGATTAGTGTGAGAATTATAGATTTTAAACAACTGTTCAAAATTCTGCAATCTCTCTTTTGTCAGCTTGGGCAATTCTTCGCCTATGAGCTGTTCTATCAGGGTAAAGTGTTTATCTTCCATTATTTTCCACGTCTTGTATTACTTTATCTATTATATTTCGAGGAAGAATGCTTTTCAAATCATTGAGACGAAGTTCTATGCTTTGTTCACTTTCTTGCGAGTGCTCGTATTTTTCAAGACTCTTTTTCGCAAGCAGAAAAGCCTTCAGTGCCTTTTGATTATCCCCTTTATCAAAGTAGTAATCACCTGTTTCTAGATAAGCATTTGTTATATAAATATTTTCTTTTGTTCGTTTGGCTGCGCTCAAAGACTTTAAAAGCCAATCGGCAACAGATTCAGGCGCAATTTCCTCACTCAATCTTGCGAGTTTTAAACATATATAATAAACACCTTCATAATTAGAGTTTGCAATATCAGTTTTTAGAGCCATTTTATAATAATCTGCAGCCTTTTTGGGGTTGCCCTGCTCTCTTATAATCTGTCCGACATTTGTATACGCAGCAGAAAGATAGATATTGCCTTCTTTTGCAGTCCGTATACTTCTTTGGTAAAAATCCAATGCGGCCTGGGTTTGGCTGAAATCATCCAGAATGAGTGCATATTTAAAATATGCCTGTGCAAGAATAGGTGCATCAAGTTTTTCTTGTGTATTAGAAATTTCATCAGCTATTGCAAAGGCTTTTTTGTAATATTCCACAGCCTTTTCTGTATTGGCAGAATCCTCCTCTATGCCGGCAAGTTCGATATATGAACGCGCTAGAATAGAATTTGATGCAGTAGACTTTTTGTTTATAAAGTTTTCATATATGACTCTTGCATGGTTTAGCTTAAAGGTTTCTTTGTAAATTTGTGCAATATTGAGCCTAACCTCATTCATTTTATCAATTTGTTCTAAAGAAGAATACAACTCTGTCAGCCTGTTATAAAAGTCTATTGCCTCCATTGTTTTGTTCATTCTTTTGGCGCACACAGCAAGCCGCTCCAAAAGCAACGGTTCATAGTCTTTAAAATCCGTATCATCAACAAGCTGCCAAGCCTGATAATACAAAACAAATGCCGTCTCAAAATCGTGAGAATCTTCCAGCTCTTTAGCAGAATTGTACAATTGAGGTAAAGATTTTTGTTTCTTTTCCTGTTTAAGAGCGTCTTCTTTTTGTTCAAAAGTACGGTAGAGCTGCTGTTTGGCTGCGTGTTCTTCTTGTTTTCTTAAATCAACAGGCACACTCAACAAAGAGATTTCATCTTTTGTCAGTTCATATTTTTCAAAGCGTTTTTCTTTATCCGAAATACTTTTCGGAGGAGTAGGACGCTCTTTTTTTTCTTCAGTATCATCTTTTATGTTTGTATTTTTTATGTTCCACGCAGTAAGATTGCTATTAAGATAGCTCATCAACGACATATCTGTGTTGTCTGTCTCCTGACGCTGTTGAATAATAAAACCGGAATGATACTCTATCTGAGAACGCATTGTATTTCTTGAAATTAAAATCACTCTGTCTTTGGGCTTTAAAGGCAGCTGTGACGAATAAAAATCCCTCCAGAAGGTATGTATTTTTATTTTATCAAGATGCGCAATAATCCTTATAAGATATTTTTTTAAATAGTTTTTTACATAGACAGAATTATATTCGTTTGAAACAAGGCCTTTTTCTACAACATAATTTAATTGTTCCTGAGTAAAAAAACCCTGTTTTATAAGATAAGACCCGCTGATAGGTTCGTTAACAAGCGCAAGATAATACAGAGATTTTTTAACTTTTTCAGTAACAAAAGTGATAAGTTTTTGCAAGATAAAATCCACGAAAGAAACACGTTTTGTTTCAAATTCCTCGAGCAAAGCAGATACAGTGGTTTTTAACGTCACTGAAATATTAGCCGTTATGTAAACATAGTTCCTGTTTCCGCCTGTCAAAGCATATAATTTGTCCAAATCATCGGGTGACAAATCCGGTATAACACTCAAAATCTGTTCTTTTGTATATGGTTCTGTCTTGATACACACGCTTGCATCTGATAAATCATCAAATTCCTCTGTAAAATACGAGGATATCAAAACAATTTTAAATTTGTTCATTGAATGCAAGTGTTTGATAAACCTAATTATCTCATCTTTTTCTGATTGATTTTGCTTGTTAAAAACTTCTTCAAGAGAATCAATCAAAATTACACACGGCAAATTTATTGAGCTGAGATATTTAATAATCCTTTGAGAAAGAGAGTTTGTTTCTATTTTAGTAAAAGAAACTTTTTTTTCTTGAGCATATCTTTTCAAATCTTCAAAAAACGAAAGAAAAATATCATCAAGAGTTGTGCCTTCAAAACACCTGAAACCAAAAACAAGCGTATTGTCAGTTAAAAATCGGCGTGATTCTTTAAAAAGTTCGGTTTTAAAAGAGCCGGCATCGCCTTCAACAAAACAGATTTGCTTATCTTTGTTATTGTAAAAAGCCAGCATCTCATCAAGCTTTTCAGGCTGCACTGCAGCAGACAAAGAAGACTTAAGTGAATTGAGCAGCAAACTGTTTTTTAAAAAGCTTTGTTCCATATAAATATATTATCATATTTTGGATATTAAGCTTCATTCAAAACATTGATAACAAAGGCAACAGCACCGGAGTTTTCTTCAAATATCTTTGAGGTATCTGCGCATGCTTTGTTATAAAAATCATTATCTGCAAGAAGCCTTCTCATGTCATTTGTAAGTTCCTCTGGCGTTGCAGATAGCTTCGCAGCATCAGAGCGTGTAAGGAATTCATAAATATCTTTAAAATTGAATACACACTCACCTGAAACAACAGGTTTACCCCATATATTGGCCTCAAGAGGATTGTGACCTCCGGTAGACGAAAAGCTGCCTCCAATATATGCAAAATGACACACAGAAAACATTTTCATCAATTCACCCATTGTATCGAGCATAATTATATCATTATTTTCAAAAGTATCATTATTGCTTCTTTTTCCGTAAGCAAAGCCGGTTTGGGCAATGAGCTGCTCTACTTTTTCATATCTTTCTGGATGTCTTGGTGCAAGCAGCAATTTTATGTCACAAAACTCTTTTTTAAGCTGTTTAAATGCATCCAGAATTATTTCATCCTCACCCTTATGGGTGCTCGCAGCAGCTATCATTCTTGCTCCGTTCAATTTTAAATTTTGCGCAAGCTCTGTGATTTGTTCACTGTTCATGGTCGGTTTAATATCAAATTTCAAATTCCCCATGAATTTTGTTATATCGTTTGGCGCACCGACATTGAGGATTCTTTCCACATCACCGTGTGTTTGCATAAAGATACCCTTATATTGGGAAAAAACCGGTTTAAAAAAGAAAGCAAATCGCTTATAACCTTTATATGAGCGTGGAGACAATCTGCCGTTAACAATATAAACAGGGATATTTCTCCTTTTTGCAAGATAAACAAAATCAGGCCAAATTTCTGTTTCCGCAATAATAATTTTATCGGGTTTTATGCTGTTTAAGAAGGAATTTACACTAAAAAAGAAATCAAATGGAAAATAAGTAATGGTATCAACGGTATTGCCGAGTTTTTTATGTGCAATTTCCTGCCCTGTTTTTGTTGTTGTAGAAAGGACGATATTGGAATCAGGAAAAGATTCTCTTGTCTTTTTTATAAGAGTTTCGACTGCGTTTACTTCGCCAACGGAAACAGCGTGGAAAAAGATAGTCTTTTTATCTTGATTCAATTTGATATTGTAAAAGCCAAATTTTGTCCAAAAACCTGCTCTAAATTTGGGCACAAGTATCAATGCAATTAATATTACAGGGAGAAAAATTATTGCAGCTGAAATCAAAACCAGATTGTATAAAAAACTAAAGAATAACATACTCCTAATCTCCAACTTTCCAACTAAACAACTGTATTTAGTCTATAAAAAACAAACCGGTTATTCAATTATTATATTTTAATATTGCCGAAAGAGTTATAATTATTAAAAGCTTTGAAAGAAGCCGGCAAAGGATTTTTCATTGTAATATTTTCTTTAATTTGAGTTTTTCTTACTTCTTTTGCTTCCTGTTTGCACAAATATTGCTGTGATCTTGAGGCAACTTTGTTTCTTACGTATGGTGTAACTATATTACACGCAAGCACAGATGCCAACACTGCAGCCACCGTACCAACATTGTTTTTGTGGCTTTCAAATTTAGAGAGAGCATCTTCTATTTTGGGTATAATTTTTGTTTGCTCACTTTCAGAAAGTGTTTTCATAAAGTTGAGTTTATTGGGTTCAGCAAGCCTTTCAGTAAGCTTCATTTTTCTTTCGGCTTCTGTAAACATATTATTCCAGGCATTTATATCTTTTTTGGGGTCATAACCTTTTATTTTGCAAAGTGCTTTTGCAACATCATCGGTTAAGAGTTTGCCTTTTTCTACAAGTCTGTCAGCACCTTTTTTGATAATGTCACATATTGAATAATACATAACAACGTTTACTGCAGCATCAGCACCTTCTTGGGGCAGTAGGAATTTCTTTTTGTTTTTATCAATGTTTTTGTCTGTTGCCACAACAACAAGCTGTGCAGCAGAGCTGAATACCCATCCGAGTGCACCTAAGTGTACAAGAAGCTTGCCTCCGTCTTTTGAGTAGGTATCAAACATATATTGGATAAATTTATTTACAAATTTAGGCGCAGGCATTATTGTTTAACCTCCGCTTCTTTTTTGGGTACAGGATTTTCATCTAATTTTACATTAGCAAGACTCTTTTGGAAAACTCCGGTAAAGTATTTTGTCAAAGGTGCATCAAGCAAGAAGTTTGTTCCTATCATTGCAATAGTAGCAACAAAAGTGCCCATTGCTTTTCTGTAGAGTTCAAATTTCTTTTCCAATTTATCAGCAGCTATGGGGAAAATTGATTTTTCGTTAGTAGAAGATGCTCCCGCAACTTTTTCAAACATTGGTACAAAGAAGCTTTCACCTTTTTTAGGTTTAATGCTTGAAACGAGTCCACTGCACAAATTTGGGTCATACTGGGAATATTTTCTTACAAAGCTTATACCGGCCTGTCTGACAGCTACGCCCACAAGAGTACCGGCAACAATTTTTGCAAGGGTTCTTGCAACGGAAGTTTTTCTTGTTTCAGCGTCGACATCTTTATTTTTCAAATCAATAAAAGGCTGTGTAGCAAGAGCCGTAGCACCAAGCACCAGTCGCTGCTCAGGAGAGTGAATCTTACGGCCCGTCCAATCGAGGGCTTGTTTTACTGTTTTGTTACTAATGATCAAGGCAGGAATAACCTTTCATTTTCCCAGCTTACCTATTTTACTAAATAAAACAGATTTTGGCTACACTTCACAAGTCATGTAAAACAAAACAAGTTTTAAAATTTACAAAAAAACCTGTTTTGTTAAGGTTTTTAAATAAAAAATTTAACGTAAATATTCTTTAAAATTTTTGTTTATTTTAATTTTATATCCGCAAGTATCAAAAGTTTCACACCCGCCAAGGCGTATCTTGTCGGTTACATTGGGATATGCCCTGCAATATATTGAACGAAAAAAATAATCACGGCATTTGTTATTTTCGTCCAATGATTTGCATTTAAAAAGCAAAACGCCTTTTTCGTTTTTACCGGCTATATCAAAATGCAAATATTTTTTATCAAATTTTTTAAGCTCTTCAAACTGTTCTTCTTTTCTTACATAGTCATTTTCAATCATAAATACAATATTTTTGCAGCATGCTCCGCAGCCGTTGCATTTGCCTTCTATTTTGTATTTAGAGGTAAAAATTTTGTCGAAATAAAATTTTAAATATTGAAAAATTGTTTTAATCACTACTTTATAACCCAGAAGTCGTTTCTTATAATCGGCCAGTCAAAATCATCAAAGGAAAATATCTGCATAAAATAATATCCCGGTTCATCAATGACTATATAAGATTTAAAATATTTGAGACTCGTATCAACAGTGTAGTCTTTTGCCCAGTATACTTTATAGCCCCAGTGGTTTGTTTTTTGTTCTTTTTTAACAAGCTGGACTCTGATGTATTCATCTTTAAAACCCTCTTCATTAATGAGGATATAATAAATTTTTTCGCCTGCTTTAAAATGCCTGCCGGCATTATTTATTGTCTGATTTGTTATAGGCTGGCTGTTAAATAACAAAAGAGCTTTGTGTTTACGGCATCTAAATCCAAACCCGCAAACAAATATCAAACAAACTAAACATAGTATAGCTAAACTGTATTTTGCCGATTGTTTCATTATTTTTTATTTTTTAAATATTCAATCTGATTTTTAACCTGTGCTTTTGTCTCGTTGTCGTCGGTTAAAGTCATAAATTTTTCATAATTTGCAATGGATTCAGGATAGTTTTTTTCGTTTTCATAAGCCATGCCAAGTGCATAATATGCATATGCATAATTAGGGTCAATCGCAATAACATTTTTAAAGGATTTGATTGCATTATTGTTATCGTTTAATTCAGCATAGCAAAGTCCTGCATTAAACATTGCATCGGTATTTTTCAGATTTTTGAATATAACTTTTTGATACATATCAAGAGCATTTTTTGTTTCTGATTTTGCCTTATATGCATTTCCGAGTTTTATAAGAACCGATTCATTATCAGGAACCAGCTGAGATGCTTTTTGATATTCTAAAATTGCTTTATCATATTCTTTATCTTTCATATACGTATCAGCAAGCGCGCAGTGGGCATCTGCGTTTGTTGAATCAATAGAAAGAGCTTTGTTAAATACATCAACAGCTTCTTGATTTTTTTCATACTTAGCAAGAGTTTTGCCGTAGTCTACAACAATATCCTGATTATCCGGATTTATTTCAATAGCTTTTTCAAATTTTTCCAGAGCTTTTGTTTTTGCACCAATAGCATCATAAGCCACTGCCAGAGCCTTATAAGCGTCTGCATCATTTGCATTTAATGCAGCAGCTTCTTCATAACAGTTAAGGGCTTTTTTCTGTTGTGAATTTTTCATGTACAAATCACCCTGAGAAATATATGCTTTGCCCAGATATTCTCTGACTTTTGGTTCTGTCCTTTGAGAATAAAGATTTTTGTATATAGAAATAGCGGCTTCATAATTGCAAAGAGCATGCAGTGCAATAGCTTTGTTAAAAAGCACGTTATAATCATTTTTATCAACAGCAAGAAGCTCGTCATAAAGCTTAATTGCTTCATTGTAATTTTTACAAAGATGATAAGTCCTTGCCAGTTCTTTTTTTACATCTGCATTGGACGGATCAAGAGACAAAGCTGTTTTGTAGTTTTCAATTGCTTCTTGATTTTGTGAATTTTTTTGATAAATCAAGCCAAGGTTGAAATAAGCCATTGGATCTTTTGGCTTGTACTGTATGTACTCTTTGTACATATTAATAGCATCTTGAGTTTTGCCCATATCAGCAAGCAGATTTGCATAATCAAATTTTAAATCATCAAGATCAGGCTTGATAGTAAAAGCGTTTCTAAATTCTATCAGAGCAAGCTCATCTTTTGACAATCTAACATATGCAAGCGCCATATTGGCATGCGATGCATAGTCATTAGGGTCAATCCTTACAGCTTTTTTAAACATTTCTACGGCGTTTGTGTAATCACCGGAGCGAAGAAGTGCCAGCCCGTAGTTGGAATACTCATTAAAACCTGCTGGATTTTTTGTATACAAAGTTGCATACTCGTCTGCAGCGTCTTGGTATTTATCCAGTTTCAAATAAGTAGAGGCAAGGTTTTCTCTTGCTTCGACATCATCAGGGTAATAGCCCAAAAATGTTTTAAAATATTTAATAGCTTCTTGATTATCTCCTTGCAAAAATTTAACATTAGCAAGGTTGAGATAATTATATTTGTATTCGGGGAAAATAGTGAGGGCCTGATTATATGCAGAAAATGCATTTTCATAATCATGCTGTTGTTGGAGAATATTGCCTATACTGATGTAAACAACAGCGTCATTTGGTTTGAGTTTTATAGCTTTTTTATAAGCAACAAGAGCATTTTGCCATTCACCCATTTCGGAATATATTCCGCCGAGTTTTATAAAAAGGATAGCTTCATCCGGAGAAAGCTCAATTGCCTTTTTAATCTTTTCTATTGCCATAGAATAGTTACTGTCTTTTTCCAGAATATTGGACTCTTGAAAAAGCCTGTAAGAATCAGGCGACATTTTTGCGTGTGCACTAAAATCAGAGCCTAACGGCGAAAGTGCAAGCATTAAAGATACAAATAAAGTTAATTCTCTTTTCATGGTTTCTATTATCTTATGTTTTTTCAAAAAAATCAATCAGCAGGGATTTCGTTTACAACGCTTCGTTTTGCAATAGGTTTTCCTTTGGCATTATAGCCTGTATCACCAACCCAGTGAGCCTTTAGTTTTCCATTTTTTGTATATGCATATTGTTCATCTTCCGAAACATAAAGCCCAATTGCAATAAGATTTCCCGTCACAGCATTATATTTACCTATTTTAAAAGGATAAACGCCTTCTTGCGATTTGTTGTCTACATCCACACAAACAAGATAGCCGCTTGTCGTATAATAATATGCATATTGCGGCTTATCAGCATAAACAACTACATAGCCTTTTACCATACCTTTGGCCATTGAAAACGACATTATATATCTGCCTTCAGGTTGAACGTTATTTTTTATGGCAGCTCTATTTTCTTCATTGTTTTCATCTATAAGGTAGGGTTTTATTTTTTCTTTGTCCAGTTTTAGAGCTAATCCTTCAAAAGCAAGTTTTCTTGCGGATTCTACAGTATAAAGAACGCTGCCTTTGAGCAATGTTTCACTTGCAAAAACAGGCATATTTACAGCCAAAAGCACCATCAATGCTATAAGAAATTTTTTCATATTTATACAGGCTCTTCCTTAAAAAATCTTTTTGTAAAATAAAACAGCAAATAATAAAATATCAGCAATATATTTATTTGCAGCATTGCTAAAACAGACGTTTTGCAAAGCACAAACCACAAGGATCCTGTGGGAATAAAGCACAAAGCAAGATGCAAAATTCTTTTAACTGGGATTTTCCATTCCAATGAAGGAACCACCACTGTGACCGTCAATATAAAATACAAAATATTTGATATAAGAGTTGCAATACCAACACCTGTTAAGGCGAATTTTTTAATCAATACAATATTTAAAACCAGCCCGATGAGAGCGGATACAACCTTTAATGTTGTCAGGATATATGTTTTTTTTGAAAGATGATACTGGTATGTTGTGTAATCAGTAAAGCTTAAGAAAAATGCACTAAAAGCAAAATAAGGAAGCAGTATATAAGCATTTTGATATTGCTCATTTGCAAAAACTGCCATAATATCTTTTGCATAGAGACACATTATAATCACTATGGGCAGTGCAATAAGCATATAATAACCCGTAAGTTTTGAAATAACAGGCCTTACATCTATTTTGTCTTCGTAAAGGTTGATTATACGAGGATATGCGGCAATTGTAATAATTGCAAAAAGTGTCATTAATATAGGAAAAGTCATATTATACGCAACACCCACAAATCCCGCATCACTTAGGCCATGGAAATGAGACGTTATAAATTTGTTGCTCTGGTTAATAATCCAAAGGCTGATTGAAGCCACTGCAATTGGTATGCCGTAAGCAAAAATTGATTTTATGGTTTTAAAGTCTGGCTTTTCCAGTCTTAAATACCAGAGCAAATCTGTTTGAAAAACCAGCAATATATCAATAATAACTATAGAAACAGCCATACCGATGAGGATAGCAGCTGCTCCAAAATGCAAAAAATGTATAAAATAAACAGCACAAAGAATAGTCAAAACCTGATTGACTATTGTAGAAACCGTAAATGCACCGGGTTTTATCTGTGCACGCAGCACCTGAAACAACAATGCCCTGACAGCTACGGGAATAATCAAAAGCAGCACAAAGAGAAATATCTTTGGCGGGATATTAAAGTATTCATAAAAAGCATGCCTGAAAGAAATTGTAAGAATATACATTACACAAAGATTTGAGATAAGAATCATAACCAGTGTGGAGATATATTTTGGTATTTCATCACAGAGCTGATTCTGCCTGAAAAACCTTAACCCGGCAAGGCCTATCCAATCTGAAAAAAGTATACACAAAAAACTCAGCACAGCCAGAGATATTGCATATATCCCGTATTGAGTCGGTGCCAGAAGATTTGTATACACAGGCACAATGATTGCATTACCCAAAAGCCCGAATATTTTTGAAGGTGCATATTTTGCCATATCCTTAAATATATGTTTTAAAGGAAGGGCCACCTCTTGAATATATTTATCAACCTCTTTTGTCAAAAAATCCACCTTTGAATAAAAAATAATGAACAAATTATATCACAAATCGTTAATGTAAACATAGAGAGTCTTATTATTGTATAGGTCTTTCAAATAGCCCTGTAGGGCTAATGATTTTGACAATTTAAAAAATTAAGATAATAAGAGGATTTAAAACTTCCCCTTATTTAATAAAATATTCAATAAATAGAAGGTTTTTTTAAGAGTTGAACAAATTTCTTCGTATAAAATTGCTATCATCAATACTGGTATTGTCGTTTGTGACAGTACAAACCTGCCCTTGTGCTTATGCATTTTCTTTACCATTCAAAAAAAAGAAAACAGAAAAAATTGAACAAACAAAAGAAACAAGTGCCGTACAAATCAAAGCAGAAAAAAATGAAATTGTTGAATACTCTCTTGAAGACTGTATAGATATAGCGCTAAAAAATGACCCTAACGTCAAAATTTACACAACACAAAAAGGTATTGCGCACTCTCAACTGGGTATTGCAAAATCAGGATATTTTCCAAACATTACAGCAAGCACAGGTTTTACATCTCAACAGAACAGAAACTCGGGCTCTGGCGGAGGCTTCTACAATCAAGGCGGCAGTACTTCCCGCAGCAACAACTACTACCAGTTGAACCTTGGAGTAAACCAGCTAATCTGGGACTTTGGCAAAACAGTTGCAAAAATAAACATGCAAAAATATAACAAAGAATCAGTAAGCTATGACCTTGAAAATACTATTTTAAATACCGTTTACAATGTAAAACTTGCCTATTATAAAGCGCTGGCAGCACTTGCAAATCAAGATGTTTATGAGCGTTCCGTTCGTATTAATCAGTTGAATTATGACAGAACAAATGCCCTGTTTGAAGAAGGTCTTAAATCAAAAATAGACGTAGTAAACGCACAGGTTTATCTGACAGATGCAGAAGTTTCTTTGATTGATGCACAGGGAAAATATGACGCAGCCATCATTAACCTGAACAATGCAATGTATCTGACTGATGCACCGTCTTATAACATAAAAAATACAGAAAGTTTCAACTTCAAAAGAACACAAACATCAAAAGACACTGTCAATATTTCTTATGTACCGAAAAAAAGCGGCTCAAAAGAGTACGAGCAAACAGCGGTTTTGACATCCGGCATAGAAAAACAGGATATTTTACAGGATTACAAATTTAAGCCACTCATTTTGCCTGTAAACGATGCCATACAAAAAGCTTACGAAAACAGACCTGATTTAAAATCACTTTTGATGGTAGAAAAAGTCCAACAGGAATCATTAAAAGTCATAAGACGCCAGTACATGCCTGTTGTAAGCCTCAACGCAGGATACAATTACAGAAGAAACAGCGAAGTGGCAAATACAGGTTTAAATATTGGTGTGACTGCTGATTTGCCGACACTAAATATTATGGGCGTAAAATACAATGTTGATCAGGGTCATCAGTATCTTGAGCTGGCAAGAGAAAATATAAATTTATCCAAGAAAAACATATACTTTGAAATACAAAATAACTATATAAATATGGTTGTACTGCAGCGAAAAATCCCTAAAATGGCAGAAAAAGTAGAACAAACTCTTGAAAACTTTGAGCTTGCCGATGGAAGATATACAGTGGGATTGGGCAACTTTATTGAACTGCAGCAGGCACAAACAAATTACAACAACGCACAGCTTGCTTTTGTACAGGCAGTTTTTGACTACAATGTGGCAAAAGAGCAGTTCCAAAAATCAATGGGGGTACGATGAAAAAACGTATATTAATATCTATATCAGCACTTATTGCCGTTGTTTTTGTCAGCGGATTTGCTTTTTATTTCAACAAGCATAGAGACTCAGGCTATATTACAGTCCCGGCAAAAGTAGACACAATTGTTGAAGCCGTAGAAGCCTCAGGCACCGTAAACCCTGTAAACACCGTTGATATAGGTTCACAGGTATCAGGTATGATAAAAGATATTTATGTGGACTACAACTCAAAAGTTACCAAAGGGCAGCTGCTTGCACAAATAGACCCTTCGCTTTTTCAAGCACAGGTAGACAAAGCAAGAGGCGACCTCGAAGCAGCACGTTCTAACAAAGCCAAAATTCAGGCAATGCTTGTATATGACAAAAAAAATTACGAAAGATATAAAAGACTGTACGAAAAAAATTATGTTGCAAAAAGCGACCTTGACCTTGCAGAAGCAACTTACAAATCTGATTTGGCACAGATTGCAGCAGCACAGGGCACAATTAATCAGGCACAGGCAACTTTAAACAACAACTTAACCAATCTAAAATATACCAAAATAGTCTCACCGGTAGATGGCATAGTTGTATCAAAAGATGTTGAAGAAGGCCAAACCGTTGCAGCAAGTTTCCAAACACCAACATTATTTCAGGTGGCGCAGGATTTAACTCAAATGCAAATAGAGGTTAATGTATCAGAAGCTGATATTGGCAAAATCAAAAAAGGACAGGATGTAGAATACACCCTTGACGGATACGCAGATTCTGTTTTCCACGGAAAAGTTACTGAGGTAAGAATCGCGCCTACAACAGTTTCCAACGTTGTAACTTATACCGTAATTGTTGATGTAGACAATAAAGACCAAAAAATGATTCCCGGTATGACAGCTAACGCCTCTATCATTACAAACAAGAGTGAAAACGTAATTTGTGTACCGACAGACGCTCTGAAATTCACCCCCAAAGAGATAACAGGCGGCAAAAAATACAAAGAACAGGGCTTATGGATACTCAGAAACAACAAACCAATAAGAATCAGCATAACAACAGGTGCAAAAGATTCTGACAGAACAGAGATTATCTCAAAAGAATTAAAAGAAAATGACAGAGTAATAATAAGTAAAAAAGGCGATAAAGATAAAACAGCACAGGGCAAAAGACCGCCTATGAGAATGTTCTAAAATGTCAAATACGGATTTAATAGTAATTAAAAACTTAATAAAAACCTATGCAACAGGTGATACATCCTTTAATGCGCTTGATGATGTTTCGTTGAGCGTAAAGCAAGGCGAGTTTGTGGCTATTATGGGTGCATCGGGTTCGGGAAAATCCACATTTATGAACGTTCTCGGGTGTTTAGACAAACCCACATCAGGCACATATTTTTTAGACGGTATTGATGTGAGCAAAATGACAATGGACGAGCTTTCCGCAATACGTAACAGAAAACTGGGGTTCGTCTTTCAGGGTTTTAATCTTATATCAAGAACATCAGCCTTGGAAAATGTTGAAATGCCGATGATTTATAAAGGTATTCCACCTGAAGAACGTATAAAAAGAGCAAAAGCCGCACTAAAAATTGTAGGGCTCGAAAAAAGAGAAACACATATGCCAAACCAGATGTCAGGCGGTCAGCAGCAGCGTGTGGCAATTGCACGTGCAATAGTCAACGACGCCCCGATAATACTCGCAGACGAGCCGACAGGCAACCTTGATACAAAAACATCTATAGAGGTAATGGAGTTTTTTGTAAAACTAAACAGTGCTGCAAGAAAAACAATTGTGCTTGTCACACACGAGCCCGATATTGCAGAATATGCAAAAAGGGTTGTGACATTTCGTGACGGTAAAATAATCAGCGATGTCTTGAATGAAGCACCAAAGGGAGCAGCCGCGCTATGATAGATTTTGAATCAACATTTAAAATATCTCTTCGTTCGCTATACATTAACAAAATGCGCTCTATTTTAACAAGCCTTGGCATAATCATTGGTGTCAGCGCAGTTATTATCATGCTTTCAATTGGAGAAGGAGCAAAGGAAAGAATTAATAAAGACATAGCCTCGATGGGTTCTAACTTGCTAATGGTGCTTTCAGGCTCCACTACCTCAAGCGGGGTAAGAATGGGAAGCGGCACACAGCCTACACTTACCATAAAAGATTCTGAAGCTATGCTGAAACGCTGCCCGTCGGTTCTTGAAGTTGCACCGACAGTAGGACAGGTGCAGCAGCTTGTTTATTCAAACCAAAACTGGTCTACAACAGTAAACGGTATAACACCGGGTTATATGCCCATACGTATGTGGGAAATTGAATCAGGAAGAGGAATCTCTCAAGAAGATTTAAAAAACACGACAAAAGTTGCAGTGCTTGGTTCTACTGTCACAACAAACCTTTTTGGTGACATGGATCCTATTAACCGCACAATCCGTATAGGAGGAATGCCCTTCAAAGTTATTGGAATTCTAAAATCAAAAGGCCAAAACGGTATGGGGCAAGACCAGGATGATACTGTTTTAATACCGATTACCACAGCACAAAAAAAACTGTTCGGTACAGACTTTCCAGGTATGGTAAAGCATATAAGCGTGCAGGCAAAAGACGAAGACAGCCTTGATTCTGCGCAAGAAGAGATTACAGAACTCTTAAGAGAACGGCACAATCTGGGTAAGACAAAAGAAGACGATTTTACAATAAGAAACTTTACCCAAATGCTCGAGACCGCAAAACAGGCTTCTAACACAATGGCAATTTTACTCGGCTCTATAGCCTCTGTTTCATTACTGGTCGGAGGTATAGGTATTATGAACATCATGCTTGTGTCAGTAACAGAACGTACAAAAGAAATCGGCATACGCATGGCAATAGGTGCAACAGCAATGGATATAAGGGTGCAGTTTCTTGTAGAAGCTTTATTACTGTCTCTTGCCGGCGGATTAATAGGTGTAATAGTCGGTGTATTAGGTTCCAAAATCGTTGGTATGTTTTCAGATATGACCGTTATAATTTCTGGTGCACCTATATTGATTTCCTTTGGATTTGCAGGGCTTGTGGGGATTTTATTCGGCTATTACCCAGCATACAAGGCATCTTTGCTAAATCCTATCGAAGCTTTGAGATATGAATAGCCCTAGTCAGGCAATACAGGGCCTTTGTATTTGTTATACAGATTCATAACATCATCGCCGAATTTTTCACCATTGAGCATTCTTGCATACACCTCTGCAACAAATTCCAAAGGAGAACTTTGGGCATATCTAGAGACTGTTGAAGCAATAAACTGTTCTTCTTTGCTTTCCAAAAATCCTTTTGCCAGTGCACCGATTTTATCAGGTTTTCCTGTTTGTTTGTTATAAACAACGCGCATATCTTCATAATCCAGTATAGTATTTTTGCGATGGAACAGATGACCTTCTTCGTGGTACAAAGTATCAAATACAGAGCGTTTTGAAGCGAGTATTTTTGAAGAAGGATGCTGGTTAAAAGGCAGTCCTGTCAATGCATCTGAAGCCTCAAAGAGATAATCCAGCTGCTCTTTATTAGTCATTTTTCCAAGTTCTTCAACTGATTTAAAAGAACCTTGCTTCATGTGTTTTTTAAGCAAATCAACAACGCCTTTTTGAGAATAAACATCATTGATTATTGTCATAGGATTATCCTTAAGAAAATGACTGTACGCATAATAGTCCTTAAATGATTTATTTAAAGCAACAATATCCATTTTGGACGCTTCTCCGTTAACAAATTTTGCAGATAACAGCATAATATCTAAGTGCTTGTCTTTATTGAAAAAAGGAAGAATAGGCATTGCAATATCATTACCGCCGTCTTTTCGAGGTGTAGCTTTAAATCTAAAATCTTTTAGCATTTTATCAATGGATTTATGGGCATTGTTAAAATAATCAACATTTACAATCAATGTTGAGTCCATATAAAAGCCTTTACCTGCGCCTGTACTCATTGCTGCAATTACAGTTTTATATTTATCTTTTAATTCATCAGGAACAGGCATTACCTCTTTAGGGATATGGCCTTTGCCTTTGTATTTATTGTTTATGTTAACAAGGCCTTCATTTACCCAGTTAGCCATATCAAGGTCATTTGCTGTATCAAATTTTTCTATCTTTAAGTGTTTTTTTGCAAACTCTTTTGCCTCTTCCATTGTTTTAGCGGGGGTAAAGTCAATATGTTCTGCAAGCTGTGTTACAGCTTTTAGTCTGCCTCTGATAATTAGCCCTGCTGCTGCCAAACCCAACGCCGCACCTGTTAAAATACCCCATTTTTTTGCAGTGCTTTTTTTCTTTTCTTCAACTTCAGTTGAGTGAGTTGAAAAAGAAACCTCATCCTGTGTCATAGGTACCAGTTTTTGTGCATTATAAGGCTTTTGCTGCCATTGAGGAGCTGTATTTGTATAATTATTTACATATGACATCCCTGATGTTTTCGGAATAGAGTTCATTAAATTTCCAAATGATACTTGCTGCATTATTACCTACCTTGTTTTTCCTACCTGTATATTCATAAAATTGAGAAGTTAAAAATAATTGCTATTATCCCTACCTATCCTATCCTATTAGGGATTTTACACAATATAATTGGATTACAGCCATAAAAAATTCGCTTTAACATTTCTTAATATTTACAAATTATTGTCACCTCCTTTTTGATGTGAGAAAATAACGATATAAAAGGGGTGATAATAAATGGCAAAAAGATTATTAGTTGTTGATGATGATGACGAAATCAGAGAGTTATTAGAATTTGACCTTTCGCACAGTGGTTACAGCGTAGATACGGCCTGTGACGGAATGGATGGGTTGAACAAAGCTGTTACAAACTCCTATGACCTTGTACTGCTTGATGTAATGATGCCAAAGATGAACGGTTTTGATGTTTGCAAAAACCTGAGAAAAGCAAAACCCGACATTCCAGTGCTGTTGTTGACTGCAAAAGGCACAATAACAGATAAAACACAGGGTTTTGACTGCGGGGCTGATGATTACCTTGTAAAACCATTTGACATCCAGGAAGTTTTACTAAGAGTAAAAGCTCTTTTAAGAAGAAATACGGATAACTCATCAAAAGATGAACAGTCTTTTAAACAGGAAATACTCAAAATGGGAGACATTGAGCTTTTTCCTGAATCATTAGAAACAGGCATTGAAGGAAAACGCATAAAACTTACACCCACTGAATTTGAAATTTTATACTGCCTTATGCAGCATTTTAATGATTCCGTATCTCTTGCTGTTTTGCTTGATGAAGTATGGGGTTATGACTCTGATGAAGATGTGAGGATGGTAAGAGTCCATGTTGGGGGGCTAAGGCAAAAAATTGAAGCGGATACAAAAAATCCAAAATATTTGCACACGGTCACAAATGTCGGCTACAAGCTCACACCTATTACAAACACTACAGACAACGGACAGGAATAATGAAAAACCCTATAAAATTTAAACGTTTAAAAATTGTAGAACAAATTATTCTTGTTCTGCTGCTTGCAGTTATTGTGCCTACCACCATAAGTGCAATTATTGTTAACAATATCAATCAGCACGCAGTGAGAAACGAACTGCAATATTCTGCCTTGAGCATTGCAGAATCTATTGCTTCTAATATTGAAACTTTTTCCGAATCCGGAGAAGACGAACTCAATCAGATAGTACTGGCGTTGCGTCATATTCCGTCAGAATTCGGAAAAGAAATATATCTCAAAGATATTTTAAACAATTCAAACCTGATAACAGAAATGTATCTTGTAAAAAGGCAAGACACAGACAAATATATAAAATGGGATGACTACTCTGCATACAACAAAGAAAATAAAAATATCGAAATTTTTCAAAAAGTTGATAACAATTTTGGTGTAATGGCAAAAGTAGATGTCAAAACCTTTGAAAAGCAGGTCTTTAATATTTACAGAAAAGACGACAGACAGATTTATATCCTCAACAAAGACAACAAACTCGTTGCTGCTCACAATTACAACGAAAAAGACTTTAACAGGGTAACATATGCTTTGCCTAAAAAATTGGTTATAGACAGACCTGTTATTTTCGGCAAGGTAAAAAACCAGCCTCTGGCGTATTTCAAACTATCTGCCCCCGAAACAACAATCATCGTAAACACAACACATCACATTACCAAAACAACAATCAACACTGCCCGTTCAAAAATTATACTGGCTCTTTGTGTATCCGCATTATTTATCATATTCGTTGTCGGGCTTTACACATATTACCTTTACATAAACATTAGACAGTTGATAAAAGGGATAATGGCCCTATCAAAAGGAAACTACAAAAGAAAAGTAAGACTATTAACAAGTGTCTTTACGCCGCATGAAACAGTGTTTCTTGCTCAAGAATTCAACAAAATGGCTGACGAAATCAACAACACCTACAGGCAGCTAAAACATTCTAACAGAGAACTTAAAAAACTCGATGAATTCCGTTCTAACCTTATTGACACCGTAAGCCACGAGTTTCGCACCCCTTTAACAAGCATTAAAGGTTACACTTCAAGGCTATTGAGACAAGACATTGAACTGGACGAAGAAACTATCCAAAAATCATTAAAAATCATCAAAAATCAATCAGAACGTTTAAGCAGAATGGTGGAAGATCTCCTTGTCATTCCCGACATAGAAGGGGCAAAACTCAATTTAATTCTGCAAGAAGTTAATCTCGAAGATTCTCTAAACGATGCAATACTTTCAACAAAACATAAAGCACAGCGCGAGGTTATTGTTAATATACCCGACAATATACCGGAAGTAATAGCAGACACAGACAGACTGGAGCAGGTATTTATTAACCTTGTTGAAAATGCATACAAATACTCTTACGATGACACACCAATTAAGATTGATGTATCAGTTGTAAAACACCACGCAATTATAAAAATTTCAAACTCGTATGACTATATTCCGCACGACAAACTCCAAAAACTCTTTGGCAAATTCACAAGGATTGATGACAAAACCACAAGAACAACACGAGGAACAGGGCTGGGCTTGTTTATTGTAAAAGGTCTGGTGCTTGCAATGAATGGAGCAATTGAGCTGGAATCAACAAAAGACAATGTTTTTAGTGTAATCATAAAGCTTCCTCTGGCTTAATTGTTAACAGTTGTTAACAATTGTGTTAAAAACATGCAATTATTTACTCTGTATATACTTTATAGATATATAGAGAGTAATAATCATTGAGGAAACAATGGCAGATACTACCACTATACAGATTAGACCAACAGAGACAGGCTGGATTTTATCCAAAAAAGGCAAAGACGGAAAAGATGTCACACTAGAAATTGCAGACAAGGATAAAAACGGATTGCTTGATATTGGTACAGATGTTGAAATAGGCAAAAACCAAAACATCTTTACCGATGAAGAAATACAGGCAAGCTCTGATTACATATTTAGTGTCAAAAACGGTAAAGCTCCTGTTGACGGATTCGATGAAAAAAGTCAGGAACTTGAAGAAGAAATTGCAGCAAAATATAACGAACAACAACGTGAACAGCGTCTTCAACAAGCATTGCACGGCAACACAGATTATAAGGGTGCAACAAAAAGCGCAAAGAAAAAAAATCTGTGGTCAAAAATAAATATGGGTATGATGATAGGAGCAGGCGCGCTCAATACAGTTATGCCATTTCTTTTCAGGCCATGGCAATACAACGGAGGCAACTTCTGGGATATGCAAGGAGTAATCTTTTCAAGTATGACAAACCTAATGAGCTCTGCCAACACAATAATGATGGCTCAATATGCAAATAAAGCAAATCAGTACATACAATCGCCACAAACAAGCGGAAATTACAAAACATTAAATCCGTCAAATATTTCAGTACAAGATTTTATGAATTCGGTTGAAATATATAACAAACAACAACAAGAGCAAGCCGAAAAATACAAACAGGAAAAAGAAGCTGCTCAAGTTAAACAAGAAGCTGAAAGAGCAGCTGCATTTGCAAAATCAATTTATACAAAAGCAAACGAAGAAGGCGCTGTTATTGACGACTCAAACAAAGCAAAATTAAACGATATTTACAAAACCTACAAAAAACCTGAGGAATATACACAAGAAGAAAAAGAAATAATGCAAACAATAGGAGCTTATCCGCAAATTCCTTATACAGCAGTTGCAAAAGATGATTCAGAATCAGGAAAATTGTCAAAAGAGCTGGCTTCTCAAATAGACAATCTTTTAAAACTGTATGAAACTGAAAGCGAAGCTAACAATTTAACAAAATCAGATTATGAATATTTAAAAAATTATATAATAAAGCAAAAAGCAACACAGGGTGCAATAAACCAGATGGATTTAGAAAACCTTGATAGAGTAATAAAAAGATCTCAGCCAAAAAATATTTAAAAAAAAGAGCTTTAAAAAAGCTCTTTTTTGTTATTTGGATGTCATTTGCGACTGTTTTTGTTTTATGTCCAGCGCGGCATTGTGTGCCAATAGATATACAGAACAAGTTTTGTAGTTTTTAAGATACCATGCACATTTTTCCTGTGCACAAACTATTTCTATATCGTTACCCGCACTCATTAACGGACAAATAGGTATTAAAGCCATTCTACGTTCTCCTGATTATTTAAGTGATTCTGCCTGTTTGTATAAATTGCAGTTTTCGCTGCGTTTTTTTTCATAGTCTTTGTATATTTTGGTACGATTAATAACTTCGTCAAAATCGATTTGATGAGCATCAAAATCCGGTCCGTCCACACAGGCAAATTTAACTTCCCCGCCAACAGTAACACGGCACGCACCGCACATACCCGTACCGTCTACCATAATCGGGTTCATGCTGGCTTCTGTTTTGATACCTTTTCCTCTTGTTAATTCTGCAACAGCTCTCATCATAGGCATCGGGCCAACAGCAATTGCATAATCAACTTTTTCTTTATTCATAATATCTTCCATAACACCTGTTACAAAGCCCTTTGTTCCAAGGCTTCCGTCATCAGTTGTTATAAAAAGCTCTGTACAGGCATCTTTCATTTTATCCTGCCAGAAAATTAAATCTTTTGTTCTTGCACCCATAATCATATAAACTTTGTTTCCGGCCTCTTTAAAAGCTTTTGCAATCAAGTAGCACGGAGCTGCACCGTAGCCGCCTGCCAGACAGACAACAGTGCCATACTTTTCAATATGAGTGGGCTGTCCCAAAGGACCGACGATATCAACAAGTTCATCGCCGACTTCGAGAGTCGCAAGCTGCTTTGTTGTAAAACCAACAGCCATAAAAACAATAGTGAGTTCGCCTTTTTCTCTGTCATAGTCAGCTATCGTCAAAGGCACTCTTTCACCGTCTTTTGAAACCCTTAGAATTATAAACTGCCCTGCTTGAGCATTTTTTGTAATATAAGGTGCATGAATTGTTAATTCATACTGATTTGCGCATAACTCTTTTTTTCTTAAAATTTTATAACCCATAATTCATTACCTGTAATGTACCTAGTGTATTGTATACCAATTTGTACTAGTTTTTCAAGGCATCTGCACCTGATACAACCTCTGAAATTTCCTGTGTAATAGCAGCCTGACGAGCCTTGTTGTAATCGATTGTGAGCAGTCTTATCATTTCATCAGCATTGTTTGTAGCAGAAGACATGGCTGTCATTCTTGCAGCAAGCTCGCTTGCAACCGCTTCCAACAACGCTTGATAGATAATGTTTGTAATAAACATGGGAACAATTTTTTGCAAAATGTGGTCAGAATCTGGCTCAAATGCCATAAGCGGGTCTATTGAGTGTGATTCCGTATGTTTATCACCCAGTGCTTTTTCAACATCATCAACAGGAAGAATTTTCCAATCCTCAACCTTGTATGACATCATATTTTTAAAGCGGGTAGTAATAATTTCTATACTGTCAATTTTGTTGTCAACAAAGGCCTGAGCCATATCTTCTGCAATTACAATAGCGTTTGAAGAAGAAGGCTCCTGAGAAATTTTTGTATAAGCCTGCACTATCTCAAAGCCCTGTTCCTGTGCTCTTCTTTTTAAAGAAGCAACACCTTTTGTACCGACAATAAAGAGTTTAGAATCTATGCCTTTTTCTTTATATTCCTGTATTCTTTTTAAAGTGAACCTTATAACGTTTGCGTTATAAGCACCGGCAAGCCCTTTATTTGAAGTAACAACAAGGATACCTGCGGTTTTTTGTTCTCTATTTTGCATAAGTACAGGATAGTTGTCTATTGCTCTTTCAATTTTTAGACCGTTAGACGAGAACCCTTCAGTACTGGCAAGCACCTTTGCAAATGCTTCACCAAGAGCCCTTGAAAACGGACGGGCAGAGATTACCTTAATCTGTGATTTTTTCACCTTTGCAGCCGCAACCATTTTCATAGCTTTAGTGATTTTTTTTGTATTTTGTATACTTGAGATTCTGTCTTTTATGTCTAATAAATTTGGCATGGATTTTCCTTTAATTAAATAAAGATGATTTGAAAGTTTCCAGGTTTTCTTTGAGAGCTTTTTTGTCCTCATCACTCAAAGCAGCACCATCGTTGAGTCTTTGAGCAAGATCAGACATATTGGCATCAAAGTATTCAAACCATTCTTTTTTGAATTTTTGAATATTCTTGTTATCGATATCATCGAGTATACCTTCGTTTGCAGCAAACAGGATGCTTACTTGTTTAGCAACGCTCAAAGGTGAATATTGAGGCTGTTTTAACACTTCTGTTAATTTTTGGCCTCTTTTCAACTGGTCTTGAGTGGCCTTGTCAAGGTCAGAAGCAAACTGGGCAAAAGCTTCCAATTCTCTAAACTGAGCAAGGTCAAGTCTCAATTTACCACCAACTTGCTTTGTAGCTTTAGTTTGAGCGGCACCGCCTACACGAGATACAGATATACCGGCGTTGATTGCAGGTCTGATACCGGAGTTGAACAAGCCTGTTTCCAAGAATATCTGACCGTCTGTAATAGAAATTACGTTTGTCGGAATATAAGCTGAAACGTCACCGGCTTGAGTTTCGATGATAGGTAGCGCAGTAATAGAACCGCCGCCTAATTTGTCGCTCAATTTGCAAGCTCTTTCAAGAAGTCTTGAGTGGAGGTAGAATACATCCCCGGGGTAAGCTTCACGTCCCGGTGGTCTTCTCAACAGCAAGCTCATTGCACGATAAGCCTGTGCGTGTTTTGTCAAATCATCGTAAACAATAAGAACGTGTTTGCCCTGTTCCATAAATTCTTCAGCAATTGCAACACCCGCAAACGGTGCAATAAACTGCAAAGGTGCAGATTCGTCAGCAGTAGCTGAAACAATTATTGTGTAATCCATTGCACCGAAGTCTTCCAATTTTTTTGCAAGCTGTGCAACGGTAGAAGTTTTTTGTCCGATTGCAACGTAAACACAAATGACATCCTGACCCTTCTGGTTGATGATTGTGTCGATTGCAATAGCAGTTTTACCTGTTTGTCTGTCGCCGATAATCAACTCACGCTGACCGCGACCGATAGGAGTTAGAGCATCAATCGCTGTTAAACCTGTTTGCAGCGGTTGGTGAACAGATTTTCTTGAAACAATACCCGGAGCAACTCTTTCTACAGGTCTTGTTTTTTCGTAGTGGATATCGCCTTTGCCGTCAACTGGTTTACCTGTCGGGTTAACGATTCTTCCGATAAGACCATCACCTACCGGTACAGAAGCGATTCTGCCAGTAGTTTTTACAGTCATACCTTCTTTAATATGCTGATATTCACCAAGGATAACAACACCTACATTGTCTTCTTCAAGGTTAAGAGTAATACCCAGTGTGCCTTTGCCGTCTTCAAATTCAACAAGCTCGTTTGACATTGCATTGCGCAAGCCGTAAACACGGGCAATACCATCACCGACTTCCAGTACAGAGCCAATATTTGAAACTTCCATTTCGGAAGCGTAGTTTTCAATTTTGGCTTTGATTATAGAAGTAATTTCATCCGGTCTTATTGTTGCCATTTTACTTTCCTTTATTGATTGTACTTTCTATCTTAATACTTTTTTAAATCCTTCAAGCTTTGCAGCCATTGAACCGTCTATGGTTTTGTCTTGAATTTTTAACACAAGGCCTGCAATGATTTCGGGATTTATATCAAACTCAAACTTCACAGACTTTTGCAGCTTTTGTTCGAGTTTTTCTTTCAATCTTTGTTTTAAGTCGTCATCAATCTCAACAGCAGATATAACACCGACTTTGAGTATATTATTAGCTGCGTCCATTGATTCTTCAAAACAATAAAGAATCGCGCCGAGAATATTTATTTTATTTTTTTCAAGCAGTATAAAGATAAGGTTTAATACGTCGTTATTGATTTTACCTTCGAATACAGACTTTACCATCTCCTTTTTTTCCGCAAGCGGAATAACCGGATGAGCAAGAAAATTTGCAAGTTCGGCAACAGAGTCCATTGCCTCACACACGGTCTGCAAGTCATTTTTGACGTTATCAAGCTCATTTTTGCTTTTTGCTACTTCGCTCAAAGCATCAGAGTATCTTTTTGCAAGTGGTATTAATTTATTATCTATGGTTTTTGACGTCATTTTTCTTATCCGTTATACATCTGCTTTATCAATGCTGTTAATAAAGTCTTCTATATACTTTCTGTGCAGCTGTTTGTCTTTGTCCAGTGCTGTTTTAATCTGTCTTTGAGCAATTTCTATTGAAGAGGAAGCAACATTGTTAAGAAGCTCGCCTTTTATGTGGTTTTGTTCTGTTTCAATTTGCTTTTCAATATTTTGTTTGAGCAAAGCTACAGATTTATCGAGGTCTTCTCTTGCTTTTTGTTCAAAAGATTTTGCCGTTTGTTCAGCTTTATCGACAATAGCTTTTAATTCGTCTTCTATGTGTTCAAGTGAATCAGCAATGTTTTGAAAATCTTTTTTAGCCTCTTCTTTGATTGCATCAGACTCTTCCACTTTGCTTTTTATAGAAGCTGTCATATCTTCTATTTTTTGCCCTACTTTCAATTTGTAAGCAATAAAAGCAAACAAAGCAATCATTATAGCAAAGTTAATAACGTTTGAATGTAATATGTTAGAGAAGCTAAAATCAAGCATTTTTCTTCATTACCTCTTCCACTTCCTGTTCACCTACAGGTTCGAATGCAATGCCTTCTCCCATAAGTTTTGTGGTGAGACGGTTTGCAAGATCTGCAACATCGTGTTTCATATTAGCTGCAGCTTCATCCTTCTGGTGAGCAAGGTTTTGTTTTTGTTCGCTAAAGTAGCTGGTGACACTGTTTTTTGTGTCATTTAGTACTTTAGATTTTTCTTCTTTGATTGCATCGGCTTTTGACGCAACTATATCACGCGAAGTTCTTTGTGCCTCTGCAACTCTGGCGTCTTTGTCTACCAGAAGTTGTTGTGCTTTTTTATGATGTTCATCAGCTTCATTTTTATTTGCGTCAATATAATTTTGTCTTTTTTCCATGATTTCAAGCACGGGTTTGTACAAAATTTTGTTCATTATAAAAATGAATACGATAAAACTTATTGCTGATACTAATATAGTTGCGTTAATTTCCATAATACAAATTCTTATTTTTTACTACTAACCAAGTAATTGCAAAGCTATGAATAATGCATAGATAGCACAAGCTTCTGCAAGACCTGCACCGATAATGAAGTAAATCAATGCTTTACCTGCAATTTCAGGCTGTCTTGATACAGCATCCAAAAGACCTTTTGTTGCAATACCCAAACCTATTCCGGCACCGATTGCACCAAAACCGATTGCAATACCTGCACCTAATTTAGCCATTGATGCAACTTCAACTGCTACTTGTTCTACTGCCATAATTTTCTCCTTTTTTATTTACTAATTCTGGTTATTTTATAATTAATGTTCTTCTTCCTGCGCAGCCATTGCTATGTAAGCCGTTGACAGCAGCATAAATACAAGAGCCTGGACAAATGCAACAAATACCTCAAAAAGCATAAACGGAAGAGGTAAAAGATAAGCACAAAGTCCGACAAAAGTAACTATCAAAAGCTCGCCTGCCAGTATGTTGGCAAAAAGACGGAGAGCCAGTGAGAAAGGTCTTACAACCATTTCTAAAAGCTCAATCAACGCCATTATTATACCTACCGCGCTGAACTCGTGTAAAAAGTACTTGAGCCCTTTAACTTTTACGCCCTGATAAACGTAATATATCAAAACCATTATGGCCATTGCGGCTGTCATATTGATATCATTTGTCGGAGAAGCAAACTCACCGGTTTTTAAATGATACAAACGCCACGGCAGCTGGCCCAGAAGGTTGGCTGTTAAAATAAACAGGAATAAAGTTGCAAGAAGAGGTATGTGTTTGCGCCCGTTTTTACCTATCATAGAATCGGTCAAGCCAACAAAAGCGCCCAGTATTCCTTCTGCTACTGCCTGGAGTTTTGTCGGAATAATAGACATTTTACGTGTTGCGAGAAAGGCAAAAACAATAAGGATTCCCATTGTTATCCACATCGTAACAACTGTATCCACGTTTACGTTAAACTGACCTAGATGTGCAATCCAATGACCTTCTGACACAGTATGTATCCTCTTTCTATCCGTGATTTCTTCTTGTAATATATCACTTTGCAATGAAAATTACAAACAATTTTATAATTTTATGATAGTACAAAAAGAAATCGGGCTATCGGACAGATAGGTGAAATTTATTAACAATTGTAAATTTTATTTAAAAAGCTATTAAGTTTTACCCTTACACAACCGATTTACTAATTAGTGTTAGAAACAAAGGAGAAAAGATATGCCTATAGATCCAATTGCTCAACAAAAAACATTAAATCCTGATAAAATAGCCCCAAACAAACCTCCAAAAACAGAAAAACAGCCAAAAGATATACCTATGGCACCTTCTGATAGCAATTATACAAATATAGAGAATCAAGCACCAAAAGCAAAAAAAGTAGACAATTCCGAAACAAAAGCTCAATTAATGAAGATCCAGGAAGAAATGAAAAAAGAGCAGATGCAAGAAGCTAAAAAAGCAATAGAAGAAGGTATGAAAAAAGACTTAAAATCATTCGAAGCATAAAAAAAGAAGCCTCTTAATTAATAAGAGGCTTCTTTTTAGTTTTCTTTTAAGCTTATACAGCTCTTTGCACTTTACCTGCTCTGATGCAAGATGTGCAAACGTCAATTCTTTTTACAGTGCCGTTTTGGTTAACTTTTACAGATTGAAGGTTAACTTCTTGTCTGTGCACATGTTGTTTATGTGAAAAAGAAATTTTAGCTGCTTTAAGTCTTGTTTTGCCGCATACTGCGCATTGTTTTGCCATTTCTATATTCCTTTCAAAGATTAGTTTCTTATTTTACCCTACTGTAAACACAGTGTAATATCAAGTACGGATTGAAAATTCTTAACAAAAATCTTAAACAATCAAATCTTTCATATCTTTTACAGCTTTTTCCAAACCGTCGAACACGGCTCTGGCTATAATATTATGACCGATATTAAGCTCTATAAGTTCCGGAATTTCGTGCATTCTATGGACATTTTCATATGTCAGCCCGTGGCCGGCATTAACTTTCAACCCGAGTTTTGCGGCCAGAGCAGCCCCTTCTTTGAGATGGTTAAGCTCTTTGTCCTCTAATGGTGTACCCCAGGCTTCAGAGTATCTTCCGGTATGAAGCTCAATAAATTGAGCTCCTGTTTTTGCAGCAGCTTCCACCTGTTCTTTATCAGCATCAATAAAGAGGCTTACAATTATTCCTGCCTCCACAAGCGGTTTTACAAAATCTGTTACAAACTCCACTCTCGACGCAACATCAAGCCCGCCTTCTGTTGTAACTTCCTGACGTTTTTCAGGAACAAGACAAACGTTTTCAGGTTTAACGTCAAGAGCAATTTTTTGCATTTCGTCAGTCAGCGCCATTTCAAGGTTCAATCTTGTTTTGAGAATATCTTTTAACTCAATAACATCATTGTCGCGGGTGTGGCGTCTATCCTCTCTTAAATGTACGGTTATGCCGTCAGCACCGGCTTTTTCGCAAAGTATAGCTGCCTGAATCAAGTTTGGTTCCAAGCCGCCTCTTGCGTTTCTCAATGTAGCTATATGGTCTATATTTACGCCTAATAACATGTTTTTCCCTCTGTGTTCATATGTGTTCTTTTTAACACGCCAAGTATAGCGCAAAATCCACTTTAAATTAAGGCTTTTTTATAAAGATAATATAAAGTTTTATTGAACAGCCAGCTTATCGGCAAGTGGAGAAACAATCCTTGAGTTTAAAGTACTATCTGCCTGTTTTATATTATGCGCTATTTTGTCGAGCTCATCAGACCATACAGCGTTTTGTTTAATATACTCCTGTGCATCTTTTTGAGTACCGTCCAGCTGGAGTCTGATTATCTGTTTCAGCATTTTATTTGCAGCAGGTGTAACTTTTTCAAAATTTACTGTCATTATGCCTTTGTCGTCAACACTCAGGGCACCTTCTTTAATAAAGAAATTGTTCTGCATTATATTTCTGAGCCTGTGAGCATTGCTAAAGTCAGGTCCTTTTTGGACATATGCACTGAAATAAGAAACCAGTAGTTTCTTTTGTTGCAGGGGGGTATAACCCCCCTTTTTTGTCAGTACATCGAGCATAACAAGTGCGCCCATATCTGCTTTATTTTCTTCTATTGTATTTTTGTAAATACCAAGTTTTTCGGTTCCGTTTTTGGGCCCCAGTGAGTGAACATTTTCATGCAAAATGGTAAAATCGTGCAAAGCCTGTGTGTCAAAATATTTATGCTGGTTTTTGTTAAGAACGGCATCCAGTTTTTTTGATATATTATCAGCATATTTTGCTTCTCGCATTTGTATATGATAGACATTACGCTTTCCACCGCCTGTTTGCACGGACAGTTTATCATTGTTTGGCAGATTTGATGCCAGTGAAACAGCCCCGCGATATGCGCCCAGTTGGCCGGTCATATCGACCATCTCAACATCTACCATTGTTTGTTTATTATCGTTTTGAGTGATATTTTGTTCATATTCCTCTTTAAAAGGCATATTATCAGCCATTAAAGGCATGTAATCCTTTATTTTTAACAAATACTCCGTGCCTTCTTTGTTAACAATACCTACGCGAACACCAATGTTGTCTTTTGCATAAGGCGTGATTCCAAGTTTTTTGAGCATTGCCGAAAGCTTTTTGTTTTTATTCACAGAAGGGGTCATTCTATCATCATAGGATTCTCTTGTTATTGTAAATTCCAATGGTGTATCCTGGAGTTTTGCCCATTTTTTATCCGCAAGAGCGTCCATATAAGGATTGTTCATCATTAGAGCATTGGCTTGCAAAATCAAATAGCGGTTGAAATCATCGTTTGACGAAGTGAGTGCGGCAAGCTCAAGCTCTGTTGCGGCATTGACAAACTGCTCTTTAAAATAGTCTGTATAATCCGTTGCTTTAAGATATTTGCCGTCTCTTTCCACCATTGTTCTCTGGTTTAGTATTTTTTTCACCTCTGCTATTTTATTTTTTTTAATCATTGAAATCAGGATATTGTGGAATTCGTCTTCTGTTAAATCTTCGGGGTAAAAACCGCGCTGCGGTTTGGGTTCAATCCCCCGTGCAAGGTTTACGCTGCCGCCTTCAATATCTTTTGCATTAATGCCTTTTTGTGCGTTAAACAATTGTAAAGTAAGCCTTGCCTGCTCATTGCCTTTTAGTGTTTGTTCTTCCAGATAATTTTTAAACTCAATGTTATGGGGATTATCCTGGATCAAATAGACTTCTTCCAGTATTTTAGCTGCTTTAACGAGATGCTTAAGAGCTGTCTTATCGCCTTGAGAAAGCTTTTTGTATGCATCGTTGTTTTCATCTATAAGAGTGTAAGCAGCAAAGTTGTCAGGAGAGGTTCTTCTTTTTAGCTCATCAAAGTTGAGGTTTAGTTTGAAATTTTTCTCTTCCGAATCCAAAGCCCCTTTGAAACTCAAAGCTGTCATATATTTATTGGCATATGCAAGAGAATTTAGCTGGTGAGACAATACATTTGAGTCTGATTCATATTTCACAGAGCCGGAGTGTTCGGACTTTGCATTATTTTTTGAGTAATATACGGAATTAAGGTTATTTATTCTGTTAATTTTCATCTCTTCTCCCTATTAATAAACATCTGGCAAAAAGTAAGCTTTGAATGCTATAAAACACTAATAACATTTTTTTTGCCGGTCATGTAAAAATATGGTTTAAAATTTATACAAAACTTAATTTTCACATTTGTGATATTATTTTGATGGTGTGGTAAAAAATTTAGAGCATTATGGCAAAAGACATATCAATCATTCTTGTTAATTACAAGACAAAAGATTTAGCAAAACAGTGTATTGAGTCAATTTACGAAAAAACTCATGACGTAAATTTTGATATCTACGTTGTTGACAACGGCTCTGACGATGGAATAGAAGAACTTTTAAAACAGGAATTTCCCCGGGTAAAATTTTTGCAAAGCAATGAAAACAAAGGTTTTGGAGCAGGAAACAATATCGCCTTGAGGGTGTTTGATTCAAAATATGCATTTTTGCTCAATACAGATACAATTTTAATCAACAATGCTGTTAAAATTCTCTTTGATTTTATGGAAGCAAATCCAAAAACAGGAGCCTGTGGTGGCAACCTGTATGATGAACAAGGACAAAATATTCACTCATATGGAAATATTTTTGATTTGACGGATTTATTTTTAAAAACATTCAATTTACGATACTTTTTTCCAAAACGTCATAGAAAGATGAAAGATAAAGGCCTAAACCAAAATAATGAACTAAAAAGCGTTGATTATATTACAGGTGCTGATTTGATGCTTCGAAAGGAAGCTCTTGATAAAGCAGGACTTTTTGATGAAAGATTTTTTATGTATTCAGAAGAAGCTGAACTGCAATACAGAATCAAAAAATCAGGCTACGATATTTTTATTAATCCTGAAGCCAAAATAATACATTTGCATAACAAATCACCTAAAAAACGTGAAAAAATGTATTTTGAATTTTTAAAAAGTAAATATCTGATGTTTAGTCTTTGTTTTGGAACAAAAAAGAATTTAGGGATTATAAAATTTTTGTTTTATGTTTCTTGTATTGCAAAGATATTTTCGCACAGAGAAGCTATTTGCAGCTTATTTGATTTTATAAGTAAAGACAATATTGAGGTAAATTAAATGTTAAATATTCTGGCAGTATTTTTAGGCGGAGGCATTGGTGCTGCTTGCAGATATCTGATTACAATGATATCAAACAGATTTTTTGGTATTGCACACTGGGGAACTTTCAGCGCTAATATTATCGGTTGTTTTTTAATAGGGTATATTTTTGGCTATACACTTGAAAAAGCACAAGGGTTCCCTCCGGCATTAAAGTTGTTTTTGACAGTCGGTTTTCTTGGCGGGTTGACAACGTTTAGTACGTTTAGTTGTGAATCGTTTTGTTTTTTAAGAGACGGAAAGATTCTGCACTGTGCGCTTTATATGCTGGCAAGTTTTGCAATAGGCCTGTGTGCAACATTTGCCGGTTTTATGCTTGCAAAGTAGTTTTACAAGTGTAACAAAATATATAGCCATATATGTAACCTGATATCAAATGATATCTATTATGTTATATTTAAGACAGGTTAAAACATGAGGTCTTAGATTATATGAGAGTCGGCGCAATTACTGCATCTTACACACACAAAATAAAAAAACAAAACCAAAAGCAACAGTCTTTTAAGGCGGATGTACAAATTGGAAGAATATACATTGATTCTTTTGGCGAAAAAAATCAACTGAAATATAATGAAGTTTGTGCACTCAACTCCTTATTAAAATATGCCCAAACAGCATATAAAAATGTGGGAACAGACAACAATTTAGTAATATTATACCCTTATCTTGAAAAAGATGAAAAAACCAAACAGCAGTATGCCGATATAGAGGTCTGCTTTATGAATAAGAATGCTGAAGAAGCAAGAAGAGCTATACTCAATAATAAACATAGACTTTACAGAGAATACGGAGATTCCGTTAAAAAAGACTTGCAAGCACTTGCAGACAGAGATGAAACTGCAATGAAAAGCCTTACTGTTCCATACAAATGGTCTTTTATAAGAGGCAGAGGAAGAGACTGGGGTGAGCCGCTACTAAATGTTCCTACAAAAAAAGATCTGGATTTTTCGATTAATTGTATCGTAAAGGACAAACTGAGCTGCTACATATTTGATACAGAAAAAGAATTGGTAGTGATAGAACCACCAAAACCTAAAAGCTATGATAATGATATTTATATGCCTATAGGCGGATGGTAGTAATATTAAATTTGCTTAATATTAGACATTAATACTAGCAAAAAATTTTCCATGCCTTACTTATATAAACAGGTATAAGGGAAAGGTCTTTTTGTCTTTCAATGTCTATTGTAATCAAGCCGAACACAGAAAAGTTTGTCTCCGAGTTTGTGGGCAAACATATAAACTCTCCGGAACAAAGACTGATTCAAGGTGCGACAGCACTGGCAATGCAGCCTTTAATAGACTTTAACAACAAAGCTGCAGATGATGACACAAGAGCTGTTTCCGTTGCAAGAACTATAGGGAAAATTATTGCCGGAACAATTGTCGGAGTCGGTGTAAGATACGCTTCTATTTATGCAGCAAAACAGTTTTCGCGTTATACCTTAAAAGAAGGGCCCAAATACCTTACTCAAATAAACCGAAAAAGTAAAAGAGATATTCTTCTGCCAAAATTTGATTGCGAAAAAACGCCAATAAAAAAGCAAGATTTTCTTGATAAATACGACAAATCCGTAAAAACGCTGGGCACAATTATAGCAACATTCGCAATGATTTTTACCAATTTTCTTATCGATGCACCTTTAACAAGGATAATAACAAAAAAACTAACATCTCGTGTAAAAGCAAAAATAGAAGATGACAAAATGCCTTTGGAGGTGAAAGATGCCAAAGGCTAGCGGTTTTCAAAATTTAATAGAAAAAGTCTGGGGCCAATACGGGGATGATGTTGGCAAATCCCTTATCCATCTCGGAGCGGTAGGGTGGTTTTTCTCTGCTGTTGCACAGATTGGTATGATTGCAACAAACAAAGATATTGAAAAAAAAGAAAAAAAATTCCTCATACCTCAAGAGATTGCGGACGGTGTAATTAATGTCGGGCTGTATTATTCCATCTGCCAGGCAATAAAATACATTGGCGACAGTCTTGCCGAAAACAGCGTAATTATGACGCAGACAACGGAAAAGACAATAAGAGATATTAATAGAGAAGTACCTTCTACAGTAGGCAATTTTGTGGATGGTGTTGTTAGTGAGCTTAAACGAAACAAAATAATTGAGTCATCAAAAAAACAAAATTTAACCGATTTTTTCAAAGGCTCAATAGAATACTTAAAACAAGCACCGCTGAATAAAGATTCACAGAAACGCACTAACAACGATTTAACTATAATAAAAAATGCCTTTGACAAATTTGTTACGCCTGAACAAAAAATTCAACAGATAGAAATACTGGAAAAAGCACAAAGAAACTTTAAACAATTCAAAAACGGGCTGGGCGTTATAACAAGCGTTGGCGCATCTATTATTGCGTGCAATATGATAACACCGGTTGCCAGAAATATTACAGCAAATTATTATCAAAAAAAATTGATGAAAGAACGTTATCTGCTCAAAAAGAAAAAAGCCATTCAACCTGAGCAAAAAACCTATTGTGATAACTCAGATAATATGTATGGGTATACACACACTGTATCACCTGCATTTAGCGTTTTTAAAATCTAAAATTTTATATCTGTAAGCTTTTTAACGGCAATGCCTTTGGTTACAGCATCATCTTCGTGAGTGTAAAGATAACATTTACCCACACCGGCGCTGATAGCGGCTTCAACGTCTCTTTCTTTGTCACCAACAGCCAAAGATGCTGCCATATCTATATTATAACGGTCTTTTGCTTTCAAAAACATGCCTGGCAAAGGCTTTCTATCTTCGTGCTCAAGATAAGGACAGCAATAAAAGTCGGTAATTTCGATGCCTTTTTTTGCAAATTCGTTTTTCATATGCGAGTTAAAGGCATTCATCTGTTCCAAAGAATAATACCCGCGCTCAACACCTGACTGATTTGTAATTACAAAAATCTTATACCCGCGGATTTGAGCCTCCAGACACACATCAAATATCCCGTCAATAAAATCAAGTTTATCTGTTTCATAGGTATAGCCGTAATCTTCATTTATTGTGCCGTCACGGTCTAAAAACAGGGCTTTGACTTTTGGAGCAAGGTCTTTTTCAATAATTCCGCAAATAATATGGCCTACAGCTATATGCATTTCCTGAATATGATTTGTTGTATCAGACGGAACATTAATAGCAAAGTCTGCCTGTTCTTTCATTTTTCCGCCTTTTTCACCTGTCATTGCAACTGTTGTTATCCCCATGGATTTTGCCTTTTGCATTGCAAGAAGCACGTTTTTGCTGTTGCCACTTGTCGAAAGTCCAATGAGGACATCGCCTTTTTTTCCGAGACCTTCAACCTGTCTTTCAAAAATAGTGTCATAGCCAAAATCATTGCCGACAGCCGTTAATATTGAAGTATCAGTAGTCAGAGCAATGGAATTGAGTGCAGGTCTGTTCATTTTGTAACGCCCAACAAGCTCTGCTGCAAGGTGTTGAGAATCAGCAGCAGAACCGCCGTTTCCGCAAAACATTACCTTTGCACCGTTTTTCATAGCTTCCACACACGCCTTGCTTACCTTTTCGATTACAGGTGTAAGTTTTTTTATTTTTTGAAAATTTTCACTTATAGTTTCAAAATCTTTATCTATGTTATACATTTAAAACTCCGTCAGATTTTATATTATCTATCTTATCCAGTACAGCAGTAACAGAATAATCCTCTACCCTGTCAAGCTCAACAACTTTGCCACCATATGAAAGCACATATTGCGCTTCAGGCCAGTTTTCCAGCTTTAACCCCTCTTTTGCAATCACATCGGGTTTTATCTTTTTAACAAGCTCTAGAGCAGACTCTTCATCAAAAAGTACCACATAATCTACAAATTCCAGCGAGGCTGCAACATAAGCCCTTGTTTTTTCATTTTGTAAAGGAAATTTTTCACCTTTAATTTTGCGCTCTGAAATATCAGAATTGATGCCAACAAAAAGAACATCGCATTCTTTTTTTGCGCCGGCAAAAGAATGAATATGCCCAAGATGCATGACATCAAAGCAGCCGTTAGTAAAACCGGTGACTTTCCCTTGAATTTTCAAATCTTGTGCAATTTCAGCAGCCTCATCAAAGCCTATTATTTTTATAGCTTGCGACAATTTTCCGGAAGAATTGTTATTTATTACGGCATTTTTAAGTTCAGTCGGGCTGACACACGCAGTGCCCAACTTACCAACAACAATTCCCGAAGCAAGATTTGCAAGCTTCATTGCATCTTCAATGCACAAACCGGCAGCGATTGATGCACCTAAAACAGCCAGAGAAGTATCACCCGCGCCGGAAACATCAAAAACCTCTTTTGCCTCTGCCGGAATATGGACAGGCTCTTTTGTGCTGTCTGAAGAAATGAAAATCATTCCGTCTTTGCTAAGTGTAATCAAAAGGCTGTGAATATTATACTGTTTCATAACAGCCAGAGCCTCTTGTTTTATTTCTTGTTTGAAAGTTGCAGAAGAAGTATCAAATTTTTTGCCGCTGACAAGCTCAAACTCTTTAAGGTTAGGTTTGACAATATCAGCACCTGCATATTTTGAAAAATCTCTTTCTTTCGGGTCGAGCAAGACTTTTTTGCCATGTTTTTTACAGGTTTGTATAATCATTTGTGTTGATTGCAGTGTTAGCAAACCCTTTTTATAATCAGAAACCAGCACGATATCTGCTTTGTCCACAACTTTTTCAAGCATTTCGGAAAGTTCTTTTAATACAGATTCATCCGCATTTAAAAATGATTCTTTATCAGCCCTCAAAAGATGATTATTGCTTGCAATCATTCTTATTTTTGTAGTGGTGGGGTAGTTATCAGGCTTGATAAGAGAATAATTGCAGCCTGTTTTGTCAAGGAAGTGCTCCAGCATAACAGAAGACTCATCGTTTCCTGCTGCACCGATAAACATTGTTTGAACACCCAAAGCTGCAAGGTTAGCAATAACGTTACCTGTTCCGCCAAGCATTGATTTTTCTTTTGTAACTTTAAATATAGGCACCGGCGCCTCTGGCGAAATACGCTCAACCTCTCCGTACAGGAATTTATCCAGCATAATATCACCAATACAAAGGATATTGAGATTTTTAAACCCGTTAATTATTTTAGCACCAAGCATATCGTTCTCTCTGATTTGTGTGTTGATTTAATAATATCATGATTTCTTAATAGTTTTAAGCTAACATATAGCAAAAAAATTTATTACGTGTTTTAAAATAGATATATGAAATTGCTTTGTGTTAATAATGTCTCTTTAAAAAAACCGTTTAATACCGTAAAAACAGGTCTGACAGCGCTTCTAGTGTGTACACCTGCAAGTGTGGGAGATTCATTTTGTAAAGTTACGACAAAAACATTTGAACCAAAAGCCAAAGTTGTTTTGACAAAATCTTTGACTCAAGGACTGGAAGTAATCGAAGACATAAATTGCCGCGGGGGAGTAACGCACAGCTTTAGTGAAACTGCTGTTAAAAACCTAAAATCTATAATAGCTTCTCTTGATAATAAAACATATGTTTTCCCTATCGACACAGCATTGCATCCGTATATTCCATCAACAGGCCAGTTTGGTTCCATACGCCCTGCTGGCAGAGCTCATCTGGGAGTAGACATATATCCCCGCCTGTACGGAAGAAAACCTAAAACACCTGTTGCTGTTGTTTCTGCTACTGACGGCATAGTTGTAAGTGTAAAAAAATCACCTGAATATGACCCGAAAAATTTAATTGCCAACAATATAAAAATTTTAGGAACAGATGGTAAAATATACTCATACGATCATCTGGGCCGCCCTGAGGACTATAAAAATACAAAATACACTCCGCTAAAAAAACTTGGCGAAGTTGTGCACTCCGGCGACACCCTTGGCTCTGTCGGAAAAACAGGAGAAACAGATGTCTGGCATCTGCATCTAGGGGTTGAAGATTTGGACGAAAAAGCAAAACAACTAAAAAATCCACAATGGCAAAAATTATTTAAACATCACTCTGTTTATGCAACACCACGAGGACAGGTAGATCCGCTGGATTCCTGTAAGGCAGGCGAAATAGCAAAAATATTGAATCAATACAAAACCGATAAAGGCCCCAAGGTTGATTATATAGATAAATTATAAATTAGCCTGATTACGTATTGTGTTTAATTACAATTTTTATTAAAATTTGAAAAACGAATGGAGAAAAAAATGAATAAGTTTTCAAAATCTTTAATAAAAATTCTTTGTGTATCAGTGATATTTTCAGCTTTTTATACCGGTATTGCGCCTTTTATACCAACACAGGGCAGTGCCGCAAATGCTCAAGAAGAGGAAAAATATTATAAAACAGTGCGTGCACGCCACATACTGGTTGATTCCGAAGACGAAGCGTGGGCATTGAAATCAAGAATCACAGAAGGTGAAAGCTTTGAAGAGCTTGCAAAAATGTATTCAAAATGTCCTTCCAAAGAAAAAGGCGGAGATTTAGGATACTTTGTAAGAGGGCAAATGGTTCCCGAATTTGAAAATGCGGCATTTGCAACACCTATCGGAGGAGTCTCTGACCCGGTAAAAACAAGATTTGGATGGCATTTAATCAAGGTCGTTAGAAAAATGTAAAAAAGGAGAAGTTATAAACTTCTCCTTTTTAATTAGATTATTATGGAGTTATAAACACATCTGTTGCTGTATAAGCAGGTTTTGTTGTACCGGCAGGAAGTTTTGCATCCTCACCTTTCATAAACAAGAAGAAAGGACAAATCAGAACACTTAAGACAACAGTCAAAACAACCTTATCATCACCCTTTTGGCTTACATTGCCAACAAGCGGTACATATGTACCATCAACAGCTGTTACGTGAAAATCAGAAACTGTTAAATCACCTGCAATTCCAACAAATGAACGTTTTTTAGCAAAACTTATCTGAGCAGAAACAGGAGCACCAGCTCTAATCAAAACATTTCCATTTTTGTCTTTTACATCAGAAACAACTGCAAAGTTAACTACAGAACCACTCACAATATCTTTTGTAGAAATTGTTTCCACAGCTCTTATAACAAGAGGTGTCATAGCAGGCAATTTTACAGAATTAACCTTGCCTCTAACATTAGACGCAATAAGCATTGACGGGTATTCCATTTTAGCTTCTATTTTATCTGTGGTTTTTAAAAACTCAAGCAAACTTTCTTTGGAAGGCGCATTAGCAGCTCCTGTAGGACTAACCGGCATGGAGAAAAATATTAGCAATCCCGCCAAACCTGCACATACAATCTTTTTTAAATTCATAATCATCCCTTTCTATTCTTTAAACAATATACTTCTTTTTTCTATAACAAAATTGAAGAGTCTTGATATAACTTCAACAAACAATATACCAATAATCACACCTGCTGCAAAACGAATATATAGCCCGGTATTACAGGCAAACGCAAAATTTAGCACCACATCAGTAAAAGCAAGCAAAAATAATGTTATAAAAACAGAATTTTTGATATTTTGTGTACAAACAACTTTTGAAATACACGTAAAAAAGGCTCCTGTATATATTCCGGCACACCTGCTGCAAATCGCCATAGGATAACCCGTTATCCAAAATGATCTGTCGGGCATTTGGTGACATGAACCGGAGAACAAATATGTAAGAGCTCCGGATAGGTCGTAAATTTTAAAATGAGCAAGCAAAGGTGCAGCTATCCCGCCAAGCAGGAAAAACAAACTGTATACTGCCAACAATATAAAAAAAGTTTTTTTAACCACCAATGTATAATAACTGCTCAGGTAATAAAAATCAATAAATTATGTACATTTGTATAAATAATATCTCTTGACTGAAATACTTGTTGTTGATAAACTCGAAGTTACAAATTTGATTAGCAATTTGAAAATTAAATAGGCAATTGTTATTTGCAGAATTAAAACCTTCGGATATAGCGCAAATTGCGTTAAACCATGATTTCGGGATGTAGCGCAGCTTGGTAGCGCACCTCGCTTGGGACGAGGGGGTCGCAGGTTCGAATCCTGTCATCCCGAGATTTTACCACAGGATTTTAATAAAAATTGCGGAAGTAACTCAATGGTAGAGTACCTGCCTTCCAAGCAGGCTGCTGCGGGTTCGAGTCCCGTCTTCCGCTAATCTGAACAATTGCTTTACGGCGGCATGGCCAAGTGGTAAGGCAGGAGCCTGCAAAGCTTTCACCCCCAGTTCGAATCTGGGTGCCGCCTTTTATATTAAAAAAGACCTTAATTAAGGTCTTTTTTTTGTTATTATTTTATTTTTTCATCAACATAGCGCTGCAGTGTATTTACAAGTTCCTTGTATTCATCGGGTTTCATCTTGTCAATAGTCTCCATTTCTCCATATGCGCCGATTGGCCTTTTTAAATTGCCTTTAGCGTCTATTTCATAATCAAAATTTGTACTGTGAATATTTACTCCGGGTGAATCAAAGCTTACCTTTTTAAATTTGCCTTTGTCATCAACTTGAACAAGCAAATTAGCTTCTGTTTTGCCGTATCTTTCGTCATTTTCTTTCTTGGTAATAACAAGCCCTGTGGGTTTGTCTAAATAAGTATATGACTTGTCAATAATAAGTTTATTGTCTTTATCATTCAAAATATCGTTCCAGTAGTTGATTCCGGCTTTTCCGTTTTCAACGTACAAATCTTTTGGTATATTGGCAACACTGTTTTTCTTGTACCAGTATTCTTGGTTATAACTCAAAGATTTGTTTTTTGGTGTTATGATATCTTTAATTTCTGCACTTGTATCTTTCACGTTTCTGACAGATACGTTTTTTGTTTTGAGCATTGGTTTATCATTAGCGGCCTGAGCTTTTTTTACTGCATTTTGAATATATTTGGGCAAATAAATAACATCATTTACTTCCAAATTATTGGCCGCTTCAATTGTATCTTTGTTATTCAATTTTGCAATTGCATACATCAAGTCATGAATTTCAGAGTTTTTGGCATCCTTTTTATTGACATTTTCTTTTGCAATACTCCAAAGGCTATCACCCTTTTTTACCGTGTAAGAAACCTTATTTTTCTCTGACGGATTGGAGCCAGAGTATTGTTTTTTGTAATACGCTTCAGCTTGAGCGTTAATGTCTGTAGAATATCCCAAAATGCCTCCTAAAAATTCCTGTGTTGTTATATTGTTATAAAAACAATTTCTTTCAAAAAATTGCGTCAGCACAAAAAATTGGAAAAAATAATGTTACATGAGTTACATTTGGTTACAAATTTTCACACACAAATATTTTATGATAATATTATTTTAGAAATGGGCGGTTGGCACTCTGCCGAGAAACGATTAAGTATCGTTTCGAGAGGGGTAGCGCATCATTATTATCAAAAAATGGGCGGTTGGCGCAGTTGGTAGCGCATCACATTGACATTGTGGGGGTCGCTGGTTCGAGTCCAGTATCGCCCACCATTTAATCAAGAGGCTTTTAATAAGCCTCTTTTCTAGTGCGAAATTTACCATCAGCAGCGAGCTTTTAGTTAATCAGCATCAAACAGAGAATACAAAGTTAAGATTTTTGAGAAAATAAAACATTTTAAACAATAAAATTCTCTTTTTCCTGCATAAGAAGCCCCCAATAATTAATTTTTTATTATTTTTTTCACAAATTTCACAATGTGGATATAAAATTATCATGTAAAATATTAAAATAGAGAGAAAACTATGTGGCGCTTACTTCAACCACCATCTTGTGCATCACAGATAATCAAAAATCCAATAGAAGAAATGAATCAGAACACTTATAATTCTTCTGAAACCCTAAGACTGCTTTTAAAAGAAAGTATCGAATCACAAAGAAGGAGTAATCTCCAATTTGTAATAACAACTATAATTACGCTTACAACATTGTTTTTTGCGGCACTTCCTTATATAGAACCAATAAAATCATTTTTTAGGTTAATACAATTTTAAAAGCTTTTTCAAGCACAAATCTATATCCTGAGTTCCATTCAAAATATCCTCTTGTAATTTTGGAGGCAAAAACCTAAGTGACATAATTTGTCTGATATATTTTTTGTCTTTCATATTCTCAAAATGTTGAATATCGGTTATTGTTTTACAAATACCTTTCTGTAGCAGACCATGCCAGTAGTAACACCTCGTTAGTGCTTTTATTAGTGTCGGATTGTATTTTTGAAATTTTGAATTTGCGGGGATAATCAAAATTTTACCCTTTGTTGATGTTTTGGAAATTTTTATTTTCTTATCAAATGAAATAAATTCGGTATGTTCTTCACAACACGAGATTTCTAATTTACTTTTATAGACCATTGATAACAGAACAGGAATCAATTCATTTTTCTTTATTATAATTTATATTCTATCGGTATACAAAATAACCTTGAATATTAATGCTCTTATGAGTTGAGGTTCAAATGTTTCTGTATTTTCAAGATATTCGATTATTGCCATTTCTTGCTTTATATCTAAAGTTGTAAGATAAACTTGTATCTGATTTGTATTTTTTAAGAAATCGGTAATTTCATCTTTGACAATTTTTTCAATTTCTAATGCAGGAATTTTGGTTACGGAACCAGATTTTTCTTTATTAAGCCCGAGTATAGCCTGACTTACATAATATCGGTATTTCTTCTTTATTGTATTGCTGTAGCTAGGAGACATTATATTTTCTTTGTCGTCATATAACACACCCTTTAAAAAAGAATAACTGGTGTTTTTACTTGAGCATTCAATTGCATTAAGAGACAATATGCTCTGCACTTTCTCAAAAAGGGGCGGTTTAATAATAGCAGGATGTTCACCATTATATTCTTTTTGTTTATGAACAATTTTGCCTGTATAAATCTTATTTTTCAGTATGTAATAAAGATTCCCTTTTGAAAAAATTTTCCCTGATTTTGTTTTTATTTTGTTATCTTTCAGGTATTGCATCAATTTTGATACACTTTTAAATTCTAAATATTTATTAAAAATAAGCTTTATTTTAAAGCTATCTTTCTCATTAATTTTTAAAGTTCTATTATCCTTGTCGTACCCCAAAGGTACAACACCACCCATCCATAAACCTTTTTTCTTTGATGCTGCGAATTTGTCCCGAATCCTTTCTCCAGTTACTTCTCTTTCAAATTGAGCAAAGGATAGCAAAATATTTAATGTCAGTCTACCCATCGACGTTGTTGTATTGAAATGTTGTGTTATTGAAACAAAAGAGGCTTGATGCTTATCAAAAATGTCTATGATTTTTGAAAAATCCATAAGAGAACGAGTTAACCTGTCCACCTTGTAAACCACCACAATATCAATCTTGTCTTCTTTTATATCTTGCAATAGTTCTTTAAAGGCAGGTCGTTCCATTGTTCCACCGGAATACCCTCCATCATTGTATTGCTTATCCAGCAAAATCCAGCCCTCATTCTTCTGTGATTTGATGTAAGCTTCACAGGCTTCTCGCTGAGCATCAAGTGAATTAAAATCCTGCTCCAGACCTTCTTCTGTTGATTTTCTTGTATAAATTGCGCATCTGATTTTTCTCATACTGTATCTATCACTCTAGATATAACAAAAATCAAGATGAACAACACATTATGTATCATTAATTGATTATCTTATAGTTTCATTTTGAATGATAATATCAATACGTTTTTGGATTAAATATATTGAAATTAATACTAACTTAAATGCAAAATTTAAATTGTATTTTTCAATATATCGTCTTCCATGAATAAACTCATTTCTTAAATTAAGAGAATTGCTATTAAACAAAACATTGTAAACAAAGAAAATATCATTAACAGGTCCAAAATCTTTTATTTCATTATAAACACCGCTTAATATAGTTGTAAGAATACTACTGGGATCTTTATATTTCATAAAATCATTTTCTTTAAAGGGAAATATTCCACCCAAAGTTCCAAGTTTACGAATTTTTATTTCTAAAACAGGAAATAGTTGTGCTACATGTCCTATTGTTAATTCCCCAAAAGGCAGAAGTTCAACAGGGGATATTTTTATTATTTGCCAGTAAAGTTCTTCAACTTTTAGAATCATTCTAGTAAAAAAATTTATTTGATTTTGCCATTGGTCGTGTAAATCCACTAAAAAACATTCATCATCTAGATTGTTTAAAAGTCTATAACCCTTTTCTTCTTTAATCTCTTTTATTAAATCTTTCAACATCAGATCAATTTTATGATGTTCTTTATGTAAATCGACTTTTCTTAGTTTAGGAAAAGTTTCTTCTATTATTACATTTGTACAAAATTGTCTTAGCGGATATTTTGCTGTTGATTCTAAAGAAGCACAAATGTCTTCTTTTTTTACCGACATACATTGTTTAGCAAAATAATTAGGGTTAGAAAGAATTGCAATATTATAATTTTCAATATCATCATTGCTAAATTCTGCCTTTGCAGAATAACTGTGTAAGCTACCTCTCACCTTAGCAAAATATTCCTCTTGCCAAAGTTTTTGCAAAGAAATCATTTGAGTTTCTATTATAAGTTTATTAATTTCCAAATTTTTTGATTTTAATTCTTGTAAAAAACACATAAAATCATAAAATAGAATAGCTGTTATTACATCATTTTTTTTCTTAATGAACAAGTCAAATTTTTGCAAAACTTTGTCAAAATATTCCAAATTTAAAAATTTAATGTTATTTTCATTTTTTATATAATCAATAAAATCATTTTCTTCAGTAATATCATCAATTTTTTTGTATTCAGTTTCACAAAATATACGAAATATCTGTTTTTGTTCTTTTGAAATCGGTAAAAATTTGTTTTTTAGCTTGTTTATAACTATAGGATTCTCTTGTCTATGTAATAGTCTTATAAATTTTTTGTATTCTTTAGTGTTTTTTAGATTGTCTAAATATTTATTATTAAACAACATAGAAATGACGTGGAAAGACGAACAATACATATCTATTTCAAATTCATTTTCTTCAATATGTCTGTTCAGGAGTTCAAAATGTTTTAGTATAACATTTTCCGAGGGAGAATTATTATGCATAACATAGTCAATTGTTTCAATAATAAATAGTGCACAAAATTCGTCTTGAAAATAAGATTTTAATTTACTAATAATGTCTTCTGTCCAAAGCGTGTAATCTGGGTTTTTATAACCACCAATTTCTGATAAAGGAATAATTTCCTTTCCTCTAAATTCTATTTTAACCATATCTAGCAAATATTCTTCTTGCCAGGTTAATAATCCATCGTTATTAATGTCTTGAAATCGAAAAGCATTAACATCAAGAAAAGCATTTCTGTATTTTTTGATAAATTCAGCATTCTTCGGATAGTAGGTTTTGTTCAGATTATCAGTAATACATTTACGTATAGAATCAAAGCCTTGAATTGTAACTTCTGAAATCAATTGCTTTATATCATCTGAATATAACGATATATTGTTAAAATTTATCAGCTCCCAAAAGTTTTTAGTTCTATATATTCTTTTATCCATTATGTAAGAAGTATTGTTATCTTTGTTTTCTATTTTTGTGATATATGCAAAAATAAATAAAATGCGTCCAAAAATAGATTTTAAATTATCTTTAACTTCTTCTATGTTTTTCTTGCTATTGAAAAATTGTGCAATTATATAAATATCAAATAAAAGATTATTTGATATTGCAAAAGTAATATCTGTATAATCAGTAATTCTTATAAAATAATTATATGTATCTCTTAATGATGAATACCTTTTTTCGTAGCTATCCATATCACAGATATCATCCAAGTCAAAATTATCTTGGATATAATTAATCAACCATTGCCAATCAGAACTTTTCGATAATAAACTTTCTTGAATTTTTACTTTAACATCATGATCAAAATAATTTTTCATATATTATTCCCTAATAATAGCCATTATACAAAAAAGAGACTTGGATAAAATAATAAAATACCTATCCCCAGAAAAACAAATATGATACAATTTGTTTCAAAGGAGCAGGTATGAAGAAAAATATTTTTATTGATTTTGCGCTTAAAGTTTTAACAGAAACTAAAAAGCCAATGACAGCTCAGGAAATTTGGGATTATGGCGTTCAAAAAGGTTTTGACAAGGAACTAAACAGCAGCGGAAAAACGCCATGGGCATCTTTGGGTGCACAGTTGTACACATCTGAAAAATCAAAGAAATATTTTGATGTTGTAGGTGCAAGACCTAAGTATTTTGTTTTGAAAAAATACGCCAATGAAGCGGCAACGGAGCAACTTCTTGAGGATCAGCCTGTTGATGAAAAAGAACATTTATTGGAAAAAGAACTGCATCCTGTTCTTGTGTCTTATTTAAAAAACTTTTGGAATGTAAACGCAAAAACTGTAAATCATCTAAAGTCCACACGCTCAAAAACCGGCGAATGGATGCATCCGGATATTGTCGGTGCACACTTTGCTTTTGAAGAGTTTGACAAAGACGTTGTAGATTTGTACAACAACACAGCCAAGGCTTGTGTAAAATTCTATTCGTTTGAATTAAAGCGAAAACTTGATTTTTCAAACATTCGGGAGTCTTTCTTTCAGGCTGTTTCAAATTCTTCGTGGGCGAATGAAGGATATTTGGCTTCATCAAATATATTAGAGGATGTTGAATTCAAAGCTGAATTAAGACGTCTGTCATCGTTGCATGGCATAGGAATTATTGAAATTGACCCTAAAAATCCAAACAACTGTTCTGTTTTGTACCCTGCACAGGTTAAAGAAGATCTTGATTGGCTGACAATAAACAAATTAACAGCGGAACTCAAGAACAAAGATTTTAAAGATTTTATAATCGGTGTTCAGGATTGTATCGAGCGTAAAAAAGTTTTCAGCAGTTATTTTGATAAAGTTATAGATTTTGAATAGCATAAAGCCCCTTATCTAAGGGGCTTTTATTTACTTACTTACCGACTTTACTTCTCAAGCCGACTGAGAATGCAACACCTTCTCTGCCGCCGCTTCTGAACATTGCCTGTCCGTAGCCTGTGAATCTTTCGCCCCAACGTTTTTGTATACCAATTCCGTATTCAACATATGGTCTTATGGCAAGTTCCGGCAGGCTCACGTCATTAGCCTGAAATTTTGTTTTATCCATTATGTTCCAGACAAAATTTACACCGAGATACGGCTGCCATCCATTAGGACAGTTGCCTATAAGTTTTACTCCCGGTACAACCTGAATTGCATTTAGCGGGTCAGAAGTAATATTTACACCGGCTGCATTGTGATAATCAAATGTATTTACAAATGAGTATGACATTAAATAACTCGGCTGTAATATCATTTTGCTGTTAAACAGTTCCCAATTATATCCTGTTTTTATTGCAGTACCGGCTAAAAGCATACCAAAGTTTTCAGAACCTCTTGAGGTATTTGCATCTGCCCCGTTTGCTCCTACGTTAGCCGTCCACGCACCAAACCAGTTACCTTTGTACAATGTACCTGTTGCACCGAGTGTACCGCCGTTTTGATATATGCTGTTGCCCTGATATGCCTGATGGCTTCCGTTGTAACCCGCATATAGACTAAACACTCCGTCAAAGCCGTGACCGAGTTCTTTCATTGAAGAGTCACCACCGATAAAAGAACCGAACATTACGTTAGAAACTCTCGGCCCTCCTCTTAATGCAACACTTTCGAATGATGAATAAGGTCTCGCCCAGAGTCCTTTGCTTTCTTCGGGCAACTGTGTCGGAGCGTATGTGTACATTGAATCAGAGTATGCATATTTATTTCTGTTTTTCATAGCTTCTCTGTCGGCTTTTGACATAAGCATCGTCATATCCATATTGGCAAATGCTTGATTGTAAGAATTTAGCAATGTCAAATACCCGCCAGCTTGCGCAGCAACAGAAGATGCCATAACAGACGGATTTACGTTTGCATAATCAGATGAAGAACCTCTTGTAAATACAAATTCACCTGTTGTGGGGTCATAGCCTACACCGTATTTATAAATTGCTGAATAAGCAACATCTTTTACAGAAGTAGTCACATTGCCTTTTAACTCATCAGGAGCAAAGGAAATGACTGTTTGGTCTTTATTAGCGTCACTCAAAAGATTTATATTGCTTACATTTAACTTGCCGTCTACAATATTGTAGCTATCAGCAGAAATGGTATCCATTTTTTCTGCAGCAAGGTCGGCATCTACTGATATATTAGAATTTTTATTTAACTCTATTGATGAAAGAGCAATATCGCTTACTGCGCCGTTTGCAATATTTAACAAGCGCCGTTAAAGTTTATGCTGTTTTTATTTCCATCAGGATTTGATAAGTAATCGTCTTTTGTAAATGTAACACTGCCGCTGTTTATATTGTATTTTACAGCATCTATGTAGTTGTTGTGAACAGTATCTTTGTTTTTATTGTTGATTGTAAGAGGATCTATTTGTCCGTTAAATACAATTTTTCCGTCTCCTCGCAAAGTTATTTCATTAGAAACATTTGCTGAACGAATATCATTTCCGATTTCAACAGTTCTGTCTGATGAAGCTGAAATATCTGCTTTTGCTGTTGTTCCATCCAAATATATTGCATTTGCTTCATCGGCTTCCGATATTATGTTGTTTATTGAAATATCATTATTTATTGCATTAATTTCAAGTTTTCCGCCGTCTTTTACAGTTAAAGCAGCTTCATTAGCCGATGTAGTCTTAAAATTAGCAATATTTGTATCATTTATTTTTAAAGTCTGGTTGTTATTAACAACTATTCCGCTGTTCTGGTTTCCATCTATTGTGTAACCGTTTCCGTTTACAGTCAACTCGGTACCGCCAAGATTTCCTGTCCAACCGTTCTTAAGTCCCGAACCTGATATAACAATATCTTCATTTGCCGAAAAACTTCTTTCATCTGCCAGATTTATGTCTTTATTGTTTTGCGATATAGTGTCTGAACCGCTTATTGCAAGTGAAAAGCCGTCTATCTCAACAGTCTTGTTTTCATCATCAACAAGTCTATTAATATACAGTTTATTTGTACCAGCTGAAATTGTGTATAGATATTTATTTGTTAAAACATCAAGTGCCAGCGGTGAATTTATATTCAAATCAGAGGACATTCCTTTGTCTATAAAATCTCCTGTATAGCTGTTTATTCCTTCTTCAAAATCAGATATAAGGTTTACGCTTGTAAGGTTTAAATTACCGGTTGACGGTCCTTTGGCTACTATTGTATCAAAATTCTGATTTTTCGCATCTATATCTATTGCGATATTTGCATTGTCAGCACTGAATGTATTCAAACTCATAGTACCAACTTTGTTGTTTGAAAGGTCAAGAAAAGCACCGCTTGCAAGTGTAACTTCCGTATCATCAAAGTTTGCGTCGTTATTTAGAACAACATTGCCACCTTTGACATTTATTTGAATTCTTGAAGACGGCACAGGTGCAACAGGCGCATTAAACACCACTGTTCCTGCATTGCCGGCAGGTGCAGTTTCATTGTTTATATTTATTTGAGGTATGTATTCTTTTGTAGTAATTTCACCATCTTTATTTTCATAATTATTGGCAAAGCTCTCACCCGTTATTCCGCCGTTAAATGTAATATTCTTTTCGCCAAATGCATTAAGATTTAAATTTGAACCGCTCAGGTAAATATCAGCGCCTTGATTTGCCGTATTATCTTTAAACTCTACATTTTGGTTTTCTGCAGTGATATTTATCGTTGGAATTTTATCTATATCCAGTGCACAATTATCAGATGCAATAGCCCCGCCAACTTCTGCTTTATTGCCGATAAAAGATGTATCTTTGATGTTTAGATCTGTACTTAAATTATAAATAGCGCCCCCGTGATAGGAAGAATTGTTGTTAAAAGAAGAATTATCAATATTTATAACAGAGCCATAACCGTTAAATATAGCTCCACCGCTGCCTCTAATATATTTTTCATCTGCTATCTCAACAATTTCTGTTGGCGGGTTTGGTGAACCTACAACATAATTTACCCACTCGGATACTGATGTAACATTATTTTCAAATTTTGAATTTGTAATATTTACAGAAAAGTTATTTGTCAAATCCGTTACACTATCGGTTACGCCACTTGATATTGCACCTCCGGCATACCCGGCTTTATTACCAGTGAATTCTGCATTATCTATAATTAAAGTATTGTCATTATAGATTGCACCGCCCATTCCCTCTGTTCTGTACGCATAGCTAAGCTTGTCTGTAAAATCTTGATTATATTGCAAATCATATTGCGACATAGATGTATTATTTACAAATTTACTTCCGCCTGAAATGGATAAAGTGCCTCTGTTATAAATTGCACCGCCTTTTTGGGCAGTCAAGTTATTGCTAAAAGTTGAATTATTGATATTTGCAATGTTCTCATTGTATATTGCACCGCCATCACCTTTTGCATATATTTCAGTTTTGCTTGTAATTTCACCGTATAAAGGTAAATTATCACCATTATTTTCTTCCAGATTATATTCAGTATAAGCTTTGTTTGAAGCAAAAGTTGAATCAGACAATGCAAGTATTGTGTCCTTTTCAGTTGAAATTGCCCCACCTTGCTGTGCTGCAAAATTGTTTTTAAATTCCGAGCTTAATATTTCAACTGCAGGAATAATCATATCATCATCAAATTTTTCAAAACTCAAATTCACAGCTCCGCCTTGCTGACCCGATTTGTTTGAATTAAATGTTGAATTTTGAATGCTCAGTTTTGAATTAAAATAATTTGTACTGTAAAAATCAGCAGCCCCACCGTGTGTACCGGCTTCATTTGCAATAAAAGTTGAATCCTTTATTACAGTATCGGAACTGTTGCTGACTGCACCTCCGGCGCCTTGAATTGTATGACTTTCTTCCCATTTATGATTAATTTCATCATATCATTTTTTATCGTGGTTTGACTTTGCAACATTGTTTTCAAATGTAGAGTTTAGAACTTCCAGCTTGCCCGTGCCGGAGCCGTCTGTTTTTCCCTCTGAATTTATAGCTCCGCCTTGAATTGCTGCAAGGTTTGAAGTAAATTTTGCACCGTCTACTTTTAATGTTCCGGAATTTGATACAGCACCGCCAAATCCGTTGTAATCATTGTCATAGCCATCTATAAGTTCATTGTTTACTTTGTAAGTATTAACGGCAAAGTATTCGGAATATGCTGTGTTCCTGCTAAATTCATTGCTTCCTACAATTTCAAGTGTTCCGTTTTCGTCATTAAATATAGCGCCGCCCTTTTGTGCAGATATGTTATTTGTAAAAATAGAGTCAGAAATTACAGCATTGCTATGGTTTGAAATAGCACCGCCGTATCCGAGAGACATTGTAAAATCTGCCTGCTGAAAACCTTCTTCCGGCTGCATAATATTTTTTGAAATATAACGGTTATCAAAAGTGGTATTTCCTATTGTCATTACACCATAATTGGCAACAGCTGCTCCTTCTACAGTGTAGTCATAAGGTGATATTTCTGTTGGTTCTGTTGGAAAACCGGGTTCGATGGAGTTATTTTTAAATGAAGTGTTTTTTATGTTTACAATTCCTTCATTGTATACACCAGCGCCTGAAGATTCATGTTTTAGATTTTCAAAATTGCCATTATTTATATCCAACGTATCAGGCACAGGAACAACAACTCTGTCATTAGCAAAAGTAACACTCCCAACAGCAAGCATTACCGCCAAAAGTAAGGGAGCACAGGCTCTACTTTTATTTAAAATCTTTTTCTCCATTTAGCAACTCCAAACTAATACTTATGGTGACACTTTATATTTTTGACATTTTTATTTAATACAACAGTAATTTTATACTATAACACACTATAAATCAAGATGTTTCATAAGCTGTTATAGTATTATAATTTTCTGTCCAATATTCGATAATATCTTTATGAGCAACATAAAGAAACTATTGGGTAACAGAATCCGAGAAATAAGGCGTTCCAAAAATTTGACACAGGAAAAACTGGCAGAACTGGTCGGCATTGGCACGCCCAATATCAGCTATATTGAAACCGGAAAATTTGCACCATCGATGGATACTCTTGAAAAAATAGCAGAAGTCCTCGAGGTAAAACCATTTGAGTTGTATATGTTTGAACCACTCAAGCCGGCTAATGAATTGCGCGCAGAATTGGTAAAAGCAATGGAAGATGAAAATCTGCTAAAACTGCTTTATAAGTTTTATTTGACAGTAAATAAATATTAATATTTTATAAAGAATTTTAACGATTTAGAAAATATAATGTAAACTGGTATTGTTGAAAGACCCTGAAAAGGTACGGTCAGGTATCGTATACGAAGTACGGAGTAGCGGCAGGTTCCGTGAAGGCATTTATATAGTCCAGGAGGCTATTTACAAAGATTCAGGTAATCTTTGTTCTATTTAATAAACAAATAACAACTATTTAAGTAATAGTTTGTTTTAGTTTGTTGCGCCTAAATAATATTACACAATTGCTGCACCTGTGCAGCTAGAAAGATTTTTATGAAAAATTTAGATTACAAAACCGTATCAAAATTATTATTTCCAGAACAACAAGAACTTCCTCAAAATGCATCCCAAAAATTTGATGATATCTTAAGAAGAGACTTTTACAATATGCAACAAGAACGTTTTATAAGATTAAATCCCAGTTTAGCACCGCAAGTTGAACAAGAGCAGAAGTACAAAGAAATCGCAGATTTTATGAAAGAGCACATTATTTCTGTCGGTAAAGAACAAGCTATTAGGAACTTCCAGTCAGGGTTAAATTTTTTACACAAGGATTTAATTCAACCGTTAAAGGAAGATGGTGACTTTGGAGAAAAAACTTTTCGTGCCTTTTATGACATTTTTAAATACTACGATATTGATATTATCAAAAATGCAATACGAAAAGGTGCTTTGAGCAATACTGTAATAGGTACGTCAAGTGACAAAAATGTGAACACAAAAGCAATGGTCAATCATGTACAAAATAATTTAGGAGGAATAAAATAGTGGGAAATCTTGTTTTAAAAGGACATATTAGCTATGCAACAAAAAGAAAATACAAATGGGTAGCTGAGTTTGGAAAAAACACATGTGAAAAATGTGCTGCGTTGCACGGACAAGAGTTTGATGAAGATGAAGTACCATACTGGCCTCATCCAAATTGCAGATGCAAGGTTGAAGAAATCAGTGTAGTTGATGAAATAGAAGCAGAAATCAACGAATACAAAGAAGAAATTGAGCAATTGAAACTTCAAGCGAATGAGTTGCTCGGAGATACAAGTGTCTTGAGAACACAAATAGAAAAGCTTCAAAAAGAGACAAACAGCAATGAAGTAAAGTCCTTAGAAATGAAGCTCAACAGCGCAGAGTATGATGTTTACAAGTTGATAGACAAGATTGAGGCATTGAATATTGATACAATTAGTGTTTCAGTTGTGCATAAAATTGAAAGAGAAATAAAAACAATAAAAAATGATATTAGTAATTTTAAAATTCAGCTTGAAAATAAGATTGTTGAAAAAATAACAAAACGTGACACTATTGCAGGCGGTAAAATATATTCATTAATTGCTGATATGCCTGAGTCTTATAATCTCTTAAAAATTGGGTTTAATGTTGACAATTATAATGAAAAATATGTGAAAAAAAATGGAAAATTATATTCAAGTATTGATTCTTTAAATGATTACAAATTACAAAAAGATATAAAAAGTAGAATTAATCAGGAGATGAATATAAAAGATTGTAAGGTTCTCGTTTTAAAAACAGATAGTTCTATTTCTAATAAAATAATAAATAGCAATGCTTTTAAAAATTTTATAGATCAAAATTATGAACAATTAAAAACAAATAAAACAATAAAAGATAGTAAAATAGAATTTTGCAGTATTGATAAAGATTTATATAGCTCTTTTCATGGTGCGGAAATCAAGAACATTTCTGTTGATAATCAAGGTAATCTTAATTTAAGAATTGAAGATTTTTATAATTTCAATCCTGGCAGAACAAGCCTTAAGGGACGAATCGGAGAGAAACATCAAAATAACGGAGAATTAGAACCATATTATATAATTACTGTTTTAAAAATTCCTAAAGAACTGTGGCAAAAATAGCTAATTATGGATAAGAACTAATAATTCTTATCCATTTTTGTTATATATTAATCCTATGAAAATCTCACTTGAAAAAATGTTATTATTTTTGATCAATGCAATATTTTGTTTTAATTATTGTACATTGATATTAATTTTTTATCTATGTCATTTTTTTGTAAAATATGTGAATAAATCTGATATTATTTCATATGATAAAGATGGCGATTTTTATTTTATTCTATGGATTTTATTATTCTACATAATTTATATATTTCTAAAATTATTTTTGTTTCCAATTTTGTACAAACTAAAAAATAAATTGCCATATATTCACACTTTTTTAAAAAATTTTCTTGAAGATAAAAAGATAACACATAAAATTCTAAAAATTTCTTGTATGCTTGATGTAATTATGTTTGCAGTTACAACGTTTTCAATGGGGTTTAAATTTGAAAATTGGGATGATTTTTGGATTACCTTAATGCAAGGTAGTCTTTTTGACTGTCTGGTTGAGGCTTTATTTACAACGTTTATAATTTATTTGTTTTTTCTTGGGGGCGTTACAACAAGCTATGTTGCTTTTTTATTGATTTATAAATTGGACATTTTGGTAAAAAATTTAAATCCTGAAAAGCATTGATTTTATCGACACATTGCTTGTCAATTGTTTTTTTACAAAAATTATTACCCATTCGGGTACAAATATTTTGCTAAACTGAAAAAGTTAAATATATACTTCAAACCCCATAGGAGATCCTTTATGGAAAAAGATTT
>ENA-ORUW01000167-ORUW01000167.1-human-gut-metagenome-genome-assembly--contig:-NODE-167-length-77974-cov-16.967248_pt1 | contig 77974 bp, 59 predicted proteins | sample MGYA00242088_ERZ509227 | MGnify/ENA primary metagenome ERZ509227 (study PRJEB26280, sample SAMEA2338816) | human gut metagenome | biome: human gut; feature: human-associated habitat; material: faeces... | reverse complement strand
ACCACATTTTATCCCAAAAAGATATATATCAGTTATTTAATTTATATTATACTAGATGTATTGGCTTCGGATTTGACTTCCACAGGAAAAATATCATTTTCCCGTTGGATCAGGAAATCGACCTCATAAGGCGGGTTCGTTTGTGTCCAGTAGCGGGGAACAACCTCGAACTGCGTAATTAAAGTTTGCAACACAAAATTTTCAGTCAGTGCGCCCTTAAATTCCGTAAACAAGCGATTCCCTTCACCGAAAGCAGTAGGTGCCAACTGTGCCAAACGTCGAAGCAGACCTACATCTGCCAAATAAATTTTAAAAGCCGACAGGTCATCGTAAGCTGCCATCGGAAGACCGGGAGCAGAACTGCGGTAAATTTTATGAACCAATCGAGCGTCTACCAGCCATTGCAGAGCATCTTCGTATTCACGGGCTCTGGCACCTTCTTTGACAACTTTGTAAATGAACTTTTTGTTCTCTCTTGCCAGTTGAGAAGGTATGGACTTCCAGATCATAGAGATCTTTGTAAACTCACTGATGTTAGGATGCTTTGCAAAGTCTCTCTCATAAGCGCCAATAATACCTGACAAAGCTTCCTGCATAGCGGGAACATCACGAGCCTCCGTCCACATTAGTACAGATTCAGGCATACCTCCGGTAACATAATACATCTTCAATTTCTCATACAGCGGATTGAAAAATGCGTCGGGAATCGGCTCAATAGTATCCACACTTTCCAAATATACAGCAAGGTTTTCATCACCATTAGCAATTAAGAATTCCGAAAAAGTCATAGGATCGATCTGCATAAAGTTTACCTTACCTACAGGGAAAGAAGATGGCTTTGCCAAAGCAATGCCAAGCAAAGAACCTGCACAAGCAATATGATACTGCGGTGCATTCTCGCAGAAATACTTCATAGCATTAATGACCTTAGGACAGTCCTGTACTTCATCAAAGATGATGAGAGTTTTTTCGGGCAGAATTTTTTGACCACTAACCAGCATCAGATTTTGCAGGATACGCTCAACATCCTTTGTAGTCTCGAAAAATTGTTTGTATTCCTCATTTTCATCAAAGTTAAAATACGCAGTATTTTCATAGTAACGCCTGCCAAACTCTTTCAAAATCCATGTCTTCCCAACCTGTCGCACTCCCTTCAAGATCAACGGCTTGCGGTAGGGAGAATTTTTCCAATCCAGCAGCTTTTTCAAAATAAATCGTTCCATAGATTCACCCCTCACACTTTTCTTGGAGTTTTAATATTTTTATCACATTTTTATTATATGAAGAAATATTGAAAAGCGCAACAAAATCACACAATTATACATATTTTGTGGTGCTGAAATCACACTTTTATTTGTAAAATAGTGAAATTTTGTTTTTATACTATAATTACTCTTCAGATTATTTGTCCTTTCATCTTTATTATGAATGTTTTATTTCTTATTCATACAAGATTCATACTTTTTAAAATGAACAGCCACCCTGTTAATGTAAACGCACTGAATACTGTCGTCAGCATGACGACGCCTGACGTCAGCGTGCCTTCATGTCCCATATTTTTTGCCATAACATAGCAGCTTACTGTTGTCGCCGATCCGAGCATGACGAGAATCGCGATCAATTCTTCTCTGCGAAATCCGAGCATCACCGCAAAAGGCAGAAACACCGCTGTAAATCCGACAAGCTTCAATGCACAGGCAGCAATGACAGGTTTGATCTTTCCAAGCGCTTTTTGAACATCGAAAGATGCGCCGAGCGCCATTAATCCGAGAGGCGTCGCGACAGCGCCTATATTTGACACTGTTTTTTCTATTACATATGGCATCGGTATCCGAAGCGCCGACCAGAAAAGACCTGCGGCGATACCGATTATGATTGGATTGGTCACGATCCCTTTCAGCGTCTTTTTCCATAACAACTTATCTCGTTTTCTTTGTTCCGGCTGAAAGAAGGACAGGACAACGACTGCCATCATGTTATATAGCGGCACGCTTCCGATAATCATAAGAGGCGCCAGACCCGCATCTCCGTATATATTTTGGATGAATGCGATCCCAAGAAGCGCCGCGCTGCTTCTGTATGACGCCTGTATAAACTCTCCTCTTATTCCCCTGTCCTTCCATAATAACGAAAGTATACCGGCAAGAGCAATGCTTACAAGAGTCACGAAGAAACAAAATAAAACGAATTTTAAATTCCACACTTTCTGAAAGTCGACAGAGGCAAGATCTTCAAACACAAGAAGCGGAAGCGGCACAAGAAAGACGAACTGATTCATTTTCGATGCAAATACTTCGTCGATCCATCCGAGTTTCCGAAAGAGAAACCCAAGCGCCATTAACAGGAAAACCGGTACTGTCGCGTTTAAACTAAAAATTAAATTTTCCATTTTTCTTCCACCTCATATCTTATTCTTTTGTCATATCTTATTCTTTTGATCTGTCAGTCCACTTATTCTGTCCGAAGGGCAGTTACAGGATCACTTTTCGCAGCTTTTTTAGACGGAAGCAGCCCTCCGAGCAGCGTCAGTATTACGCTGAGAATAATAAGTATGATCGCCGGAATTACCGGAAGAACCGCACTTACGTCATTCGTTCCTGCCAAATGATGGATCAGAGCATTTCCCGGGATCAAAAGCAGAAGCGTTATCCCGATCCCGATCACGCCCGCACACAAACCGATAATAAACGTCTCGGCATTAAATACTTGTGAAATATTGCTTTTAGAAGCTCCGATCGCGCGCAGTATCCCGATTTCTTTCTTTCGCTCAAGAACACTGATATAGGTGATCACACCAATCATGATCGATGATACGATAAGGGAAATCGCTACAAACGCAACGAGCACATAACTGATAACGTCTACGATCTGTGTCACAGACGACATCAGCGCGCCGACCATATCCGTATATGTGATAACCTGTTCTTCTTTTCCTTGTTCTTCCATTTTTCTGTTATAATCATCAAGAATTCTGACGACTTCTTCTTTGCTTTCAAAATCTTTCGGATAGATCGAAATCATAGTCGGCACAGCGAAATCAACATAGCCTAACTGTTTGAGATTATTGTCATACGTCGCATTTTTCGCAGCTCCCATAGACATCATCAGTTCTGCCAGTTCCTCTCCTGTCATATTCATCTGAAACGCCTCGGCAAACGCATCTTCATCTACATGCATAGCATTTTGCAGGCTGCTTCCGATCTGTGTCATTGCCTGTCCTACAGAAAACTGCAGTCCTTCTGCCATCTGATTCATAACCTGCTCCATAGCCGATGTGATCTGCCTCTCAATCGCTGTTCCTACGGCTCCCGCATAAGAGGAAACCGCGCCTTTCATATAAGAACCGAACGCATCTGTTATCTGCTGTTCCAGACTGTCCGCATCTACGATTCCTTTCATCCCGTCAGACAGTCTTTGCCGTCCGTCTTCCGTTTTTAAATATGCAATAAAATGCTCTCCGATCTTTGTCGGATCAGCCAGCCCGTTTTCCGCCGCATAGAGAAGATACCCTTCCGTGAGCTCTTTTGAAAGCTTCTGAAGCTGTTCTGCGGTAATCTGAACATTACCTGCAATACCTCCGAAAATCTCATTTGCATATCGGTTCAATATCGCTTTCGCTTCTTCTGTCTGCATATATTCCGCCAAATATTCATCAAACTTAGACGGATCCTGATAGCCGTTTTCAACGATAAATTTTCCGTATCCTTCCGCTATTTCTTTCACCATTGCCTGAAGCTGTTCCATCGTCACGGACATCCCGCCGCCCGACTGGATGATCTCACTGATATTTCTTCGTATGATTTCCTGCGCTTTTGGCGTTCCAAGGTATTGTCCGAACTGTTGTGCAAGCGCAGAATAGTCCGCCTCCGGATGCGCGGCCGCATATTCTGCGTACCCTTCTGTCAGGCTTTCTGCCAACGGCAAAAATCCTTCCGGCGAGACTGTAAGATCAAGGTCGCCCAGCAATTCTTCCAGATTCATCTGCGGCAGTTCGGGAAGCTGAACTTGAATCTTACTTAGATCTAACATTCCCGAAAGATTGACCGAACTTCCGGCGGAGCGGAAAATCTCAGAAAGACCATCCGTTTTTTGCATCCCCGAAAAGGCGTTTTGATCAAACGCAAATGCCCGGGCAAGTTTTTGTTCGTCGATCGTAATCAGAGAATCCATATTAACGTTGCCCTTTACATTTTCTGTCCCGAAAGGTTCTCCTGTAAGAACGTTTCGTTTCGGATCTGCCTTCTGATCTTTGACTATTTTTGAGTTTTCCGCTTCTTCTGCGACATGTTTTGTCAATGAAGCGGGATAATTGATGCCTGACATCAAAGCTGCTCCGTTTGCATCTTTTACAGGCTGAACGATACCGACGATCCGGATCGGCTCGGCATTTTTCACAACTTTGTCCATGTATGTCTGATCTCCCGAACGATCTTTCCACACATGATAACTGTTGTCATACTCATAGTAATCCGCACTGTTTACCAGTTTAAACTCTTTTCCGAGAATATCATCATATGTATAGACAGTTGAATCTTTCGGAACTTCAATCTGCTCTTCCTCGACGAATCCCGCAACCATCTCTTCCAGTTCCAACGGATCTCTCAAACCCAGCGTGTACAGCAAAAGGTCGCTCATACCTCCGCCGGACGTCAGCACAAGCACGCATTCATTGTATGATTTCGGCCACCTGCCGGCTTTCACATCGTACTGATCTTTATACAGATCGGAATCTGCCGGCATCTGATAAAAGACGTCTGTACTCATCATCGAAGACATCAGACTGTTTGAGCCGACAGACGAACCAAGCCCTGCCGCCTCGAAAGAGCGGTCCGGATGTACCTGACGGACTTTCTCTCCGTCTTGCGCATAGATCTGCGGAACAACCTGATAAGAATACTCAACTGCATTTGTGTATTGATCGATCCGGCTTTCTTTACTGTCTAAAAACTTTTTCAAGGATTCCAGATCATTTGAATCCATTGTCGAAAACATATTCGTGACCATGTCGATCACCCATATATTTTCTTTTTCCTGCCGCTCTTTTGAAGATGTTCCCGTTTTCGCAGACACCGCTTTTACTTCTTCCGAATCTTCCCCGCCTGCCATCATCGAAGTAAAATCAAATCCTGTACTTTGGATCTGAAGCGGATATTGGGAAAGCGTCTCTCTTTCTATATTTTTTATGTAGTCATTCACTCCTGCGGACAAAGAGAGAATAAGCGCAATGCCGATAATTCCGATCGATCCGGCAAAAGAAGTCAATAATGTTCTCGCTTTTTTCGTCTTGAGATTATGAAAGCTAAGTGAAAGTGCCGTCAGAAACGACATGGATGATTTCCCCATATTTTTATGTTCCGGAACGTCTGCCGTTTCTTCATCCACATAAAATGCATCGCTGTCCGAACGAATCTTTCCGTCTTTTAACTCAACGATTCTTGTAGCATACTGCTGCGCCAGCTCGGGATTATGAGTTACCATAACAACAAGCCGATCCTGCGCGACCTCTTTAAGAAGCTCCATCACCTGAATACTTGTCTCACTGTCAAGCGCCCCTGTGGGTTCATCGGCAAGGAGGATATCCGGGTTATTTACAAGTGCTCTTGCAATGGCAACTCTTTGCATCTGTCCGCCGGAAAGCTGACTCGGGCGCTTGTGGATCTGCTCGCCTAAGCCGACTTTCTCCAACGCCTGTCTCGCACGTTCTCTGCGCTGCGCTTTGCCTACTCCCGAAATCGTAAGCGCCAGTTCCACATTTGCCAAAAGTGTTTGATGAGGGATCAGATTATAACTTTGAAACACAAAACCGATCGTGTGATTCCGATACGAATCCCAGTCCCGGTCTTTGTATTTTTTCGTCGAAATCCCGTTTATGATCAAGTCTCCGCCGTCATACCTGTCCAATCCTCCGATGACATTTAACAGCGTCGTTTTCCCCGAACCGCTTGGTCCTAAAATCGCCACGAACTCATTATCACGCAGATTCAGGCTCACTTTATCAAGCGCTTTTTGAACAAGACTTCCCGTCCGGTATTCCTTACATATCTCTTTTATCTGAAGCATACTGTTTTCGTTCCTTTCCGTGTCTTAAATCTATCGTCATCTTCCAAACAATATCCTATACACCCTATATGACAGACTTTCTGCAGTGAACTACCCATTGTCTGAAGCCAAAGGGCTTCCTGTTTTCAGAATACTAAGATTAATGATAGTCCAAAACCCCGCCTCTTTCAAGATAATTTTCCTGTTGAAATCCCGTCTTGTCTTTCATCTTCTACCAGCCTTTTAAGAAAAACAATCCTGCTCCCAATCCTTTTCCTATGGCTGTGCCGATCACAAAAACAGACGCGTATCTGACGATTCGCGCGCGGCGCATAAAGATCGGAAAAACATTTAATATCTCCGCAAGCGCCATCGACCAGCATCCGACAAAAATCCCGGCAAAAATCCCAAACAGAACTTGTACCGCCCCGGCCGCAAAAGACGCAGAAGCAAACGATACCGCATTCGGCGCAAAAGAGTAAAAAAGAAAAACGATATTTCCGATTATTCCGCCAAGCGCCACACATGTTTCATAGAAAAGCAATTTGTCTCCCGTGTGTGTCCGATCGGCAAAATCAGCGATCACTCCGAGTTCCACGATAAAAGAAAATAAGCCGCCTGCCACAGCCGCCCCTGCACTCAATCCGACAAGAGCCAGCACAAGCTGTTCCACGATCACCTCAGCCGCCTGTCCCATGGATACCGCCTCCTTTTCCGACATCGATCTCTTTTTCTTTTCTTGCCGCATTTTCAATAAGCGTTGTCTGAATATCGTTTTCATACACCCGCATCTGCACTTCCATCGGCGTAGGGTCTACTGTAAAACGGCGTTTCCCGAAATGATTAAAAAAGATCAAAATACCGATCATAAGCCCGGCAGAATATGCGATTTCCAAAATCGTTATGCCGCCCGGCTTATTTCCGGTGACAAGATGATAAATCTGATCAAACAGTTTCGTTACATCTACATCGTTATTAAACGCCATGATCGAAAATGCCGCCCCGCAAAATGTCACAGCCGTCACAAAGGCAGTTTTTGTAAGATGCCATGCATAAGACGGTGTTTTCTGATCTTCGTATGTTACGATCATATCTGTTTCCCCCAGATTCTGCACTTCCATATCCGGATATTGCCCGTGGATACATGCGATTATTTTCAGCACCGAAATCACACATCTTTGATTGCCCGTTTTCTTAAACTTCAATATTTTCATTGTTTTAAGCTTCGGAAGAAGCGACTGATCGGAGCACTCCATAGAAAGCAGATCTGCAAGTGTTACATCCGGCTTAGTCACCTCCACATCTCTGTCGCCTTTAATATAGAGCGTTTTTCCTGATGCCATCCGCACAGCCCTCGCTTTCTCTTCGGATTAAAAATCCTTCTTCCGAGTGTTCCTTCGGCATATTCATGTAATACACTGCTCCGATTACAACCGCCGCAAGCACGACAATCGACAGACAAATCCATACTTTTTTTCGTCCGTTTCCATCTTCCATCATATGATCCGACTCCTTTTCACTGCATTTTTCAGTAAATCCACTTCTTTTTACTGTAGTATGCTGCCTTTGCCGGATTTTATACGATTCTTTTATCCTCCTCCTTTTTTTCTTAATTTTTCAATGATCCGTTTCTCGGATCTCGACACCTGTACCTGAGAAATTCCCATGATCTTTCCTACGTCGCTCTGTGTCCGATCAGCAAAATACCGAAGAAAAATCAACTGTTTTTCTTCTTCATCCAATGTCTCGAGAAGTTCTTTGAGAACGATCAGATCCAAGATCTTGTCTTCTTTTTTCTCTTTTTCTTCTAATTTATCAAGAAGCCGTATCTCGCTTCCTTCTTTTTGATGAACCGGCCGGTAAATGGATTCAATCTCGCATCCCGCCTCCATCGCCTGTACAAGTTCTTCTCTTTCCACTCCGACTTCTTCTGATAACTCTTCTATTGTCGGATCGCGCCCCAGCGAACTGATGAGACGTTCTCTTGCCTGTACGCTTTTATAAGCGATCTCTTTTAGCGAACGACTCACTTTTATCATTCCGTCATCCCGCAGGAAACGCTTGATCTCCCCGGAAATAAGCGGAACTGCATAAGTAGAAAACTTTACATTATATGTCAGATCAAACTTATCGATCGCCTTAAGCAAGCCGATGCTCCCTATCTGGAACAAGTCTTCGCGTTCCGCGCCCCTTTCAAGAAAACGTTTCACGACACAATGCACCAGTCCGACATTTTCTTTTACAAGCTGTTCTCTTGCCGCCTTATCCCCACTGTGTGACTTTCTGATCAAAGCGATTGTGTCGTCCATATATCCCTGCCTTTTCCGACTGCCTTTTTCATCCGCACCCGCGTTCCTTTCCCGAGTTCAGACTCTACTTCCACGCTGTCCATAAACGCCTCCATAAACGCAAATCCCATACCTGACCGATCCTGATCCGGTCTGGTCGTATACATCGGACACATTGCCTCCTCGATATTCTCAATTCCTTTTCCCTGATCGCACACTTCCACTGTAAATATGTTTTCTTCAATCATACATTTGATATATACTTTGCGTACTTCTTTTTCATATCCGTGGATAATGACGTTTGTCACAGCTTCCGATACGGCGGTTTTCACATCTGCAACCTCCTCTACCGTCGGATTCAACTGCGTCATAAACGCCGCTACCGCCACTCGGGCAAAGCCTTCGTTCGCCGACCTGCTGTCAAACTTTAATTCCATTTCATTTGCAGGTGTCATTCTTCTTCCTCCTCATAGATCTGCATTATTTTTGTCACCCCTGACAAAGTCAGTATTTTGCGGATGCGTGCATTTGTATGCACCGCCCACACTTCTCCTCCGATCAGAGAAATCGTTTTATATCGCCCCATAATAACTCCGATACCGGAACTATCCATAAAATCTGTATTTTCAAAATCAAAGATCACGTATTTAATGTGATTTCGATCGATCAGTTTATCTGCCTTACGCTTCATCTCCTCCGCATTATGATGATCCACTTCTGCCGGAAGATAGATCGTCAGACAATTTTCCTGTACCTGATATTCCATCGCTTCGTCGTCTCCTTTTCGGCATCTTAAATTCAAAAATCTATATAATCACCGGAAGTGCCAAAAGGCACATTCCGGGATTGTAAGCAGTCGCCAAGGTCTCGGGCAAGCCCGGACTTTGGCTCGTTGCCTATACAAAAAAAGGACATGCCTCCCGGCATCTCCTTTTCTTTCGTAATGTATTAATTATTTTCATTTGTAATCTCATCAAGTCCGCTCTGAGCTTCTGCGGCATATTCCGAACCCGCGTATTTTTCTATCACTTTTTGGAAATAAGCCGTCGCGTTTTCGTTATCTCCGCTTCCTTTATAAGCCTGCGCCAGATTCAAAAGCGCCTGCCCGTCGTTATATCCTTCGTTCATGAGCACAACTTTAGACAAGGGGTCTATCGCCCCTGCATAATCACCTGAATTCAGCGCCTGTGTTCCTTCTGCGAATTTCACCTCACACGCTCCGGGATAAACGGCAGCCGCTATCTCGTCATACTTGACCTGTCCTGTCTGTTTCAACGTGTCTCTGCTGATCCCAAGAAGATCATCTGCCAATGCGGCGTCATCATAATCATTTGAAAGGAACTGTCCTTCCACACTCAGCAGTTTTTCATAGCCTTCCGCTGTCTTTTGTGCCAGCTCGGCATTCGCCTGCGCATCTTCGCCTGAAGCTCTGTAATTGTCAAGCGTCCGCGTCTGAGCGCTGACCTGCGCTTCTAACGACTTGATCTCGTCTGCGTATTCTCTCATCTGATCGTTCATCCGCTCAGATCTGGACTGATTCACGGCAGGCGCCACAAGAAACCAGATGATCGCCGCTCCGATCGCCGCTCCGATAAAGATATTGGCAACCGCAAGCTGGGCCGTAACTTGTCTGAATCTGGAATGCTTCGGCTGTATGATCGTCTCGTTTCCAAGACTGTATTCAACCGCTTCTTCTTTCTTTTTCTCTTCTTTTGTTTTCTTTTTCCCCTTTTTTGTCAGCTCATGCATATACAAAAGAGTGATCTCATTCGTCGTGTCAAGTTTTCTCGCCGTCTTGATCGTCTGTCTCGCCTGAGAATACTGCCCCGTATGCAGATAGATCAAGGTTAAAAGCTGATACGCCTTTAAAAATGTCGGATGTGCCGCGATCACCTGTTTTAACTGAATCGCCGCCAGATCCTCCCCGTTTTGTCTGCAATATGTAAGACACTGATTGTATTTCTTGATCGCAAGATCGATCTGCTCAAGCTCCTTGGCGGACGACTGAACATTTTTAATGTAATAATCCGCAATGTTGTCCCGGGACTTTAAATTCTTACTGATGATCCATTCCACAAGAGCTTCCGGCACTTCTCCGATCCCATAATACACGAGACCGAGAAGATTTCTCGCGGCTATATTCTCCCTGTTGAACTGAAGACTTTTCCGCAAAGACATGATCGCCCCCGACATATCGCGGATCTTCGCCTTTCTCAGACCGTCGTTATACCAGTAGTTTGACTGATATACGATCTTTTTCGTATATTCCATTTATACCCACCATTATCTTTCTACTTCTTCTGATCCATTACCTGCTTTAACAGATCGGTCATATCCGTCAAGTCTTCCTGATAAACCGCATTTTCAATATCATCCACTTCAAGGCTTGGCTTGAATTTTTTTAATTCTTCTTCATAATCCAGCATTTTATCTACCTCCCCGAATCTGGTTTTCCCTGCTGCCGAGATATCCCTCGATCATTCCGGTCAGATACAGCGACCCAAGACAGTATACATTGCCGCCTCTTCTGCTGCTCACCGCATATTCAAAAGCATCCTTCACCGAACCGATCACACGGACGGGTTTGTCGGTGTACTTCCGAAAAACCACTCCCAGTTCTTCCGCCTGCGTTCCCCTCGCATCTTCGATCTGCGTCACGATATAGCATGCCGCCTCTGTATGCTCACAGAGATATTTTATCATTTCTTCATAGTCTTTATCCCGAACCGCGGAAAACAAAACCGCATCTACACGCCCAGCCTTTTTCACCGTCTCTGCAAACGCCTTGACCGCGCTTATGTTGTGTGCTCCGTCCACATATACTCCGGGCAGAACTTCTTCCATCCTTCCGCGCCATCTCACCGCCTCAAGAGCCTCTTTCCATAAATGCGGATGTCCGTTTACTCCGAACAGGCCACGCATCACCTCCATCGCAAGCAATGCGTTATGCGGCTGGTACAAACCGATATTGTTCAATTTCCACGTGGTAGTTCCATAATAATCATTCAAACATGAAAATGCAATATGTTTGTCTTCGATTCCAAGAATTTCGTACGCATCTTTCCCTATTTTTTTACAGAAACTTCCGCGCTTTTTTGCTTCTTTTTCAATTACCGAATCGCTTTCTTCCGTCGTCTGCGCATAATATACGGGAACCTGAGGCTTGATAATGCCCGCTTTTTCAGATGCGATCTTCTCCAACGTATCACCGAGATACTGTTCATGATCAAAACCGATCGAAGTGATCACCGATGCCGCCGGAGATTCCACGGCGTTCGTCGCGTCAAGCCTTCCCCCCAGTCCTGTCTCAAGAACGGCATATTCCACGCCGCTTTCTGCAAATGCAAGCACCGCCATACCGAAAAGGAACTCGAAAAAAGTAGGATGAGAAAGCCCTGCTTCTTTCATCTTGTCCACTGCCTGCATCGTTTCTTTAAATACTTCGAGAAATCTTTCATCCGAGATCATCTGTCCGTCTATAACGATCCTCTCGTTGATCTTTACAAGATGAGGAGACGTAAAAAGCCCCGTTCGTTTCTGTTCCGAACGGAGCATTCCGTCCAGATACGCGCACACAGAACCTTTTCCGTTTGTTCCCGCCACATGGATGATCCTCATTTTCCGCTGAGGATCTCCGAGCGTTTTCAGAAAAGCTTTCGTGTGTGCCGCATCATTTTTTTTTGTAAATTTGGGAATGTCCAGTATATAGTCTACTGCTTCACTGTATGTCATTTTTCTTTTTCTTCCTTCTCAACGACAAACGCCTGTCTGCCGTTTTCCGGCGCATCTTTTTCCGGCGGCATCTCGGTCAGCGTTCCGGCGTTATACTTATACGTCTTCGTCGTCCGAAACGTCGTATTGCTCGATCCGACCTGCGCTACCATGATCGTGTCTCCGTCGGAAAGTTTTGACTCTTTCAGATCCAGACGGGTGTTATTTAAAAACGTCGTCTTTTGCTTTTCCCCGTTAATAAATACTTTACTTTGTTTCGTAAAATTCTCTCCGTAAATACTGTATGTTTTATTATATTGTTCTGTCACCTGTGAGATCACGGCGTCTTTTACTCCCATATACATATGGCCTTCTTTCATCGGAGAGCCTTCTTCTGCGTAAACGTATTGATCGCCGTACATGATATCGTACTGCAGCAGTTCCAAATCTGCCAGATAATTTTTCGTATGGCGGCGCTGCTGATGATAGTTGAATACTGTTCCGGCATGGATATCCAGTCTTTCAAACACATCTGCCATCACCTGATATGCCGCTATGTTTCCGTCCTTTTTCTCTAACCCGATGTTATCCCATATAACATAATTCGTATTGTACAGATATCTGCTCTTTAAGTCTTTTGCTTCCAGATTCATCGTCGGAAGATGATCGCCGTAAAACACAAGTACAGTCGGCTCGTTTCTTTCCTCCACGGCGCGTACGAGATCTCCGGCAAATTCATCCATTGCATGGACAAGATTTACATAATATTCCCAAGCATTTCTTTCGCCTTCATCTTCCACGCCGCTTACAACGATCTCCGGATCTTCCAACACTTTTTCTGTCGGATACTCTCCGTGACCTTCTACGCTGACTGTAAACACAAAGTCCTGCCCTTCGGTCGTATCCATAGACTCCATAATATTCGGAACGAGAATATCGTCTGTCGCCCATCCTTTCGGCGTTGTCTGGAGTATATTCATAAACTCCTTACTTGTGTAATGATCAAATCCCATGTTGTTAAATACTTGGGCGCGGCTGTAGAAATTTCCTCCGTTATTATGAAGAGCTTCAGCGCCGTATCCAAGCCCTTTAAGGGCAGACGCCGCACTTTCTAACGTACGAGTCTTTGCATATGTTTTGTATGGGTATTCTCCCGGTCCGAAGAAACGCATACTCATTCCTGTGAGAACTTCAAATTCTGTGTTTGCCGTTCCCGCGCCGACTGACGGCACTTTAAAGTATCCGCTTGAATATTCGCTGAACATTTTTCTCAAATTCGGGATCGGATCTTCGGAGAAGCGAAGCCACTCTACCTCTGTCGGATCGAAAAACGACTCAAGCTGTACGAAAATAATATTCGGACGCTGTTCTTCCGATCTTCCCGTCGAACTTTTCGTCAGTTTTTCTTCTTCGTTGATCTTCTCCATCGTCTCTTTGCCATATCCTGTCGGCTCGTCGATCCCTGTATTAAACAAACTTGCCGAGAAGCAATACGGAAATCCATAATCTTCATATGCAAACGCAATGTTTCCGAAGTAATTAGAAATGACACGTTTATCGATCGCCAGATTTGTCAGCGCCATACAGCCGACAAAGGAAACTACAACTCCGCCAAGCGCGATCCAGCGGTGCATCTTTCCTGTGTACTGTCCGCCCCGTTTCCACATCGAAACGACCCATACGATCAAAGCGGTCACACCGATAATGATCATAATAAGCTCAAACGTGTTAAAATAATTTCCCGTCAACTCCAATGCGTCTGAAAGGACTTTCAAATCTTGTGCATTAAAGGGGGTTACACGCTTCGTCAGCAGATATCCGTTGCAGATTCCCAAAAACAGCCAGAACACACTGAGCAATATTCTTGTAAACACACGCCTTCGCACCAGATAAACGATCGTAAATGTAACGAATATCATGCATGAATTATACAAAAACACAAGCGGCGTTTTTGTAAGATACGCCCACGCCTCTCCAAACGAAAGTCTTGAGATGACTTCGATGAAAAAGTTGATGATACATGCAAGCAGAAACTGAAGCGGAACAGACAGCCGGTTCATCCATTTATAAACCGGCTGCATCTTCTTGGCGAACTTTCCATTGCGCCGTTTTTCCAAGATCATCTGCCTGCGTTCTTTCCTCTTTTTAAAGTGCTCCTTAATATCTTCTTTTTTCAGATTTCTGACTTTTGTAAAAAAACCTTTTATATTAGCCAAGACCTACCATTCTCTCCTTTACTTGTGCGAGCATCTGCTCGTATTTCTCGAGTTTGTCCCTCTCTTCCTGAACTTTTGCCTCCGGAGCTTTGCTTACGAACTTCTCGTTTGCAAGCATTCCTTTCGCACGTTTGATCTCTTTGTTCAGTCTCTCTTCTTCCTTTGTAAGTCTCTCTTTTTCCTGCTCGAAATCCACAAGATCCTCAAGCGGCAGATATACGACCGCATCAGGAACTACGATGGATACCGCATTGTCCTCTATTCCCTCTTTTGTGCTCTGCACGATGATGTCGGACGCCAACATAAGCGGCATTACCGACTGTTTAAATCCTTCAATCGCTTTTGTCAGTTCTTCTTTTTCGCTGACGATGAATACATTCGTTTTACGGTTGTTCGGAACGTCCATCTCCGCACGGATGTTTCGGATGCCTCTCGTCACCGCTTTCACGCGTTCCATGACAAACTCATCCTGCGCAAAATTCCACTCTTCTTTGTATTTCGGCCACTCGGACATCATAAGCGACTCTTCCTCCGGAACGAGCGCCCCGTAAATCTCTTCTGTGATAAACGGCATAAACGGGTGAAGCAGTTTCAATCCCTGAGCCAACACAGTTTTCAATACCCAGAGAGCGCAGTTTGCGGCCTCCGGAGCTTCCTCTTTGTGGTAAATACGGAATTTTGCCATCTCTACATACCAGTCGCAGAACTCATCCCATATAAAGTCATATACTTTCTGAACCGCAATACCAAGCTCGAATTTGTCCATATTGTCCGTCACGTCTTTTGCAAGCGTATTCGCAGCCGATAAAATCCATCTGTCTGCCGGAGTAAACAGATCATGAGACGGTTCGTCAATAATATTTTCATCCATATTCATCATAATGAAACGGGATGCGTTCCATACTTTATTGGCAAAGTTACGGCTTGCCTCAACTCTCTCATTATAGAAACGCATGTCATTTCCCGGTGCATTTCCGGTAACAAGAGTCAGACGAAGTGCGTCCGCGCCGTACTTGTCGATGATCTCCAGCGGATCGATTCCGTTTCCTAAAGACTTACTCATCTTTCGGCCTTGCGAATCTCTTACAAGTCCGTGGATCAGTACCGTGTGGAACGGAGATTTTCCTGTATGCTCATATCCTGAGAATACCATGCGGATCACCCAGAAGAAAATGATGTCGTATCCTGTCACAAGCACGTCTGTCGGATAGAAGTAATCAAGATCTTCCGTCTTATCAGGCCAGCCGAGTGTAGAGAACGGCCAGAGAGCTGATGAAAACCATGTATCAAGCGTATCTTCATCCTGTGTAAAATGCGTGCATCCGCAATGCGGGCATTTCTCCGGAGCGTGTCTGTCTACGACAAATTCTCCGCATTCATCACAGTAATATGCCGGAATTCTGTGTCCCCACCAAATCTGTCTGGAAATGCACCAGTCTTTGATATTTTCCAACCAGTGAAGATAAATCTTATCGAAACGCTCAGGCACAAATTTTAATTCTCCGCTTTTAAGCGCCTCTATCGCCGGTTTTGCAAGCTCTTCCATCTTCACGAACCACTGCTGTTTGATGAGCGGCTCAACCGTCGTACCGCACCGGTCGTGTGTTCCGACCGCATGTGTATGGGGAACAACTTTCACGAGATATCCCTGCTCTTCGAGATCTTTTACGATTGCCTTTCTCGCCTCGTAGCGTTCCATACCTGCATATTTTCCGCCTTTTTCGTTGATCGTGGCATCATCGTTCATCACATTGATTTCTTCCAGATCATGACGTTTTCCTACTTCAAAGTCATTCGGGTCATGTGCCGGAGTGATCTTCACCGCTCCTGTTCCGAACTCTTTGTCTACATAATAATCCGCTACAATCGGAATCTCTCTGTTTACAAGCGGAAGGATCACGTTTTTGCCGATAATATCCTGATATCTCTCATCATCGGGATGTACCGCGATTGCCGTATCGCCAAGAAGAGTCTCAGGACGCGTTGTCGCAATCTCAAGGAAACGATCTGTTCCTACAATCGGATATTTAATATGCCAGAAATGTCCTTCCTGCTCTTCATGCTCTACCTCTGCATCCGAAAGAGACGTCTTACATTTCGGACACCAGTTGATGATCCTTGATCCTTTGTAGATATAGCCTTTTTCATATAATTTGATAAATACTTCTTCAACCGCTTTCGAGCATCCCTCATCCATCGTGAAACGCTCTCTGTCCCAGTCGCAGGAAATACCGAGCTTCTTAAGCTGATTCTCGATCGTTCCGGCATACTCTTCTTTCCACTGCCATGTACGCTCGAGAAATCCTTCCCTGCCGAGTTCCTTCTTATCGATTCCTTCTTCTTTGAGCTGATTCGTAACTTTTACTTCTGTAGAGATCGCCGCATGGTCTGTTCCCGGAATCCACAGTGCATTGTAGCCTTCCATTCTCTTGTAACGGATCAGAATATCCTGCAATGTATTGTCAAGCGCGTGACCCATATGAAGTTTTCCGGTAATGTTCGGAGGCGGCATCACCGTTGTAAACGGTTTTCTGCTCCTGTCAACCTCAGCGTGAAAATATTTGTTTTCACACCACTTCTCATACAATTTTTCTTCGATCGCTTTCGGATCATATGTCTTTGCCAGTTCTTTGCTCATTCTTTTTTCCTTTCTTTACTTTCCCTCATTTTCCCTCTTTCCTCACTTACGAGGGGAGAGGCACTTTGCACGCTGCCTATACAAAAAACACCCTTTACATCTGTAAAGGGCGAATTCTCCGCGGTACCACCTTATTTTATATATGTTGTCACACAACATATATCTCTCAAGTCCTGTAACGGGAACTACTCCGGGATAACCTACTTCAATCATTCAATCATCCGGTTCAGAAGCTACCTTCCATCATCCTTTTTCCGAAACTGCCTTTCAGCCGGATCTTATTCAGCTTTTGCTCAATCTCCTGCAAAGCTTCCTTAAATTCTCCGGGCAGTTCTCTCTGGCGGTTGGAATAATGTACTCCTCTTCATCAATACCTTTACCTTAAAATAACTACCACATACTATAGACATAAGCGCCGTATTTGTCAAGATTTTTAGAGAATCTTAAGACTTTAACCTATTTTCATAAGAAGTCATCTACTTCTAAAATGGAAGGGATGAATTGTGCCATATATTATTCATAAGTATAGGAAGATATGATATTATATAATCAGCCGAATTGATAAAGCTAAAGAAATAGGAGGTTTTGCATGAATGAGAAGAAAAAGAAAATAGGTTTTACTGTTGCGTGTGTAAACGAATTTGCACAACATTATAATCTCAGCGTACAAGAAGCATTTCGTTATCTTTTTCAATTTAAAGGTATTGCGTTTATAAAAGAGAATTATGAAATTGAGCATACCTTAGACTTTGCAACAATAATAGAAGATTTGGGGATGTTGTGTCGAAAAAACGGAGGCGTGTTATGAGATTATAGCACGGAAGCAATATTGTAATTGACAGCATAAATTTGGCGATGTGCAGACCATATAAAGATTTTGGTGTAGAAACAACGGAAGAATGGGCAATGTTTGTCATGAATAATAGAAATCGGACATATACAAATATGAAAGATATTTTGTGTAATAAGGATAATAAATATGACATCGTTATAGGACCTGTTGCGGATGATAATATGGCATTATTATTTCGTCAGTACGAAAATGAAATCATTGGTTTTGAAACCTTACTGAAGGGAATGATATATAAGAAAACATCATCGCAGTATTCTTTTCATACAGAAAAAAGTATAAAACTTTTGCGAAAGGTGGGAAATTAATATGAGTAAGCAGGAGCAGTTGGTTGAATATATCATTCAGGATATTGTTGATATGTTTTCTTCAGATCAAGGGATAGAATATGATGAAGCTATGAATAAATTTTATAATTCAAAAGTCTTTGAAAAACTTCAAGATAAAGAAACAGGTTTATATATGGGAAGTTCCGAATACGTGTATGATCTTTTTAAAGATGAGATGAATTTTGGACGTATTGTTCAAGCAGAAATATGAGATGATAATATAAAACAGTGGCGCTGATCTGTGAAATCGATCAGCGCCATCTCATTGTTATAATTGTTTATTTTTTAGTCTTCTTTTTTCCGAAGAACTGTAACTGCCGCTCCTGCCGCTATTGCTAATCCTGCAAGCGGAATGATCGGTGATACGCCGTTGTCTCCTGTCTGAACTGCTTTGTCCTCATCTTTCGGATCTTCCGATACTTTTTCAAAGTTTGCCTTCAAAGTCAGTGCTCTGTCAACTTTAAATGTAAACTCTGCTTTATCAGAAACTACTTTTCCGTCTACAGTCCAGTTCACAAACTTGTATCCATCTTTCGCTATCGCGATCGCCGTTACGTTTTCCCCTGCTTCATAGCTGTCTTTTTCAGGATCAAGTTTTACCGTTCCCATTTTGTCGACGTTTACTGTTACATTCAGTTTGAATGTATCTTCTGTTACCGGCGGTTTCGGAGTTTCTTTTGCTTTGAAGTTTGCCTTAAGTTCCATATCTTTGTCAACTATAAACGTATACTCTGCATCTTTAGAAACTTCTTTTCCGTTCACTGTCCAGTTTACGAACTCATATTTGCTTTCGTCTTTTACTCTCGCAGTTGCAGTTACTTCTGTTCCTTCTTTGTACTCATCAGCTTCTGGACTAAGCTTTGCCGTACCCATCGCTTCATCGTTTACTGTTGCCGTTACTGTGTATGTCTTTTCTACAGGCGGCTGCGGCTCTTCTTTTGCTTTGAAGTTTGCCTTAAGCTCCATGTCTTTGTCTACTGTAAACTTGTACTCTGCTTTCTTAGAAACTTCTTCATCATTTACTGTCCAGTTTACGAACTCATACTTGCTTTCGTCTTTTACTTTCGCAGTTGCAGTTACTTCTGTTCCTTCTTTGTACTTAGAAGCGCTTGGACTAAGTTCTGCCGTACCCATTGCATCATCGTTTACTATTGCCGTTACTGTGTACTCTTTTACTTCAGGAACGTCTTTTTCAACTGTAATCTTATAGTTTGTTCCTTCTGATGCCACTACAGTTACTGTTCCTTCTTTCACACCTGTTACTACGTTTCCGGCAGATGCTTTGTAGAAGCTCCATCCGTTATCATCACTCGGATAAGCTGCGACTTTATTATTATTTCCTGCCCAGTTGTTCAGATAAGAATTATTTGCCGAAACAGAGAATCCGCCGTTTGCTCTTGCTCTGATCGTCAATACCTGCTCTGCATCCTTCAGTTCTACATTATATCCTGAAATATTAATGTATTTGCCTGACTTAGCATCTTTCATCGTATAGCCTTCGCCTGATTTAGTAAGCGTCCACATGAAATCTTTCGCAGTCTCATCGTTATTGAAGTTGACAGCTTTCATTCCAAGACCCTTTTCCGAACCTGCTGCTGTACTTTCCGTATTCAGCATGATATGACTATTATTTCCAAACAAATATGTTCCTTCTGCGATTTCCGAAATCGCTTTGTAAGGCGGCATGTTCTCACGCTTTTCCAAACTTACGATACCGTCTTTTGTCACTTCGGATTCATTTAAAATCTTGCCCGGTACGTTATATGTCTCGCCGATCTTGATCGTTACTTCTTCTACATCATTTTTCACGAAGATGAAGTATGTCTTGTTACCGATCTTCACAAATGTTTTACCTTCTGCTTTTCCTGTAATTGCAATATCTGTTTTTGCTCCGATCGTTTCGTCTTTGTACATTTCGCCTGTCACTTTTGCAACATAGCTGTACTTATCATTTCCTGTCGCAGGATTCAACAGATAATACTTATTATCTTTCGCTTTCATAGCGATCAAATACTGACCGTTTGCCTCAATTTCTGACATGTCGTTCAGCTTCTCGTAACCCGGTATTTCAGCTGTTTCTGCATTATCCGCTTTTTTATAAAGCTCAAATTCACATTTTCCATTCGGATCTACATTGCTATTTCTGTCAAAGTGGAATTTACCTTCATCATCTTTCCAGAAGTACAAATATCCGCCGTTTGTAGCACCTTCTGCTTGAACCAATGTGAATCCTTTGTCAGTTTTTGCAACTGTGATCACCGCCTCTGTTGCTGTAAGAGGAGTCTGTGCCGAAGCTGCAGATTTCGGTCCAAGATATACTTTCTGTCCATCTTCCGTTGTTGCAGAAATTTTATACTTTCCTTCTTCTGCCTGTTTATCGAATGTAAACAGACATTTGCTGATCTTTTTCTCGCCTCTGTCGTTAAACTGTGCATTGCTTCCGAGCGCTACGGCAGCTTCCTGTTTCACCGGAATCGTTTCCTCAACTACTTTTGCAACATGTTTATACTTTTCTCCGGCAACCGACGGATTTACAACATAATAAGTTCCTGTAGCTGCTTTTGCCGCGATCAAATACTTTTCGCCGCTTGTGATCTGTGACAGCCCTGTCACTTTCTCATATCCCGGAATTGCAGACTCTGCACTGCTGTTTGCAGCCTTTTTATACAATTCCATGCGACAGTTCGCGTGATCGCCTGTGTTTCTGTCGAAGCACAGTTTACTTTCATTATCCTTATGGAAATACAGACGGTTTCCGTTAGCACCTGCAGTCTGATCCAATAATTCAAACGTCTGATCATCGCTTTTTTCTTCTAGCTTAATATTCGCTGTTGCTTCCGCGCATACTTTGCCGGCCGGAGTTGCATTTCTGTAATTTACATATACTGTTTTTTCTCCGTCTTTAGCAGACATTGTATATGTATTCGCTTGTCCTTCTACACTTGTAAATGTAAACAAACATTCATCTAAAGACTTCTCTGCTCCGTCAAAGTGTGCTTCACTTGTTGCAAGCTGTGCTTTTACCTCTTTTTCAACTGCCTGTGCATCTTCTCCTGTCAATGTCACATCTGCAATATCTTTATTAAGACCTTCTAACGCACTGCCGCTGTAATTTCCTGTCTTGTCTGTATATGTTTTCGTATCTCCCACACGAAGATCTACGATCTCATAATCTTTTTCATCTGTTACGATTACGCTGACTGTTGTCTTTTCACCTTCAGACTCTACAGTTACAGTCGCTTTCTCCATTCCTGTTACCGCTTTGGAAGTCAATGTCACTTTACCGTCTGCGTAAGCTACTGTTACTGCATTTTCATTGTCAGAAGAAACTTTCACTTTCGCGCCATCTTTCAAGCCGTTTACTGTCAGTTCTTTTGACATTTCAGATGTCATTGTAACATCTGCCACAGTACCGTTCTCGTCTGTACACCAAATATTTCCGATCGCCGCGCCTTTTGCAACGTCTTCAATATCGAAATCTTCATAAGTGATCACAGTTCCGTCACTCTCATAGAGAAGACCGATCGTTCCGTCAGGAAGAACTGTCAGACAGGAGTATGCGTAATATGCAGATCCGTTAATGCTGTAGTTATATTTCCAGTCAAGTGTTCCGTCTTCCTTCACTAAGCCTACGAAGATCTTTCCTGCTGCACGTCCTGTTGCAGACGGAGCAGCAAACAGGATTGCTGTTTTGCCATCGATTTTCTTCGGATATGTAATTGCTGTCAACTGACAAGTCTGGCAATAATTAATTCCCATATTCTGTCTGTTTGACCATGTCGCGCCGAAGTCCTCAGATGTATAATATCCGCCATGACGAGTAAACATATACAATTTTCCGTCTGCCTCAGTCACAACAGCCTCTGAGCTCTGACTTGTCACAGACTGACCTCTTGTCCATGTCTTACCTCCATCATCAGAATAGATAGCTACACTATTTCTATCGTAACCAGTAAATTCATATGCCGTAAATAAGATTCTTCCCTTAGAAGTAACCATACCACGTCCAGGACCTACTAAGAGAGACTGCTCTGTTTCTTTTCTCATATTAACAATAGAAGGAACAGACCATGTCGCTCCGCCATCTTCTGATGTTGTCAGATACAAATAATCTGTCGGCCATACTTGGAACGGAGAATCTGATTCAAACAAGTTTGTATCTACATTCTCTCCTTTGATATTAAAGTAAGCGTCAACCGTGTAACCTGTTACTGTCTTACCTTCTGCATCTTTGATCACATATGCAGAATCAGATTTTTTCTTATCATTCTTTTCCAAATGATATGTGTAATTAGCCGCATTCTGACGATCCGCAACCCAACAGTTTGTCCATCCTCTTGCATCTGCCAGAAGAATGTTTCCGTTCTCATCATGGCTCTTTCCTGCAACCGGCGAATGACTTGCGCTATTCAGCGCATATCCTGCCGGATAAAGATCTGCCATCATATATACTTTTTCTCCATCTGTTGCCATTGCTGGATCGATAAATGCTGTGGAATTTCCATTCCAAACATTTCCATTATCTCCAAGATAATTAGCGAAAGTATAATGCCATGTTTTTCCTTTGTCTGTCGAACGAGATACGATTGTATCCAGTCCACCGCCGTCTCCACTCGTATTCCATCTGGCATCGCATCCGGCTACCAGTGTGCCGTCATTAAGAGACACGAGACATGGAATTCTAAACCTTGTACTTCCTCCCGTTCCACTCCAAAACGGCTGTTCTTTTGTTGTTCCATCTCGGGGCTTCACGCCATCTGCTGCCATAACTGTTCCCGGTACACTACCGACCGTCAAAACCGCCGCCAGCAGAAGTGCCAAAACTCTTCCTCTTTTTTTCATATTTTTCCCTCCGTTTGTCCCAAGGTCATTTTAAAAATGGAAAATCGTATCCATTCATGTACGATTTTCCATTTTGTGCCTTATATTTAATTATACTATTCGTCATATTGTTTTTCAATAATATAAGCATCGATAAATTTGCTGATTTTTTAGCGGGATTTTTCTATTTTTAGCGCTTGTTTTTTGTATATTTTCCACAAATAAAACCGAATCTATTTTTTCATGTCCTTAATCATCTTTACAATATCATATCCGTAGTTATCTCCTGTTGCCCAGCCAAGCCCTTCAGGATTTTCCTGCTGCCCCAGCCACTCCACATATGGAGCCGCTCCTTTTTTTACATACTCATACCGATCATCTACACACTTCCCATTCAAAGGTTCTGCTGTGGCATATGCTTTCAAATGCTGAATCTGCGCCCTGATCCCGGTCCGCACATCAGGATAAGAGTTCCCGGGCACACCCCCGCCCGTTGTACCTAATCCCGCAAAATTAAACTGTTCGACAGAAGCATCTCCGCCATACTGCAAAAACCCCGTTTCTTTCATCGTCTGCACAAAAGCAACTTCCGGACGAACGCCTTCTGCCACAGCTTCATCATAATACATCCTGCAAAACACTTCTATAGACTCTGCTCCACCTTTGGAAAGAGCTTCTTTCGGATAAGGTTTTCCTGCCGTCTGAAAATAATCTACCATCTCATCAACTGTTACGCGGCTGTTTCCCATAATCGGATACTGTCCGTCAGCGATCGTTTCCTGTGATTCTTCAGCATTTCCCACTGTATTTTGAGCGTTGTTTTCCCTTTGGTCTTTCACTTCATTTTTTCCTTGATCATTTCCTTTGTTTTTTTCGTAAACTTCCGCTTCTCCTTGTACAGCCGCTTCCTGCTTATTCTTGTCCTTCTCATGTGCCTGCGAAGAGAGCCGCCCTGATACTGATGCCAGTGCAATCGTTAAAACAAGAAGTACCGCCAGACCCGCTTCCATATATAATTTCATTTTCCGCTCATTTTGACGCGCCATATATTCACCATCCCAGAAATTCAAAATATCTCAACGGAACAACTTCCGCTGAGATATTATATTAGCACATGTTCAAATATATGAAAAGGAATCCCTTCCCGGTAAATTATTTTGCAAACAATATTGCAACGCCATATTTACGCGCGCGCCATTCCATCTACACTAAGAACTACGCCTGTAATATAGGACGCTTCATCAGATGCAAGAAATACAAATGCATTTGCAATGTCTTCCGGCTGTCCGAGTCTGCGAAGCGGAATCTGTGCGATCATCGGCTCGATCACGTTTTTCGGAACGGCTTTCATCATGTCTGTTTCCGTAATTCCCGGAGCAACTGCATTGACACGGATTCCTTTTGGCCCAAGCTCTCTTGCCAGAGAGATCGTCGTACCGTTTACCGCAAACTTAGACGCCGGATAAGCAAATCCGCTCGGCTGACCGGAAATACTTACCATTGAAGACGTATTCAGGACAACCCCGCTGTGATTTTTAATCATTCCGTCAACTACCGCGCGTGTTGCGTTAAATACACCTTTTACATTCAGATCAATCACACGATCAAAATCAGCTTCTGTATAAGATGTAAACGGAGTGCTCTCGGAAACCCCCGCATTATTCACCAAAATATCAATACGTCCGAACTGTTTCTCTACTTTATCAAATTCTTCTTTCACACTTTCAAAACTTCCGAGGTTCGGACTGATCCCTACCACTTCTGCATCCGGATGAATCGCTTTTAACTTCTCGACTGCCGCTTCCGCGTTTTTTTCACTGCTCGCCGCAACAGCAACTTTCGCACCCTCTCTTAAAAATGCATCTGCTGTCGCAAATCCGATTCCACGGCTTCCTCCTGTAATAATCGCTACTTTATCTTTTAATCTCATAAATCGTTCCTCCTGTTTTTCTCTTATTTTTATGTGTCGATCTTACTATCTTATAATTTTCATTGCACATTATATAAGTATAATAACACATAATAGAAATTATGTCTGTGATTTTATCACCAAATAAAAATATCCGGCAAAATAATTATAAACATAATATAAAACAAAAGAGAACATCTCGCAGCAAAAAATCGCAATCTGCCGCGGATATTCTCTTTTTCTTATTCTAATCCCGCTTTTATTCGTGATAAAAATTCACCGTCTCTGCTATATTCTCTTGCCGCCAAAAGCGCCGCTCCCTGTACAGGCGAATATTTAGGAGGACAAAGACAAATTCCATTTTCCTCGAGCTTCCGCACCAGTGGCTTTAATATAAAATCTCCTGCATGAAACAATCCACCTGAATAAGATACGATCGTGTCTCCCGAAAATTCCAGTTTTCTATAAACAGCGCCTATGATCAGCGCTAATTCTTCTGCCGCATCCTCATACAAACGTATTGCTTCTTCATCTCCTTGCATCGCTGCCTGTAAAAGCAATTTTTGAAGTTCAGCTGTTTTTGTACGATTATTTTTATACACTTCATCAAAAATGTCTATAAGGTCAAAGTCATTTTTTAAATTAAAATTGTATCGGAAAATCTCGAGTAACTTTCCTTTTTTTACCCTTCCGTCACTTTCTTTTGAAAACAGCTCCAACGCTTTCTTTCCCAGCCAATAACAAGAGCCTTCATCAGAAAAACCATCATCCCATCCGCCCGCACGAGCTTCTGTGCCAAACTTATTTTGTCCATAAGCGATCGAGCCTGTTCCTGCCACAAGATTGATTCCCTCTTCTAATCCCAAAGATCCTGCCCATCCCGCGGCGCTGTCGTTTACAATTTTCATCGGCCTATCTGTAATTTTGTCAATCCGGCATAAAAAGCGTTCATCATTTACTCTTGATTCTCCCCAATTCGGAAAGGCAAGGCATATATAGGCATCATTCCCGTCTAATATTTGATTTATATTTTCTCTCAGTAATTCTGTCACATAATCCATTCCAACGTGCTTATAAGAAATAGTTCCTATCTTACGCTGTGCAATCGTTTTTCCGTTTTCATCTAACAGTAAAAAATCAGTTTTTGTTCCCCCTCCGTCAATCCCCAGAAAATACACTATACCGCCTCCATTTCCGAAAATGCTTCTAATGTAAACACAAGCGCTCTCACAAGATGAAACGCACATTTCCACGGTGTTCCTTTTGCACTGTTTTTTACGGTTCCGTCATATTCCAGTCGTTCAAACCACTCTTTATATTGTGGATCAAAAAACTTTTCTTTACAATAATTATGCTGATCTAAAAATTCTTGAAGAAAATAACTGTCTTTCGTATAGCAATACGCCTGTGCATAAGCTGTCAACGCCTCCGCATTCGGCCACCATACTTTTTCATTCCATAAAGAGTTCGTTTCTTTAAACCAGTCGATCGGGCGAGGTGTTTCCCCCAATGCGTCTGCATATGAAATAATTCCACCATACTCTTCATCTTTTCCGACGGCATTTGCCCAACGGGCAATCTGTATACCGCGCATAGTAATCTGCTTGTCTTCGAGCAATACTCCTGCCTTCATAAGAAACCATGCTGATTCATGCATATGTCCCGGATTAATAAAGCGGCCTTTGTCTGACTCAATATCAATTTTATTTTCTCTTGTAACCGCTTCAAACACTACGTTATATTCATCATTTGCAAACCAGTTAGCAATCTTATCGACACATTCATTCAAAAGTTTTTTTGTAACATCCGTCCCCAATACTTCCGCACATGTTTCCGTTGTAGACAGACATGTCAAATACATGTCATGCCATATAAAAACCGGGCTCCATGTATTTTCATATATTTCTTTAAACCATGGATCAAATACATTTTTTTCCATCGTTTCATAACAAGTTTTTAAAAGTTCCATATTTTCCGGCGTTCTTACTTCTTCTATTTTAAGGTATTCTGCCACCCCCTGCAAAACATGAAAATCAGAAAATATTGAGATTGTACCTTCCAAAACATTCCCTTTTCTGTCCAATACATAATTCCATCTTCCATCGCCCGCATACCCATGTTTTACAAGAAATGAAAAACCATGCTTTGCATTTTCCAACCACTCCTTCTTTTTGCGTACTTTGTTATAAAGCAGTGAATATATATATAGCTGACGTCCTTGAAACCAAATATATTTCTTATCATCTGTCATCTTTCCTTCTCTGTCAAAACAAGTAATATATCCACCGTATTCTTTATCTATGCACCTCCGATCCCAAAATGGCATCACATCTTCTAAAATATGTTTTTCATAATAAGATACCAGTCTTTCTTTCAGTAATATGTCCATATATGCCTCCATATCATTCTCCTATGATTTCCAGAGCATAATGATCTGCTCTTCCGCATAATCCAATGCAACTTTTATCCCACCTATGATCGGAGCATCTGCGCCTAACTTTGAAGTTACGACTTCAGGAACAAACGGACAAACTCTTTCTAATATTTTCTTGATCTCAACAATATTTTCCTCTGTAAAAATCTCTGAATCTCCGCCTAATATCACCATCTCAGAGTTTAACATCAATACGGTATTGGCGATGACAACGGCGATTTTTCTTATAATTTTTTTCACAATGGCATCTGCCGCCTCATCACCTTGTTCAGCTCGCAAAATAAGATCTGACAAGCCGTTTTTTTCACCGCATTCTGAGAAAATATTTTGACACACCTTTTTTTCAAATCGTCCGGGGCATACAAACTCATCTGTCATCTCTTCCAATGATTCTAGATAATAACCTAATTCTCCCGCCGCCATATTATTTCCTTTTAGAAGATATCCGTCTACAATCGCCCTTGCCGCAAAGCCTTCTCCGTATTTTATGTAAACAATATTCGTCTGTTTTTTTCCTACGCCTCTTTCACGTTCTCCGATCAGCGCCAATTCAACGTCATTTACAATAATCGCTTCTACATTATATTTCTGTAAAATATGCTCTTTCAAATCGACATTTTTCCATTCCGGCAAATATGTTCCAAAGAGATCGTTTAAATCATTCTGGCCTGTCAGCGCAGGAACACCTACTGCGATCGCAATCACATCTACATCCTTTTTTCGCTTTTCAAGCAACTCGTCTATCGCAGAATCCAACTGCCCGAGAACCTCGTCCACTCCGTTTTCTACTATGATCTCCTTTTCTGTCCACTGCTGAACTTCACCATACAGATCTGCAATACCTGCACGAACTTTTTTAGGCATCAATTCAACCGAAATTACATAATAAAGGTCTCCTTTATAACTTAATTGTCTCGGCTTTCTTCCCAAGCTCGTATCGTCACAGCCGTTTTCATATACAATCCCGTTTTCGATCAAGGCCGCTACATTATTACTTACCGCCGGTGCACTTAAATGCATCCTTTTTGAAATTTCCTGTCTGGAAATTCCATCATATACTTTTATCAGCCGTAAGATCATTAGTTTATTTCGATCTCCTATATCTGTCGGATTATAGATCTTCAAAGCATATCCCCCTTTATTTCTTACTCTTTGACCGAACCTGCCAACATACCTTCAACAAGATATTTCTGCGCAAATATATATATCAACACGATCGGCACTGTCGCAATAACCAACCCAGCCATAATAACAGGTATATTTAATGTGAAACGTCCTTTAAATAAAGTAATCCCTACCATTAAGGTTCGCAATTCTTCTTTCTGAAGAAAAACAAGCGAAATCAACAGCTCGTTCCATACCCATACAAGATTTACAAGTGATGAAGTAATAAGCGCCGGAACGCTCAGCGGAATCATGATCTTTGTCAACGCCTTCCGCTTACTGCACCCGTCAATCTCCGCTGCCTCTAACAAAGAATCCGGTACTGTTTTCATGAAATTTCTCATCAAATATATCGTCATAGGCAACATAATTCCTATATATATTAATATCACAGAAACACGTGTATTTACCAGACCCAATATTTTAATAATCCGAAACTGCGGTATAATCATAACAACCGGAGGAACAGACATCAGCGGAACGATCATATTGAACAGCACTTTTTTCCCTTTAAACCTCATCTTTGCAAAGGCATATCCTGCCAGCAGTGCAATGATTCCCGTAATAAAAACTGCTGCAACTGTAAGAATCAAACTATTCATAAACCATTGTCCGAACGGTTTTCCCCGGAAAGCTTCCACAAAGTTTTGTACTGTAAATGTTTGCGGAAGGCCTGCCATATTATTGACATATTCTTCATGCGTTTTAAACGAATTCGCTGTCATAAAATATAATGGAAAGATAATAACGACCACAAGTAAAATCATCAATAGCTGGGAGACTATTCCTCCTCTTTTTCGTTTCATTCTTTCACTCCTCTTTTCTCATAACAATCTGATGTATTACAATCAATATTGCCGCAATAGCAAGAAGTACCACGCTGATCGCCATTGCAATATTGAAATCACCACCGCCAAACGCTTTCTTATAAATCAAATATTCCAACACAAGTGTCTTATTTCCCGGGCCGCCTGCCGTCATGACATAAATGAAATTAAACACCCAACTCAACATTTCAATAAGAGTGATGATCACATAAAATTCAATAATCGATTTTGTCTGCGGCACGGTAATGTGCATAAATTTCTGAAACCATGTAGCTCCGTCTACATCAGCCGATTCATACAATGTTTTATCTATTGACATCATTCTCGCCAAAAACAAAACAACTCCGAAACCGATCTGCTTCCACATAATAACTATTGCCACACTCGGGAATGCTAAATTCGGATCTCCCAACCAATCCAACGCCATATTCTCCAACCCGATTGTCCGCAAAATAGAATTGATAACTCCGTTGTACTGCAGTAAATATGAAAATACAATGCCCACAACCGGAATTGCCAGTATGTACGGAATAAAAATAACGCTTCTGTAAAACCTCCACCCTCTGATTTTGTTATATAAAATTGATGCAATGGCAAGTGAAAGCACTGTCAATATCGGAACGCATAAAAATAATTTCAAGTTGTTCTTCAACGCAGTCAGCAAAAGTTCGTCTTCAAATGCCATCTTATAATTTCTCAGACCTACAAAAACACTCTCATTTGCAAAGGTCGTATAGAAGCTTTGGATAATAACATAAATAATCGGAATTACAATTACAACTGCCAAAATGATAAAGGTTGGTAGTATATAGAAATACGGTGTGAACTTTTTCATCCTGTTCGTTTTCATATCAATCCCTTCCTTTGAAACAGAGGCTTTCCTCTTTTCAGAACTATTCTTCTACACTCCATTCTAAAAACGCATCATGAACCTCAGGATTTTGTTCCATACATTTCCCGAGCGCCTCATCTAATTCCACCGCTGCATCCTTTGGCGCTAATCCTTCTGAAAACATCTTCTGTACCGTCGGAATCAGACCATCTGTTTCAAACATAGGTGCAAAATACAACTGATAACAAAAATTATTGTCTTCTTTCTGCCATTCCAAAACTTTTCTGTCAATTTCGCTGGATACCCAGCTTTCATCAAAGTTATTATTCGGCATCATCGCATTTGCCGATTCATACAGATATTTAATATTATCTTCTTCCTGTAAAAACAATAAGAAGTCTGCCGCCTCTTCTTTATGTTTCGCACTGTTTGGTATTACATATACCTGACTCGGAGTTGCAACTGAATCCGCAAATTTTCCGGTTCCGAATACTGGCGCTTTTGCAAAACCGATCTGATCTGACCCTAATGATTTTTCCAATGATACCGCATACGGCTGTGTATGAAGTGTCATTGCCGCTTTTTTGCTTTCGATCAACTGCTGCCCCTGATATAAGTCTAATGACAGTATATCTTCGTTAATATATCCGGCTTCTTTCAGCTCTGCAATTTTTTCCAGCCATTCAGAGTATTTTTTATCTGTAAAGCTTTCTTGTCCACTCATAAGGGAAATCATATCATTCACGCTGTCCATATTTTGCTGTCCCAAAAAAATCCCGATCCACGCCGGTAAATATCCGTCTTTTAACCCCATTCCTAACGGCGTAATTCCTGATGATTTTAATTTCTCACAGCACTCTAAAAATTCATCCCACGTAGTAAACGGATTTTCCGGATCTACTCCGGCAGTACGCATTGCTTCTTTATCATAGGCAATCCCATATGTAAATCCATATGCCGGGATTCCCCACTGTTTCCCGTTCCAATTCGTCTGAGCCAATGCCGACTTCGGAATAACCGAGAGTTCTTCTTCAGAAATATAGTCACTAATCGGAGCTACGTTTCCTTTCCAAACATCTTCCATTGCCTGAGTTCCGCCCCACATATATTGAATATCCGGACCTTCCCCTGCCGCCTCTGCCGTACGAAATGCCGTATACAGATTATCACTTTCCTGAAGAACAGCTTCCACTTTAATATCAGGGTTTTCTTTTTCATACCGTTTTACCATCTCTTCCATATACGCCTTATATCCCGGCACTTCTTGTTCTCCCCAATACCAAACGCTCAAAGTTGTTTTCCCTGTACCTTTCGCATCGTCGCTCTTTCCACATCCAAAAAGCAAAGATACGACCAACGCCGCAATCAACACCACAGAAATCTTTTTCATACTTTTCTCCTTTCTTTTATTTAAGTACATTTATTAATTTAATTAAATAATATCACGAAATATATATTTGTCAATATTTATCTGAATATTTATGTATTGTTTTATGTTTTTCTGTTTTGTATTGTTTTGTACTGTTTTTTTCTGATTAATTCTGGGTGGGGGGGATTCAAAAGATAGCATAGATATATCATAAGCAAGATTCCTATTTTGAAAACCACATACAAAACTATCCCCCTTACTATCATTTTCTAAATAGTAAGGGGGATTGCAGTCATTCTGAATATGGATTTTCTTTTATTTTTGCATTACTGACCGTCAGAGAAAGCTTCATCTATCGCTTTTCCGATATCATTACGCTTATATTTGTTTTTAAACTGTACCCACTCTGTCGCTGCGTAGGCATTTTTTCTTGCTTCTTTCAGATTAGCGCCTTTTGCAGTTACACCAAGCACGCGGCCTCCGTTTGTCACGATGTTTCCGTCCTCAAATTTTGTTCCTGCATGGAAACAGTAATACCCTTCATGTTTACTGAATTCTTCAAGGCCTGTGATAGGATAGCCTTTTTCGTACTGAACCGGATAGCCTTCAGATGCAAGCACAACGCACACGGCCGCATTATCTTCAAACTGAAGATCGATCTGATCCAGAGTTCCGTCCACACATGCTTCAACAACGTCCAAAATATCATTTTTCATACGCGGAAGCACAACCTGAGCCTCCGGATCTCCGAAGCGTGCGTTGTACTCCAACACTTTCGGTCCTTCTTCTGTAAGCATCAGACCGAAGAAAATAACGCCTTTAAACGGGCGACCCTCTGCAGCCATAGCATCTACCGTTCTCTGGTAAATATATTTTTCACAAAATTCTTCTACTTCTTTTGTATAGAACGGACTTGGTGAAAATGTTCCCATTCCTCCTGTATTCAGCCCTGTATCACCGTCACCGGCACGTTTGTGATCCTGCGCGCTTGTCATCGTTTTGATCGTCTTTCCGTCTACAAATGAAAGAACAGATACTTCGCGGCCTGTCATGAACTCTTCAATGACCATCTCGTTTCCGGCTGTGCCGAATTTTTTGTCAAGCATGATCGTCTTTACGCCTTCTTTTGCCTCTTCAAAATTCTGACAGATCAGCACTCCTTTACCAAGTGCAAGTCCGTCTGCCTTCAATACGATAGGGAACTTTGCATTCTCAAGATAGGCGATCGCTTCCTTTGGATCTGTAAAATTCTCATATCCTGCCGTAGGAATATCGTATTTTTTCATAAGATCTTTTGAAAACGCTTTTGATCCTTCCAAAATAGCGGCGTTTTTCTTTGGACCGAACGTACGGATTCCCGCATCTTCCAATATGTCCACAAGACCTCCGACAAGCGGATCATCCATTCCGACGATGCAAAGATCGATCTCTTTTTCTTTGGCAAATTCTGCCAGCTTTTCAAATTCCATTGCTCCGATGTCCACGCACTCTGCGTATTCTGCAATTCCCGCGTTTCCGGGCGCGCAGTATATCTTATCTGCTCTGGGACTTTTTGCCACACTTGCCGCAATGGCATGTTCTCTTCCGCCGCTTCCGACGATCAATATTTTCATGATAGATTCCTCCTGTCTGTACAAACCGTTTTACGTTCCGAAATGACCGCCCGGTTTTTTCGTCCCGGCGGTCATTTTTTAATGTTTCGACATTCTATAAATTTTCTATAAAAGCATGTCCGTTTTCAACATGCACTTTTCCGTTCGCGATCAAATGGATCGCTTCCGGGAGGATTTTCCACTCTGCCTGCTCCATCACTCTTCTTTGAAGCATCTCCGGTGTGTCACCCTGCTCAACTTCTACTGCCTTCTGCAGGATGATCGGACCTGTATCTGTTCCTTCATCTACAAAATGAACGGTCGCGCCGACTACTTTAACACCTCTTGCAAGCGCTGCTTCATGCACTTTTAATCCATAATATCCTTTCCCGCAAAACGCCGGAATCAACGACGGGTGAATATTAATCATCCGGTTTCTGTAAGCCGCGATCATTTCCGGAGGGATAACAACAAGAAATCCTGCCAAAACGATCAGATCCGGTTCATATTCATTTACAGCTTCCAAAAGTTTTTCATTAAACACATCCCTGGATTCATAATCTTTCGGCGAGATACATTTTGCCGGGATGTGATTCTCTCTCGCCCGCTCAAGCGCATATGCATTCTTGTTATTGCTGATAACTCCGACGATCTTTGTATTCCTGATGACGCCGTCTTTTACGCCGTCAATGATCGCCTGCAGATTCGTACCTCCTCCGGATACGAGCACAACGACCTTTAGCATAAGTCTACTCCTTTTTCTCCCGCTTCGATGCGGCCGACTACATACGGCGCATCTCCTGCCGCTTTGATCGCTTCCAGAGTTTTCTCCACATCTGCCGGATCAACGGCAACGATCATTCCAAGTCCCATGTTAAACGTATTGTACATCATCTGCTCTTCGATATCTCCTTCTTTTGCAAGCATCTTGAAGATCGGCGGGATCGGATAACTGTCTTTTTCGATCACCGCGCGAGTACCGTCGATCAGCATACGCGGAACATTCTCATAGAAACCGCCGCCTGTAATATGGCTGCATGCTTTCACCGTTACTCCCGCTTCTTTAATACTCTTAAGCGCTTTCACATAAATTCTTGTCGGAGCGAGAAGCGCCTCTCCGAGAGTACATCCCAATTCATCGTAATATGTATCAAGAGATTCTTTTGTAATATCAAATACTTTTCTTACAAGTGAAAATCCGTTGCTGTGAACTCCCGTAGACGCCATTCCGATCAAAACGTCTCCGGCAGACAGATTTTCTCCTGTGATCATATCTTTTTTATCGCATACTCCTACCGCAAATCCGGCAAGATCGTACTCGTCTTCTGCCATAAGTCCCGGATGTTCCGCTGTTTCGCCTCCGATCAGCGCCGCTCCAGACTGAAGACATCCTTCTGCTACTCCGCTTACGATTGATGCGATCTTCTCAGGCTCATTCTTTCCGCATGCAATATAATCAAGGAAAAACAGTGGTTCTCCTCCCGCACAGGCAATATCATTCACACACATTGCCACAGCATCGATTCCGATCGTGTCATGCTTGTCAAGCACCATCGACAGCTTCACTTTCGTTCCGCAGCCGTCTGTTCCCGACAGCAGTACCGGCTCTTCCATTTCTTTGATCTTATCAAGAGAAAATGCTCCCGAAAATCCTCCGAGTCCTCCGAGCACTTCCGGACGCATCGTCTTTTTCACATGCTCTTTCATAAGTTCTACTGATCTGTAACCGGCCTCTATGTCAACTCCTGCTTTCTTATAATCCATACCACTTTCTCCTTTACTTTAAATACTCCTCATATCCGACCTCGGCAAGACGATCGGCTTTCGCCTGAACGGTATCTTTCATCTCTGCCGAATAGTCTTTTAACTTTTTCAATACTTCTTCATCTGATACAGCGAGGATTTTTGCCGCAAGAATCGCAGCGTTCATTCCACCGTCAATCGCAACAGTCGCAACCGGAATTCCCGGCGGCATCTGAACGATCGAGTAAAGAGCGTCCATACCATCCAGATTCTTTCCTGACATCGGCACTCCGATCACCGGCATCGGGAACAGCGCCGCACACATTCCCGGAAGATGTGCAGCCATTCCGGCTCCCGCGATGATTACTTTAATCCCTTTTCCTTCCGCAGCTTTTGCCCACTCAAAAAATACATCCGGCATACGATGTGCGGAAATGATCGTCATTTCATAATCAATTCCGAATTTTTCCAACATTGACGCAGCTTTGCTCATCACTTTCAGGTCAGAGTCACTGCCCATTACGATTCCTACTTTTGGCACGTTATTTCCTCCTTAAAATCTCAAATCAATTTTCGAGTTGTTTTAATGGTTCATTTAAAATCTCAGTTCCCGGAAGCACAAATCTTCCGTCTTTAATTAGTATAATGTGTTTCCCGTCTTTTGTCACTACACTTATTTCTTCTAACTCTTCATAAGGTACGGTTATATCTGTATGACATTGAAAGTATGCCGCAGACGGATCTTCTTTTCTTTTCAGCGAACAAGAATTATCCTTTGCAACGATTTCTTTCCCGTTCGGATTATATACACGGACGTCTTCGCTCCATGAATAGCATGTGTCTCCCACTGCAAAATGGGGTCCTGTTTTCTCTGCGATCAAAATCGGCATCTTATCTTCGATCCCGTATTTTTTCCCCGCGGCATAAGCAGTCGTATTTGTTCCGATCGCGAATTCGCCAAGCGGAAGAGTATCATGATTTTTCAAAACATTATCAAAAATATATCGTCTGCCTTCTTCCTCGTCTTTAAAATTGCCGCATCTATAATCAACGATCTTTCCGTCTTTAAATTTCAATTCAAGGTCTTTATACTGCAAACCGTCAAGATACACCCGGCTGACATGCAAAACTCCGTTCGTTCCTTCCAGCACCGGTGATGTAAACACCTCGCCTACCGGAATATTTACATCTGCCACACAGTTTTCAAAAATCGTCTCTTTCCGAGCATCTTTTAACGTCCAAAGCCGAATCTCCATATCCGTCCGGTTCTCTCCCTTTCCGATCACACGGACTTTTTCTCCCTGATCGAGCGCATCGATCATCGTCTGTTGAACTTTCTCATATAATTTTGCATCTAACGTATTAATTCGTATTACTTCATCGAAAATTTCTTCATATTTCGGACCGATCTCCGGAACAGGATATGCAATGATCGTAAAACTTCTCTCTTCCCCTTTGATATATTCATTTGTGATCTGACCGGATCTGCTGTCGTATTGAAGCGCGAGCTCCCTTTGCTCTTCACTGTAAGCCGGAGCTTCCGGTACTGCTTTCGGTGAAAACGGCTTTTCTCCGAATGTTTCCATCACGGCAGGTCCTGCGAACTGTGCTGCCTGCTCTTTATTTTGTTCATAAACAGTATGCATCACTTCCAGACGCCGTTCAATATAGCGTTTATCCATAAATAACGCCTGATCTTGTCTGTGATCGTACTCATACTGCCAGTTTGCCACAGCGCCGAAATATCCGATTTTGTGATGCTCTCTTTTCGTGATCACCCCCGACGCCGCCCTGTATATTACAGGTTTTAACCCCATGGCGCGAAAATTTGCGATCGCCGCTTTTATGACCCGTTCAAATCCAAGGCTGTAACGAATATTTACGACTGATTTTTTGGACAGATCTTTTCCTGTATTGATAAATCCGATCCGATATCCTTCCGTGTAAACGTCCGCCATCTTTTGAATCGTCTCTTCGGGAAGCGACCTGAGACGGCGCGCAGTTCCCAGCTCATTTTCTGTAATATATTCTCCGAAACGATATAAATACCTGTCGCTGCTCAAATCTGCATTTTCGATAATATCTGCCGCAAACGAATACGACGGATCGATCTGTTCTTTGATCCGATCTGCCAAAAATACGTCGCAATAATCGCTTGCATACCAATACACGATATCTCTTACTCTTCGTATTTCCGGTTCAGCGCCATCCGCCCGGCAATTTTCAAAATACGTATATACCTCGATAAACAATTCATACAAAATCGTCAGATAATCAAGTCTGCCTTCAAAAGCATAAGGGATGCCGGAGCGCATTTCCACATAGAGAAAACTCAAAAGCCTTCCCATCTCCGGCTCAAACCAGCTACATGCATATTTCGGATTTGCATAGCTTTTTTCGTAAGCATCCCCGACAATATCACTATAAAGGATTTCGTTGATCTGTCTCATGTCTTCTTCATTGTATTGATCCCATTTTCCGCTTTCCACCTGAATCCGCACATTTTCCACTTCAAGCAAAAACAGGGCAACCAATCTGAAATACGCGATATAAGAATCTTCCACAGATTCCTCAAAAGGCAGCGTGCGAAGACGTTCTACCGACAGCGCATGCCGTTCCCTATATGAATCGTTGTTGTATTTTTCTGACACTTCCTGCATTTTCCTTTCCCTCCCGCTCATCTGTTTACTTTTCTTTATTATTTATCTTTTTTCACTACTTTTTATCTTTTGCTTACTAATTCAAACCTCTGATAAATACCGCAAAAAATGAAATAATCGCCGCCGCATTCATGACAATACCGATCTTACACGTCAGATAACTGCGTTCTCTCTCCCGAAATCCTATAATTGCCGAATAAATTCCGTATCCTGCCAGTATCAAAGAAATGATCGTAATACCTCCTATGATCCCGGGGGCTTCTCCTCTTCGGACAAACGCGTATGCTATACATCCCGTCAGCACTGCGGCCGAACCTAATCCGAACAGACACGAAAGATTTCCGTTGCCCGCCTGTTTTTGCTTTGGCTTTTTATGTTTCACCCCGCTTTTTTTCCGGTTTTCCTCCCGTTTCAAAGCAGTTTCTTTTTTCTTATCTTCTGCCTTTTTTTCCTTTCCGAACATAACGTTTTCTCCTTATCCGACTGCATACCACAAACAAAATATATCCTAAAACTCCGCCGATTGTATTTAATAAAATATCATCGACATCAAAGCTTCCTACTCTCGTAAAAAGTTGTATTGTTTCCACGCCCAGACTCAGCGCCATACTGAAAAATAATATTTTAAAAAATCCCATGGACTTTCCCGCCATGGAAATAAAGAAACCATAAGGAACAAAGATCATAATATTCCCGAGAAGGTTCGCAAGCACCGTAAACATGCCAAGCTGTTCTCTATAAGTAAGAAAACGTCTGATTTCTTTAAATAATTCAAGATTATATCTATACTCTTCCGTCACTTCCGTTCTTCCGTACCATTCCGCAAGAAACAGAAAATAAATCAAAAAAACAATATATAGTAAAAACAGGATTTTCCCAAATATCCTATAAATCCGCTCTTTTTTTATACTCAAAAATAACTCTCCTCACACAAGGAACTATCCCTATCAGTAATTTTTCCAAATCACCGGAAGCGCTAAAGAAGCGCGCTCCGGGACTATACACGGCCTCAAAGTCTCAGGCAAACCCAGACTTCGTTCCGCCGCCGTTGCAAAAAGGGACTGCCTGTATTCCGGCTTAGTCCCTTATTTTTCTTTCTGTTTATTTACCTCTCTTTCATCCGTGCCCTTTCACAGTTTCCCTGAAAGCTGTCAAGCTGCTTAAAATGTAATCTCTTTTTTATGTTTGAGTAATTTTGCTCCGTTCACGATTGCAAGTATTCCTGTTGCCACTCCGACAACGAGAACGATAATCCCAAGTGTAATGCTGCTTGCACCACTGTTTTTCATTGTAAGATATGCCTTTTCCATAAAGCGCCTCCCCGTTTTATTTTACTCCATATGTTTCATAGTATGTATCGATCGCAGCCTTTAATGTATCGTCGATCACAACTTTTCCGTTATACGGCTTGTTGTACAAGTGTTCCACGACTTCTTCCATCGTCACGATCGCGGCCGTATCGAAACCATACAGATCCTTCACCTCGTCAAGGGCGCATTTTTCTCCCCCTTTTCCGACCTCCATACGATTAAGAGATACGATCAATCCGACGATCTCCACATCAGCGGCCTGCTTTACTTTCGGAACGGTCTCTTCCATCGACTTTCCTGACGTCGTTACATCTTCGATCATGATAACTCGATCGCCGTCTTTAAATTTACTTCCGAGGAAGCTTCCTTTGTCTGCTCCGTGATCTTTCTCTTCTTTTCTGTCCGAGCAGTATCGTACTTCTTTTCCATACAACTCACTGTAAGCGATCGCAGTTACAACCGCAAGAGGAATCCCCTTATAAGCAGGTCCGAACAACACATCAAAATCATCTCCATATGTGTCATGGATCGCTTTCGCATAATATTCGCCGAGCTTTTTAAGCTGTGAACCTGTCACATATCCGCCTGCATTCATAAAAAACGGAGATTTCCTTCCGCTTTTCAATGTGAATTCTCCAAATTTCAGCACATCGCTGTCCACCATAAACTCAATAAATTCCTGCTTATAACTTTCCATCTTTCTTAAAACCTCCGTATTTACGGGCTTTTCTCGCCCTTACTTTCTATGTTTCATCCCCTGCTACACCATTTTCACACCACTTCATGCTCAACTACACCTTTTCTCGAACTTTTCCATTTCCAAGAACAGCGTATCTTCTGTTACGTGGCAATACAAGTCCATTGTCATTTGTAATGTACCATGTCCCAGAAGTTTCTGCAATGTTTTGGGGTTCATGCCACATTCGATTGCTCTTGTAGCAAACGTATGCCGAAGTGTGTGCAATGTAAAGGGGGCAAAATCGGGAAAAAACTATTAAACCTTCTCAATTTTATCACATATTTTCCGTTATTTCAATCGAGGAACTCCCCTAAAAATGTACGAAAAGCCGATCTCATAAAAATCCATATACAAACAGGGCTGCCACTAAGTGACAACCCTGTATTTTCCCGTACTATTTACGGATGAAGCTTACTTTCTTTTGTTTCTTTTGAAAATTGTCAGAGCCGTTCCGCCTGCAGTCACGCCTGCAAGAATTACAAGTCCGATCAGCAACGTTACGTTAAAATTATCTCCTGTCTGAACCGCTCCGCCTTTGTCCGGTTTCTCTGTATTCGGTTTCTTATCCGGATCTATCGGTTTCTTATCCTCTGACGGATCTGCTTTCACCGATATGGCTACGTCTGCCGACTGTCCGCCGTATGTTACTGTTACTTTCTTCGTATCCGCTGTCAGTTTTGTATTAAGACTCGGATTAAAGGAGAAATCTTTTACCGACTCCGGTCCGTATGCAACAACTTTTGTTGTTCCGTCTGACTTCGTTACTGTAAGCACAAGTCCGTTCGGATCGAATGTCTCGCCTTCTTTGTACTCTGTCTTAACCGGATTTGCTTTAATTTCCACTTTTTCTACCGTTGGCGTCTCCGGCTCTACCGGTGTGTCAGCTTTCACTCCAATACCGATTTCTACCGTCTTGCCCGCATATGTTACATCAACTTTGTTCATACCTTCTGTAAGCGCTGTATCAAGTGACGGATTAAATGTGAAGTCTTTTGCTGTGTCCGGTCCGTATGCAACATCGTTTGTTGTTTTATCTGACATTGTTACTGTAAGCACAAGTCCTGCCGGGTCGAATTTCTCCCCTTCTTTGTACTCTGTCTTAGCCGGATTTGCTTTAATTTCAACTTTGTCTACCGTCGGTTTCTCCGGCTCTACCGGTTTTTCTTCAACCAAACCTTCAAATGCCAAAGTTAATGCTTTCAGCGCGTCATCAATCTGAATCTGCTGCGCGGAAGAATCTGCAAATACTGTCTGTGCATCTGTCAGCGCTTTTGCAAATGCCGCATAAGAAGTGTCTGTGTATCCTTCTGCCGACGTATCTTTTACTTCATTGATTTTTGCTTCCAGAGTGCTTCTGTCAATCAGACCGTTTTCATTCTCGATTTCACCAAGTTTGAATTTTGCCTGTTTGATATAACACAAATCTGTTCTTACATTATAATTACCTGATTCAAATGCATTCTTAGAAAACTCTTCGTCAAAGTGTCCGTAAGAATCCATGATAAATGTTCCATCATCCAGAACTAAAATTCCCGCATATCCCGTATCACCGGATTTCGGGTTCATTGCCCAGTCTTCTTCGATCAGGATACGGTATTCACCTTCGTTTTGCTCTAACAGGTCCTCATATGTTCCAACCCATGCAACCCAGTCGCCTGCCATCCAGTTGTTATCAAGCTTACCGTCTTTGTATACGATCTCACGGAATGTGATCAAGAGACGTCCGCTGATCGGATCATATACAGCTTTATGTCTTTCTCCTGCAAGCGAACCTTGCATTTCTTCCGGTTTACTCCATGTTTTACCTTCATCATCAGAATAGAACATCACGGATAACTTCGGTTTTCTATCACTTCTTGCCAGCGCCATGATCCGTTTTCCATCCGGTGAGCGGAACATTCCGACTTCACAGATTCCATATTGACTTTCGGTATTTCTATAATCAGCCAAATATCTTTCCGGCTCGCTCCACTGTTCATTTCCGTCTTTGTCAAATGTCAGATAACTCTTGAAGTTGACATAACCGCCGTCATGGAAAACACCCATCCATTTCTGAATGTAATTTCCCTGTTCATCTTTTAACTGCACAAGACTTGCCATTGCTACGATTGTATGTTTTTTCTCTGCTCCGTCAAAAGAAGGCCAGTGATTCTTATATTCTGTCCAAGTTTCTCCGTCATCATCAGAGTAGGCAGTGTCCCATCCTCCTCTTTTCAGATCCCAGTCCGGGCATGCTGAAATCAGCATAATTCTTTCTTTTCCATTCCCCATATCCAATGTATACAGAGTAGGTGTTTCCTGACAGGTTGCAAATGATGCCGGAATATCTTTCTTCTCCGTCCACGTCTCGCCTTCATCATCACTGATCTGCATAACGATCGGTCCATGACCGTGTCCTGTCGGATAAGCGGTGATCAGTCTGCCCGTCTTTGTCTGAACCATGTCCGGCTGTCCAAGATACTGTCTTGGAGTATTCGGAGCTTTTTCAATATCTTTCAGATATTTATCTGCCAATTCATACTGCGGAATTCTTGAATTTGCATACAGTACTTTCTTACAGTTTACCGTAACTTTTTCCGTATATCCGCCGCCTGTTACTGTAATGATTGCTTTGCCTTTTTTATGCGCCGTTACTAAACCGTCCTCATTTACACTTGCAATTTCCGGCTTGTTGGAGACATATGTAATCGTCTTATCTTCGGCGTCTGTTATCAAGTTTGTTGTAATCTGATACGTTTCTCCGATATTTACCGTTGGATTCGTATCCGCAATGTTTAATCCTTTTACTTTCATTGCGGAAAGTATTTCACTTTCATTTAATACACGGTTATAAACTTTCACTTCATCGATCAGACCTGTAAATCCTGTACCGCCGATCACATCCGCAGGCGTTTTAATATTATTATTTTTTGTCCACGCATTGACGTTACCGACTCTTGTACCGTTTACATACATGGCAAGACCCTGATCTTTATCCTGTACCCATGTAATATGATACCACTTGTCTTTCTCGAAATCATACTGATATGACAAGACGTCTCCGCCATTATTTCCTACACGGAATCCCGACACTCTGTCTGCCGCCATCTTCAAAGAGAATGAAAATGTTTTTGTAGAGTCTTCTAATACGGAAATCTCTTTATTAAAGTCTGATGTAGTCTTTACCCAATATGTAATTGTCCAGTCTTTATCGTTCAGATCGCTGGCCGGCTGCGTAATCACTGCTCCTTTTCCGTCTTGTGTTACGTTCAGCGCTTTTCCTGATTTGCCGGCTTCGGTTGTGCAGGAAGCATCAAGAGTACCGTCACGTTTTCCCCATTCATCCTCTAACTTCTGTCCTTTCACATTGTCAAATGAATAGTAAGAAACCTGCGCTCCCTCTTCAACCTCAGCTTCTTTTACAACGATCGTAACAGAGTCTTTCTTTTCTTCATTTTGGTTAGATGTCGCCGTAATAACAGCGCGGCCTGATCCCTTCGCAGTTACCGCTCCGTCTTTCACAACTGCAACTGCCGGATTATCGGTCGACCATGTGACTGTGTTATTCAATACATTTTCCGGAAGGACTGTAACTTCAAGCTGAGTTGTACCTCCCTGCTGTAATTCAACCTCTTTCTCTCCGTTGATCGATACTGAGTCAACCTCGGTCACTCCCGCTTTCTTTAATGTGACATATTCTTCTGTCAGCTCGGCAATTTTTGTTTTGATCGTATTCATATCCGACGCAAGTTCCTGTTTTCCCGCATCTGTCAGATAATACGCGCTTGACGCATAAGTCGGTTTTACGGAATCCATCAAAGCATCCACTTTTGCCGCCATACTCGGAACGTCTGATCTCATTTTAATCAGTTTATTTACATCCCGCACACCTTCTGCCATTTTTTCAAAACGTGTACTTGATTTTGTAACTTTCGCTCCGGAATCATCCGGGAATACAAGGAAACAGTCTCCTGCTTCAAATGCATTGTGAGTTGTATCTTCCAATGGCTTCTCAACCCATGAGTCATATGCCCAGCGAAGGTATCCTTCTCCGCCTACGGAATAAGAATACATCATCGTCCAGTAGCTTTCTCCCGGCGCACTCAATGAAAAGTTCCCCGGTTTATGACCTGTACATGTATAAATAGTTGTACGAAGTCCCGCATCTTCACGAGCCTGTCTTATTTCTTCAAACTGCTGAGGATGGGCCTTTACCGCGATAGAACCTACATTCAGGTCATCTACGCGCATTGCAAGATCTTTTTTCTCAACAAATCCATCCATCGCTCCCGCACTCTTTAATTTCAAAGGTGTCGGAATGCCGCGTTTAATTGAATCGATCAAATCAAACGCCGCCTTATTAAATCCTCTTTCGTCGATACCGATATAAGCGTCGTTAAACCAGCCTTTTTCATATAAATGATCCGCAAGATCATTCAGAAATGCCGTCCATATCGCTGTCCATTCTTCCGAACCCGGATTCAATCGTTTTTTTACCGTTGTCTTTGTCGCTTCATCATAATAAACAACCGAGTTTGTCCAAGGCGCAATACTGTAACATACGATCTTGTCCCCGATTTTCATAACGTCTTTGTTAAATGTTACCCATTTATCAAAATCCGTATAATCAAAACTCCATTTTCCATCCGCTTTCTTTGTCCATTTAACCATAGAAGGGAATTTAACAGTTCCTTCCCCGTATGTCTGACCTGCCCACGCCTCTTCTACGATTGTAGTTGTAATGGCATGTCCGCCGGCATTTTTATATAATCCCATGTGGGATTTTAAAATTTCAAAATGCTCTTCAGAAAACGGCGTTACATCATAATACTCTGCGATACGATACGGGTTCTGCCACAATTCCATATCAAAACCATCTTTAAACTTCGTCGCATCCGGAAGTTCTGCATCAGCAACTTTTAACGTATAAGTAAATGTAAGTGGTTCTGCTAATTCTTTTGCCGTTACCGTAACCGTTCCTGTATAACTACCTGCCGCTGTTCCTGCCGGAACTTTCACAGATACCCAGATATTCTGAAGTTTGTTCGTTCCGATATTCATCGCTGTTCCGGCATCCTGATAAAGCACTTCATTTGCTTCCTGTCTGCTTCCTTTCGGAACTTCTCTGTCAGGATCACCGTATCCCGGCATTCCTGTGTAAGCCTGAACTGATTTGATGAATTTTAAATCCACATTTGCTTTCGGAATCGCATTGCTGTTTCCGGTAAAATCACTTGCCGTCGCTGTTACATCTGTATAAGAAGAATCTATCGAAGCTAAAGAAATCTCAGAAGTAACCGTATCGTTCTTCCATGCATTCAAAGTATCTTCTGTTTTGTTCGCTGCTTTTACCGCAGTTAATTTATCCTGAGTATACTGAAGATTATTATCTGTAATTGTTCCGTGAAGTTTTGCTTCTTCCGGTTCTCTGTAAGTATATACATACACCTCAGCGGCATCGATCAGTATATCCGAACCGGTTCCGGATGCATTTCTCTCACCTGTAGCCACCGCTTTTAATGTGTGTTCTTTTTCTTCTAAATCGGAAATCGTTGTAATGAATGTAGAATTGATATTCGTAGCATTATAAAGATCTCCCTCTGCTTTTTCCTCACCGTCGATCAGATACTTCACTTTTCCCATCATTCTGTTTTTACCGGAATAGATATCGATCTTATGTCCTGTAAATTTCACTTCATAATAGGTTGCTTCAGGATGCGCCGGATCTACTTTTTTTGACCATGTATGCTGCGCATCTCCTGCCTCCCATTTTCCTTCTGCGAATGTGAAGTAGTTTGTTTCTCCGCTCTGCTGTGTATGCGGAATTTTCACCTTTTCTTCAATCGGAGCTTTTTTTCCTGTAATCTTTTCATACATGCATTCTGCTATGTACAGATATCCTACATCTGTAAAATGTACTTTATCTGCATTATAAAGATTTTCTTTTCCTTCGGTCTTTTCATACATATCAATGAAATCCCATGCGGCATTTTCTTTAATCAATGCCTTCTGAGCCTGATAGACTTTTTCGACCTTTTCCTGAGTGATATCGTTTCCCGTCGTCTGATAACATTTCGGAGACGTGGCAAAAATAACTTTGTTATTCTCCGTCTTATACTCGTTATAAAACGCTTTCATCTGTGTTTTATAATTTTCTTCGTTCCAGTTTTTGGAATCATTCGTTCCAAGCATAATAATGACAATGTCTGCATTATAAGCTTTACTTTGTTCGTATTCTGTACCGCTTTTATATGGATTACTTGTTCCCTCCATCAAAAACGCGCCTGTTTCCCCAAAGTTTTTTACTTCATATCCGCTTCCAAGTAAACTCTGCAAACGTGCCGGATATGCATTTGGTCCTTTCTTTCCTGAATTCGCGCCCGTCGAAGTGTACCCTTCTGTCAGGCTGTCTCCCACACATGCCACCTTAATCTTCGCGGCGGCATCTGCCGTCTCACCTTCTGCCCATGCGATCGTGCCGCTTCCTAGAATACACCCTAATGTAAGCACAACACTTAAAACAATTCCCATTGCTTTTCGCATTAGTTTTTTGACATTTTCCACAACTGTTTTCCCTTCCTTTCTCGGCATTTCGCCCACATACTCATACAGAACCATATACCTTTTTGTTCAATGTGTCAACATTATTTTTATCCACCCCCCCGCTCGATGCGGCGCATTTTCATCATTTTCCATATAAAATACATTTATTTTTATGCATAATGATGATTTTTTCAGGGACTGATTTTCTGACTTCTGCATATACTATATAAAATACTTTTCTGCTTATGAAAGGAGACTTGTTATGCTTGCTTCCTATAAACTTTCCGGTAAATACATCTTTATCTCCGGTTTTCTGTTCACGTCCGTTCTCGGAACACTGTCGCACTTTTTCTATGAATGGTCCGGCGATTCAACTTTTATAGGTCTTGTCTGCCCAATCAGCGAATCTGCCTGGGAACATATGAAACTTTTATTCTTTCCGGCTCTGCTCTACTGCTTTCTTTTCAAACTAATATATAAAAACGCCGTTCCAAACGTATCTTTACCACTTTTATCCGGCATTCTGACAGGAACGACACTTATCCCTGTTTTCTTTTATACTTACTCAGGCGTACTCGGCTTTACGGTTGTCTGGATCGATATTGCTATTTTTTACTTTTGTACCGGAATCACTTTTTCAATGGCATCCAAATTATATGAGAAGAAAAATATCTCACGTTTCCGCTTCCTCATATATGGACTGACTATATTATATTCCATCCTTTTCTTTATATTTACCTTTATTCAGCCGGATATTGCCCTGTTTCAAAATCCATGACTTTTCATACCGCGTCCGCTTACGCCTGCTTCTTTTTTCTATCTGTCTTTCACTTCATTTTTCAGTCTGTTTTCCGGTTCATTTTCCAATCCACTTTCCATCCTCGGTAAGAGGAAGCGGCTTCCCGTCAAGAACAGCGCTTTTTAAAATATCTTCTATATTATAAACAAGTTTCAGAGAAAAGAAGCCGCAGCCTCTCTCCAACAGATCAAAGAAAATCTTATCTCCCTCCCATAACTTCAGCGTCCCGATCTTTGATTTTTCAACCCATTCCAACTCGCCCTCATCACAGTCGATCGGTTCTCCTTCAAACCCGTCAGCCGTATAAAGCGACATGTATTCTACAACATCTTCACCGTAAACAAATGTCACGATTCCCCGGTAAGCCCACGAAGTCAGCGTATATCCTGTTTCTTCTTTCACTTCTCTTAGCAAGCACTCTTCAGGACTTTCTCCATATTCAAAATGCCCGCCGACACCGATCCATTTATCTTTATTCACATCATTTTCTTTCACCGTACGGTGAAGCATTAAATATTTATCGTCTTTTTCTATATAGCATAATGTACTTAATTTTGTCATAGCCATCCTCCTTAATACGGTCTCTATATTTGTATCTTTATCCGTTTTCAGACTTTTTTATTTTCTTCACTTTTTATCATTTATTCTCATCTTTTCCCCTGAGAAACTGCGATTCATACAAATGTCTGTAAAATCCGTCTGCAGCCATCAAACTCTCGTGATTGCCCTGCTCAATAACTTTTCCGTCTTTCATAACGAGAATCACGTCCGCCTCGCGGATCGTTGACAGACGATGCGCCACAATAAACGTCGTCCGCCCTTCCATTAATTTTGTAAAAGCCGCCTGTATCTTTACTTCTGTTCTTGTGTCGATCGATGACGTCGCTTCATCGAGGATCAGCATAGGCGGTCTGCACAGCATAACACGCGCGATGCATAAAAGCTGTTTCTGTCCTTGCGACAGCCCGCCTCCGTCTTCTGTCACCCACGTGTCATATCCGTTTGGCAGACGCAGGATTACATTGTGAATATAAGATGCTTTTGCAGCTTCTATCATTTCCTCTTCTGACGCGTCGGGCCTTCCTAAAAGAATATTTTCCCGGATCGTCCCCGTTTTCAGCCACGTTTCCTGAAGCACCATGCCATATGCACAGCGCAGACTTTCCCTCGTAACCTCACGCACATCCTTTCCGTCTACGGAAATACAGCCGCCGTCTACATCATAAAACCGCATAAGCAGATTGATCAGCGTTGTTTTTCCGCATCCCGTCGGTCCTACAACAGCGATCTTTTGTCCCGGCATAACTTTCAAATTAAAATCCGTGATCAGATTCTGTTGTGGCATATACGAAAAATCAACATGCTCTGCCAGTACATGTCCCCGGACATGAGTCAGAACCGCCGCATCTTTTGCATCTTCCGGCTGAGGAATTTCTTCTATTAACTCAAAAATACGACCGGCACATACAACCGCATTTTGGAACTCTGTCACAACTCCGGATATTTCATTAAACGGCTTTGTATACTGATTTGCATAACTCAAAAAACTTGTAAGCTGCCCTACTGTCAGCGTTCCGTTTACTACCGCAAACGCACCTGCGATCCCGACTCCCGTATATACGAGACTGTTTATAAAACGGGTCGCCGGATTTGTAACGGAAGAGAAAAATGTTGCTCTCAAATATGCGCTTCCTAATTTTTCATTAATCTTATCAAACCGCTCCGTCACTTTTTCTTCCTGCCCAAACGCCTGTACCACTTTCTGATTGCCAATCATTTCGTCAATCAGACCTGTCTGTTCTCCTCTGATTTCAGACTGAAGACGAAACATCGCAAATGTTTTGCGGGCAATAAAGTTTGCTACAAAAAATGAAATAGGAGTAATCAAAACGACGACAAACGTAATATTTACATCAACCGACAACATAAATCCCAGCGTGCCGATGATCGTTGCAGCTCCTGTAAATAACTGGGTAAATCCCATCAAAAGTCCGTCCGCAAACTGATCTACATCCGCAATAACACGGCTTACTATTTCTCCGGATGGATGATTGTCGATGTATTTCAGCGGAAGGATCTGAATCTTCCGAAAAGCTTCGTTTCTCACATCCTGCACGACCTGATAAGTCATTTTATTATTGCACACATTCATCAGCCACTGCGCAAGCGCCGTAATACCCGTACATATTCCGATCTGAAACAGAATTCGGAATATCCCGGCAAAGTTTACCGCTCCTTTTCCTATGATTTCATCTACCGCATAACCGATCAGTTTCGGAATGTAGAGCGTAAGGGCGACGCTGACTGCTGCCAGCAAAACAGAAAAAACAACAAAAATACGATACTTCCCAAGATGCCCGAATACTTTTTTTAGTATTTCTCCCCGGCTCATTTTCCGATCTTTGCTCTGCGGCTTACTCTGCTCTGCCTGCACTTTTGACTTCTGTATTTTATCTTCATTGACTGTTTGTTTTTTAAGCATGTAAAACCGCCTCCTCCGGAAATTGTGAATAATAAATCTCCTGATAAGCCGAACAGTTTCGCATCAGCTCCTCATGTGTTCCGACCGCCACAGCTTTCCCGTCTTCCAGCACAACGATCCGATCTGCATATCTGACCGATGCCGCCCGCTGAGAGACAAGAAATACAGTCGGATTTTCTTTCATGTTTTTAATCGCGTCACGCAAAGCCGCGTCGGTCGCGAAATCAAGCGCCGACGCACTGTCGTCCAATATAAGAATATCCGGTTTTCTTACAAGCGCTCTTGCGATCGTCATACGCTGTCTCTGCCCGCCGGACAAATTTCTCCCGTTTTGTTCTATCATAAATTCAAGCTTTCCAGGCTTTGAATCAATGAACTCTTTCGCCTGTGAAATTTCAAGCGCTTCTTCCAGTGTTTGTTCCGATGCATTTTCATCTCCCCACCGAAGATTCTCCGCAACCGTCCCTTTAAAAAGCACCGCTTTTTGAGGAACCACGCCGATATGACTGCGCAAACTTTCAATCTCATATTCTCTTACATCGTGTCCGAAAACCTTCACCTCTCCTTCCGACGCGTCATAAAACCGAGGGATCAGGTTTACGATCGATGATTTTCCAGCCCCTGTTCCGCCGATAATCCCTATCGTCTCTCCCGGCATTGCCCGAAACGAGATATCACTCAACGAAGGCGCTCCCGCATTTTTATATGTCAATGACACATTGGAAAATTCCACCGCAGGAATCCTTTTTTCTTCTGTATACGACAAACTTCCCGACTGCATTTCCGGTTTCATCTCCAACACAGCTTCGATCCGTTTTCCGCATGCAGCCGCTTTCGTCACCGTAATGATCAGATTCGCCAGTTTCACAAGCTCCACAAGAATCTGCGACATATAGTTGACAAGAGCCACTACTTCCCCCTGAGTCAGACTCCCCATATTTACACGAACCGCGCCGACATAAATAAGAACTATAATACCCACGTTCACGATAATATACGTCAGTGGATTCATAAGCCCGGAGATACTTCCGACAAATTTTTGCTCCTTTGTCAGCATTTGATTGTTTTCTTCAAATTCAGCCTTTTCTTTTTCCTCTTTATTAAAAGCACGAAGCACTCTTACACCGATAAGATTTTCTCTCGTTTTTAGAAGAATTTCATCTAAATATGACTGCACTTTCTTATAAAGAGGCATTGTAATCAGCATGATCCCAAATACAACTACCGACAAAAGAGGAATTACAACAACAAAAACCATTGCCGCTTTGACATCTACCATAAAAGACATTGCCATTGCGCCGAATACAATAAAAGGCGAACGTAAAAAAAGACGAAGGACAAGGTTCACTCCTGCCTGCGCCTGATTTACATCACTTGTCATTCGGGTCACAAGCGTAGAACTGCCGATTTCATCCATTTCCGAAAAACCGAAATGTTGAATATGTTCAAACAGCGCATGCCGCAGTCCCGTTCCGAACCCGGCCGCCGCTTTTGCCGAAAAATATTGAGCTGTAAGAGAACATATCAGTCCGACGATTCCCAATACAATCAAAACAAGACACATTCTTATAATATACGGGCTGTCTTTTTGAGCAATTCCTTTATCGATCACCGCAGCCATAACAAGAGGAACAAGAAGTTCAAAAGATGCCTCCAGCATTTTAAACAGCGGAGCCAATATAGTCTCTTTCTTATAATTTTTTAAATAAATAAAAAGTGATCTCATGTCATTTTCTCCCTGTGCAATATTTCTTTAAAAAGCACTCCCCGCATTTAGGATTTCTTGCTGTACAGATACTTCTTCCAAACGTAATGATCTGAATATTATACAATATCCAATGATCCTTTGGCAGTTCCTTCATCAGATCCTGTTCTATCTTTTCGGGATCAGATTGTTTTGTAAACCCCAGTCTGTTAGAAATCCTTTTCACATGCGTATCCACAACTACGCTGGCGTCATGATAAATGTTCCCTCTGATCACATTCGCCGTCTTCCGTCCGACGCCTGCTAAAGAGGTCAGATCTTCCAGACTCCTCGGCACTTCACCGCCAAACTTCTCCCTGATATCTTTCATACAGGCAATGATGTTCTTCGCTTTATTGTGATAAAATCCTGTCGGCTTGATATCCTGCTCCAACTCCTTTAAGTCCGCGTCGGCAAATGCGTCCACAGATGTATATTTTTGAAACAAATCTTTCGTCACAATATTCACTCTGGCATCCGTGCACTGAGCGCTCAACATCGTTGCGATCAGCAGCTGCCACGGCGTCTCATAATTCAGATAACAAATATATTCCCGTCCATATTGTTCATCTAAAAGATTCAAAATTTCTTCGGTTCGCTTTTTCATGCAGCTTTTATCTTCTCCTTATTTATAATCCGTCAACTTGCATCTGTATAATATTTCGCAACTGAATCTTTCAGTTTTAAAAATAGTTTATAATAATCTTCAATAATTACTCCGAATTTTTTAATTGCAAATGTTCCGTCATAGTCATGTGCTAATTGATTCCTGTCTTTTAACATCCGCATCCATCCGTCATCATCAATCATACCATTTTGAAATGCCTGCTGAAGAGTTCCTCTCGGAGACCCCAATGGAAAATCAAGAACTCCAAATTCTTTTACAAGAATATCTTTCATCACTTTCCATGAAATATCAAACGTAAGATTAAAATTCAATACTGTAGCCTCCAACACAAAGTCCGCTTTCGGATCTGCCGTACAACTTTTTTCTAAATTTTTAAGGTTTTTACAAAACATATTGTACCGATTAATATATTTGCTTTCCATACTTTTTTATGTCCTCCATCAAAAATTCATTATGAATATTTTCATAATCAAAAATATCAATCTTACGAAGTGTCATAATCTCTTCCAATGCCTCTTCTAATTTTAATATATCTTTACATCCGTATACAACAAAATCAACGTCACTTGTATCGGTTGCAGTCCCTGTTGCAAAAGACCCAAATAGATCCAACCTTTTTACATCATTTGCTTTACAAATTTCCGTAACTTTATCAATCAATTCCGTTATCGGCATAACATTCATCGTCTATCACTCCTCCTTATTCTTCACTTTTGTTATTGACACACTTGCAGTTTTACAATTAATACCTCCTTTTATTTCATACAGATCAGATTCAATGCAATATTTCATTCCCATTGTATCAGAACTTTTTACTCTTTTCTATTAATGTTCCGCACTTCATCGTCATATTTGCAATATTTTATGAATATTACGGTGCGGCAGGTTCTTCCGCAATTATCCGTTTCTGCATTTCCTCACATATCTAAGTTTTGCCTCTAGTAAACGTTTTCTACAGCGTCCATACATTGTTCGTTTTATCATTTTTAACCGACTGTTTGTCCCTTCAACAAAACCATTACTATAGTCATAGACTACCGCATTTTCAACCGCATCTATGTCCCTTTTTAATCCTTCTGCAAAACTCTTTAGTGCTTTAATCTTGCTTTTGCAATACTTTTCTATAAACAAGTATAGTAGCGGAACATTTCGCTTTTTAAAAATATTTCTAAACTCTTTTATACAACAATGAAATTCCCAGACCGCTGGATAATGATCATAAATAAAGTTTTTGTGCGCTACTGTTAATTCTATATTCATCCACATATATCGGAATATCCCTTCACGTGTGATATAGTCCTTTTCTTTTCCGATACTACCTGTTCTGTATTTTAATCCTTCTGTCATTGTTCGGATATATGGTTGCGCTTCAAAATATTTGTTTTCTTTTTGTTCTATCTTACACAAATATTCGAAAGCATTACTCTTTGAACCTGTATATCCTTTTGCATAAATTTCTTTTACTGTTTTGCTTTTACTCCACTTGGAATCCAGACATTGAATAATGAAATCGTAAAATATGTCCAATTTACTCTGCCGGATTCCGTACATACTTAGTTCTTTCGGATCTCCTTCACGATATTTTGCTATCGTATTTCGTCCTACCCCCATCCGTTTTGCTATTTCACGATAGCTGCAACCTTCACTTAAAAATTTCTGTATTTGACAGATCATTTTATACCGTTTTTCTGAAAAAACAGAAGAGTTATCCACATCAGATTCGATTTTTTTTACACGGTTCTTCTATAACTGTGGGCTGCTCAACATGAGGAATACTTACTGTGGCTGGAAGTTCATGATTTAGCGCCTTTTTGATTGCCTCCAATAAATTCTGATGCAAATGAAACCGGTCTGCTACCTGCATGGCATCCGGTAATTCTTCCGATATTACTTTTGCATATGCACTTGCTCGATCACGAGTGACTACTTTTATATGTTTATTATTCTTAAGCCAATTTCTTAGTGTATCTCCATTTCTTCCATCTAACAACGCAATTGGTTCATGATTTTCTTCATTTACGATAATAGTTCCATATGTATGCCGTTTTTTATATGCAAAATCATCCACGCCGATTACATCACCCACCTCTGGTCTGGGAAGAGCTTCATACTTTCTTAAAAGCAGTCTTATAACAGTATCCCCACTAATTTTAATGCCAAGTGCCTTACAAATACGGGCGCAGCCTTCGCTGCTAGCTTCCATTGCTAATGTACAGATAAAATCAGCACATCGTTCTGTCATGCGACTATAAGTATTAAGAAAACCATCAAATGTTTCAGCAAACGTTGTTACTTCGCAGTCATTGTTTATACATTCATATTCATGAGAGCAAATCTCAAGTTGGACCATCTTCCCTAAAATAGGGAGATCCTGGACTTTACGAATATAAGTCCCGTGATATTTATCTGTAATACAGCCACATTTCGGGCACCTACAATTCTTGGAAATTGATCTCATTCGTATTAAAGTCTGTTTTTCATATTCCTGTATCTCCGTTATATTTAATTCGGTTTCAGGATAAAAACTATTTATACATAATGTACCGTGTGAACCTGACATCTGACGGCCTCCTCATATCTTTTGATATGTTAATTATACTATATTTCCGATCATGTAAAAAGACAAAAACGGATAATTGCGGAAGAACCTCAAAGTCCGGACAGGTGGCTCAGAGAGCCCCGGAATAATCATTTTATATATCATCAGTTATCGGGGACAGCGCCTGACTAACGAAACTTAACTTGAGCCCAATCCCGGCAGGCTATCCCGCACGCACAGCGCTCCCGAGGATGTCAAGTCATTGCTACAAAAAATATGCGGCTCTTTTGCCACCAAAATGGCTTAAAACCGCATATTTCTGTATAGAGGACGTTATATAATTGTCACAAAGTGAGTGGGGAGGATGTTACGTCATTGCTAGAAAGTAACTAACAATCAGAAGCCCCAAAATCAGAATATAATTCCTCTGGAACTGGCATAAGCCCCTCTCTGACAATATATTGTGAACTGTTTTGTTGGACTTTTGTTATGTATGGTGGAAGTAAGCGACCTATTCTTCTATCTACATATTCTTTATAGGGCAGAGGTATAATTTCTTTTAAATCAAATTTAATCGCATTCTCACCAGCAATACAAGCAATTATAATTTCAGGCCTCTTTCCTAATAAATCACCTTTATTAAAAAATATTCCATTTCGATGATTTCTAAATTTATTATTAACCTTCTTCAATTTTTCAATATCCGTACATATATTTTTTAATTCATCGAATGTATATTCTTTTCCTACTCCAAAAGATAATTTCCCGTCTTGGGTAATTTTAATATCGTCCGTTGCAATGTCTTTATTTTTTAATTTTTTTCCTTTAACACAATATAACGTAGGATTGTATTCTCCCTGCTGATTTGGTCTTGCCAAATCACATTGTGCTCTAATATTTAAATAATAATTTTTCCCATCTTTAATCAGATCACCTGTATATGCTTGCAATGGCTGCGAGCTATACCTTATATAACGTTCTCCTTCTATTACAGTTTGTAATTCTTTTTGTGAGAAGGTCTTTTCTGTATCCAAACATTCTTCATCAAACTTGTATTCTCCTATACGATTAACAAAATTCCTTGTAACAAATTCTCCAAATTCTGCTTGATTATCAATACTATCCGCTTTCAAAGTGTCCCAAACAATTTTCACCCAGTATGGAGAATATCCATATAAATCAAGAAACATTTCATTTTTGGTTTTATTAAATGTTTTCTCCCATTCCTTTAAAACATATACAGAAGGCATCTCTTTTAACCATTCTTTAATCGCGGTGAATAACTTTTCTTCTGAATCTAAATCAGATTTCTGTTTAATAAAAATTCGATTAGGTTTACCTTCTTCCCACAAATTATTCTCTATTAATTTATTTTTTATTTTTTCTGAATCATGTCCCGTAAAAATAAATGTTGGCACAAAAATCCTATTAATGATTCCATCGATAAATTTAATAAGATGTTCTTCTGTATCATCATGTAATGTCTCTGGAATAACAAGTCTTTCTTCACTAAAATCTGGCTGAAAAGAATTGCCCATATATTCCCAATCTAAAACAATAAATGACACATTAGATAAAGCTTCTATTATTTCTACACTAGGTATTTCAGCATAAGTTAATACAGGAATATTCCTTTTTTCAATTAATTTCCGTATATTAAAAATAGGAGAAGATTCATCATTGATTTCATCATCAATAATAACTGCGATTCCTTTAAAAAGTTCCTCAACCTCCATCATCTATTGTACCTCCTTTATAAACTCCATTACAAAATTAGCACCTTTTAATTTTTTATCTTTCGAAAATTCTGCCAAATTAATTGTATAATCATATTTATCTAACAACTGTCTTGCAATATACAATCCTAACCCCCTACCTTCTTCTCCTTTACCCGAATAAAACGCTTCAAACACATACGGAATATCTTCTTCTTTTATTCCTGATCCACTGTCAGAAAAAATTAATTTTTGTTGATTACCATCTATTGAAATTAAAATTTCTCTTTCTTTTGATACCGTTTTAAGCCAATACAAAGCATTATCAAATAAATTAATCAAAACCTGAAGTAAAACTGCATCTGTTGTTTTTACGATTAAAGGTTTATTTGTTGAACAAACATTATATTTTATCTTGTTTTCTGCAAATGGCCGTTTATATAACCCATATACTTTGTCAATAATATCTCTAACATTAATATTTTTTGTTTTGGATTTAGTAGATGGAAATAATAATTGAATATCTTTCATTTGTGTTTCCACCATGGATAAGTTTCCTCGAATCAATGTTAATCTTGTAATCAATTCATTTTGATTTACTTCATTACCCAACATCAATTCTTTAATTAGAGCATCTTGATTTTCAAGCGTCTTTTTAATAAACAACATTATGTCATGCGATGCTGTTTCAATTGACAGTCCGACTGCTGCTAGACTTTCTGTTTTATCTATTCTATCAAATAATACTTTCTGCTCTTGTCTGTAACTAGTCTCAAAATTGTTTAAAAATTTTAGTGTTTTTTCATCATTCTGATATTGTTTTTTCGCCTTCTCAATAATTTCTAAAGGTCGCCCTTTTTTTGCATGATCAATATCTGCTTTTCGCTTTTTATCAATAAGGTATTGTGCATATACCTTTTTTCTTAAATATTTAAGTATCAACTGCAAAACATTAATGAAATCTTCGAGTGCTTTTCCTTCTTCAATCAGTCCCTCTCTATTAGTTTTATCTTTTAATTTAGGATTTCCGTCTTGGGTAATATACACACAGCCAACCACCTGATCATTACTAAGAAATTCAGCGGCACTAACAGTACCTCTTGCCATATCTATACGTAACCAGTCATCGTCAGGATCTCCGTATGGCATTACCCTAATATTATCCCTATACAAATAAATCCTGTGTTCTTTAATAATATCTTTTTCATCTTTATCTAGCATATATTTCGACGGATTTTCTGAACTAATTTTCAAATCGAAAATATAAAATTCAAAATTAAAATCTCCGCATTCCGTTATATAAGATGAATCCTTAAAATATTTTTGAAATAGTTTTAAGCCATTAATATCTTGATCATCAAAACTTAGTTCAATTTTCTTTCCATTTAACTCAAACTTTATTTTGTTTGTTTTAGAATCAAATTTACCATCCTTTACTTTAAAGACTGACTTATTTTCCAAACACGTTGTGAGTTTTTCCTTATAGCGTTCCTGTGAAATATGAACCTTTTCATCTTGATATATCCATACATGGAAATCAGAAAAATCATCCTTTGCAAAAATTGGTTGCATCTTGCCTATTTCTCTTTGTACTTTTTCAATTTTTGCTACTGACCAGTTCGACTTTAAATCACTAATTTCAATTCGTGTACCATATGGCTTACGTACAATTTCAGAAGTACCTAAAAGAATTTTCTCTGCAATAATTACCTTTGGTTCTTGTTCAATTTCTAATGCGACATCTAAATCATCTAAAAATAATTCTTTTTCCTTTCCGCTTTCAAACAAAAAATTATCATCATAATTTGAAAAATTGTAGGAAAGAATATTTTCAACATTTTCACCTTCATCAATAAATTTACTCTTTATTGATAAAACTCCATTGTCTAATTGTACCTCTTCTTCAATTTGTTTTTGTCTACGCGAAATAATTTTGATATTTTTCCCCAGTTTAAAAATCGCAAATCTTCCAATTCCTTTTTCTCCTTGCATAATTCTTTTCTTATCAGTTAAAGTTCTTTCTGACTTACGTTTTAATTTATCTGGAGTGGCTGGATTTAACCAATGCTTTTCTAATATCTTCTCATCCATTCCGCAACCATCATCTTCAATTACTATTTTTGATGTTGGTTTGACAGAAAAATCTTCATTAAAATCTACAAAACTAACTTTTACCCAAGAAGCATCCGCATCATATGAATTTTTTATAAGTTCAACAAGCGCTATTATCTCATTTTTAATCAATTGATCCCCCAACATTGTTATCAACCTAGCATATGGACGAATTTTTAAATTTTTACTCAAACAGATCACATCCTTCCACTAATAATTAATTCTTCATGATATATTGCTCTTTGAGTTTTATCTGAAGAAAATTTCCCCGTATTATCTCTATAAGGAGTCAACATTTTCTTTGATATCTTTCTTTTTGCAACTTTTATATCAGAAAATCCATTTTCTTTAAGTGCCTCAATAAGATGTTCTGAATTCAATATTTTTACCCCTTTATACTCAGTATCTCCCACAACAAAGAAAGCCATTCCTCCTACATTTAGCATTTTGCTACAGCGTTTAACCACATTTTGCATATCAAGATAATATCTTGCGACAGAACGAACCTTAGAATACGAATCCACATTTTTAGTCAATTTTAAAACAATTTTCTTACCAACTTTGTTTAATGCATCCACATTAATTTGAAAATCATCTACATTGTATACACTTCCAATTGATCCTCTTCGTAATTCCCTGTAATCATCCGTAAATCCTAACCATAAAGAAGATAATTGATGCAAATCCGCATATTCATATGACGTTACATATGGAGGACTTGTTATAACTAGATCAACTTTTGGTAACTTTTTTATTGACAAAAAGTTGTTATTTTTTATTTCTATCTTACTATTATTCGGGATGTCTTCCATTTCTTTTATTGAACGCAAAAACTTATTATATTGATTATCAAACAATTTTATAATATTCGCCTCTTTCTTATTAGGATCTACCTGTGGTTTAATAGATTTTGTCAACCATTTTGAAGAAGCTTTTAATATAGATGAAAACAAACATAAAAAAGCAATCTTATATTTTCCATTAGGAACACACATATCAATTGCCATTTTTATCTTTAACAATTCAATATAACTGTTTTCCTTAAACCAATATTTTAATCTTTCATTTGCATCTATATATACATTTTGTGACACATCTATTTTCTGAAGTGTCTTTCGAATCAATTCATAATATTTTTCAACGGTCTTAACATTGTATGTTGCACTTTTAGTCTTTGCAATTAAAGTTGCAACTGGATTTATGTCACACCCCCAAAAGTTCTTTCCATGTATTTTTGCCTCTAGTGCAACTGTCCCACATCCACAAAAGATATCTGATACACATTCCACATTTACGCCTTCTTTTTCCGCATAATCGAATGCTTTCGAAGCAATAAATGCAGGGAACTTTGCCGGATAAGCATGTAAGGTATGCATTAAATATTCATCATCATTTCCAAAATTCCATTCATCATCAATCGCAATACTATTTGTTGATACATTAGCTAAACTAATCATCCTCCATGCCTCCTTCCAGTATAATATTTCTTTCTTTGCAAAATGCTCGAAACGCCTCAAGCGCCATAGGACTAGGATTAACCTTTCCATTTTCCCATCTATTAACAGTCGAAAATGAAACTTTAAGTTCTCTCGCCAAACGCTCTTGACTCATTGATAATTTTTTTCTAACACTCTTTACAACTATCTTAAAAGGCATAATGCTCCATTCCTCCTTAAAAATATATTATAGCGTATGCTATAGCATCTAGCAATTGTTATTAATAAAAATCGAACTATTGTTTCTCATTCCATTCCACTTCCACTCTCCCATCATCATACACATATATTCCCTGCACATATTCTTCCAGCATCTCTCGTGTCAACTTTTCATAGCCTAAATACATCAGCATCTGCTCCACCGGAACATTCTTTTTCATCAGGATTTCTTTCTCACCATTTATCGGTTCTCCCAGTTCCTGTACACGTTTCTGCAGTCGTTCTCTTTCTTCTTCCAACTGCTTCTTGGCTTCCATGAACTGTTTCTGGTTCATTTGTCCCTCGTGATACTTCTCATAGTTCTGACGGTTCTGAAGCTTTATCTGCTCCTGACGTTTTTCACAGTCCGTACTTTCCAGCTCATAGGCTTCTATGCTGTCCATATGCTGTTTTCTCATAGATTGCTGCATCTGTTCCTGGCTGATATTCTGACGTAAATATGCCTTAATTTCTGCCAGTACGATATGCTCCAGCATTTTGTTATCCGCTTTTCCAGCAAAACACCCTGTATCTTCTTTTCCTTTACTGTAAGCACAGCTATAAAGAACATGACCATGAACCGGACTGCTTGAATTCAGGCTTCTGTGACAATTTCCACACTTCACATAGCCACCTAACAGTGTTGTTTCCCTGTCAAATTTACTTTTCTTGGTGTATCTGATCTGCAGGGACTGTGCTTTTTCAAAAACTTCTTTTGATACGATCGGCTCATGGTGATTTTCCATCACTTTCCACTGGTTTCTCGGAACTGGTACTTCTTTTCCTGTTCCGGGATCTGGAATCTTTGTCTTTCCATAGACCATACAGCCTATGTAAGTTTTATCATCCACAATCTTCCGTATCATATCACTCGTCCACTGCAGTCCTCTTGATGCAGCTTTCTTGCTGTCTGATTTCTGTCGTCTGCTCATAGACTGCAAGGGAGTCAATACACCCTCTTCATTGAATAACTTACAAATCTCCATCTTGGAATATCGCTGGTTGGTCAGTTCAAATACTCTGCGGATCACTTCCGCTTCGTCCTCTACAATGACCAGTTCTTTCTTATTTTCAGGATTGATTTGATACCCATACGGTGCAGAGCCACAGCAATACTCACCTTTTCCTCGTCTGGTACTGACTGCCGCTTTTACCTTTACGGACTGATCTTTCACATAAAAATCTGCTATCAGTCCTTTAAACTGTACTTCAATATCCGAACTCTTTCCTTTATAATCTTTAGAATCATATCGGTCTGAGATAGAAATAAATCGTACTCCCAGGAATGGAAAAATCTGTTCCAGATAAGTTCCCATCTCAATATAGTTTCTGACAAAACGTGAAAAATCTTTTACCACAATGCACTGCACTTTATTCTCTCTAGCAAGTTCCAGAACCTGTTTTATTGCCGGACGCTCCATACTCGAGCCAGAATATCCATCGTCGTAAAACTCCTGAAATGGCATAGAAGCCAGTTCAGGAATATTGGAAATATAATTTTTTACCAGTTTTCTCTGATTGATAATGCTGTTACTTTCTCCCTCTGAATCATCTTCCATGGAAAGGCGGTAATATCCAATAATCAGTTTCTGATCACTCATGTTCTACCGCCCCCTTAAACCCGAAGTTGATTTCCAGCCTGCCATCACCATACAGATACATACTATCAATCAATCCCTCCGCAAGTTCCGCATTAATTCTGGTTGTTCCATCCAGTTCCAACAGACTTCTTAAAAATCTGGCTTCTTCTTTCTGCTGTTTTTCCAGCTTTCGTATAGTCTGCTCCAGAAACTTCTTTCTCTCTTCACAGAACGCTTTCCAGTTATTACGGTCATCTTTCATTTCTATATAGGCTGCTTTGGAAAGTTCACCCTCTTTATATTGCATGAATGCCTGTGCCAGTTTTTCTGAACGTCTTTCCATCTCTACATCCAGTTTTCTGATTTCTGTTTGAATCTCTTTGATTTTGGAAAGAAATACCGAACTGCTTATAGCCGACATATCCTTTTTCCGTAATCCTGACAACTGAAACTGTCTGGTCAACTCCGAACGGACAATTTTTTGCAACTTCTCTTCGGAAATAGATTTATGACTGCATTTCCTTTCGTCCCGATACTGAGAAGCATTGCAAAAGTAATACACATTGCCTCTGTATCTGCGTGTACACATTTTCCGCTTGCAGTCTCCACAATAGAATACATTATAAAATGCTCTTTCATCCTCTTCCCATCCTGTCTTAGTTTTTGTTGTTTTCTGTTGTGCTGCTTTTAACCTGACCTGTGCTTTGTCAAACAGTTCTCGGCTGATAATCGGCTCATGGGCATTTGGCGTAATAATCCACTGGCTTTCATCCAGTATATCACACCATTTTTCACCTCTTTGAAATCTGGATTCATATTTTCTCTGAACCAGATCGCCATAATAATTATTTCGATTCAGCACTGCACGTATCGAAGAATTTCCCCACTGATGAAAATTTTCTCCGTCCTGACAGTACACATGATGATATCGGTTATAATCTGAAATCCGATGTACCCCATCCTCAAACAGCCTGTCAATAATGCTCTGTATGCCATCTCCTGAAGCATATTCTTCAAAAATCCTGCGGACAATCTTTGCGGCTTCCGGTTCTACAATTAACTTATAAATTCCATTTACCTTTTCCACACAATATCCGTATGGAGCTGTAGATCCCACATATTCACCGTTCTTCTGTGCAATACGTTTTGCTGCTCGTTCCTTTGCAGAAATGTCTTTTGCGTAAACATCATTCACCAGATTCTTGATATTCATGGATAACTCCTGATTCTTAGCACCCAGTGCATAGGAGTCATAGTTGTCACATACCGAAACAAACCGCACTTTCATAAAAGGGAGAATCTTTTCCAGATAATTTCCGGTTTCGATATAATTTCTTCCAAATCGTGAGAAATCCTTTACCAGAATACAATTTATTTTATCTGCCCTGACATCACTCATCATCCGTTCAAATCCCGGTCTGTCAAAATTCGTTCCGGTTTTTCCCAGATCAGAATAAATATCATATACAGCAATCTCATACTCTCTGTCTGGATTTTCATTGTTCTTCTGAATAAATTCTTTTATCAACGTAACCTGTGTTTCAATAGATTCTGACTTTTTTTCATCACTGTCTACGGATAATCTGGCATAAATTGCAGCCATACATACCGGAATCCCAAGAACTTTCTTCTCTGTGTTTTTCTTATATCTTTTTGCTGTCCTTGCCATTTATCCCACCTCTTTCCTGCACTCTGTCCGATGTTCCGCATAAAACTGTCTTATGACTTTCATCTTCTCAATCATATCCTGATAACGGATATGAATTTTAATCTGTTTGTTTTCATAAATATAGATTTTATCTACAGTCAGTGCCAGCAATGTGCGATCCAATTCTTTGATTTCCAGTGATTTCTTCCAGTCCTCCAACTGAACGGTTGCAGACACTCCACCCTCAAACATTTGCTTCACCAGCTTTTTCTGGTTTTCAATCATCTGATCCAGTTCTTCACATTTTCTTGCGTAACTTTCCCGAAAATCATCGAACTCCTCTTTGCTGATCAGTCCCTCTTTCAAGTCATCACCCAAGGATGCTTTCAGACTGTAATAACGATTATATTCTTCCTGCAACTTACTAATCTGCGTATCATAACCAATTACCTGATCGTAACTGACTTTCATTTCACAAAGTTCTTCCATAATCATCTGATAGTCCACAAAAAGTGCCGTATATGCCTGAATCTCTTTCAACACAATCCTTTTCAGCACCTCTTCCGGAATACTGTGTCTGGTGCAATCTCCACCTTTATTCTTTGTCTGACAGATATAAAAGGCTTTTTTCTTACCCTTATACTGATTTACCCTGCGTATCATCGGCGTCTTGCAATCTCCACAAAACACAAATCCTGAAAAAAAGTTTGCACTGTCCGATGTTTTCGATGCCCTGCCATCATACTGAAGCAGCTTCTGAACCACATCAAAGTCATTCTGCCTGATAATTGCCGGATGCGTATTTTCTACTTTCACCCTCTCTGATTCTGGCTTATCCAGGCGTTGCTTTACTTTATAGCTGATTCGTTCCTGCTTGCCCTGTACCATGTTTCCAATATAGACTTCATTGGTCAGAATCCTTTTGATCTGCACTGCCGACCACTTCGGTGTATCTGAACTATGGAATCCGGAATTGTAATTTTCACCATTTGCCTTTTTATATTCTTTTGGCGACTGCACATGACGTACATTCAGTTTTTCTGCGATTGCTCCAAGACTGAACCCATCAATTTTCCATGAAAATATTTTTCTTACAATATCCGCTGCATAAGAATCAATCACCAGACAGTTTTTATTCTCCGGATCTTTGCAGTAACCATACGGGGCAAATGCTCCAATAAATTCACCTTTTTCACGTTTGATTTTCTGGTGGCTCCGCACTTTACCGGAAATATCCCGGCAATAGCTTTCATTTACAAAATTTTTGATTGGAACTACAAATGACTTCTCTGAAAAATCTGCTGTTTTACTGTCAAACTGGTCTGTAACTGAGATAAAACGCACATTTAAAGCCGGGTAGGTCTTTTCGATCCATCGCCCGGCTTCTATATATTCTCTTCCGAATCTGGATAAGTCTTTTACAATCACACAGTTTACTTTTCCAGCTTCTATATCAGTTGTCATTCGTTTAAACTCAGGTCGGTCAAAATTTCCTCCTGAGTATCCGTCATCCACATATATATCAAAAATCTGAATATCCGGCTGGCTTTTTACAAAGCTCCGAAGTAACTCTCTCTGATTTGCAATGCTGTTGCTCTCTGACTTTGTACCTCCCTCTTCCATATCATCTTTCGATAATCGAAGATACAATGCAGCATCGTATATATCTGGCATATTCATTTGCATCTGTTCCATTTTACATCGCTCCCAACTTACTTATTCCATTGAATAGAAGTCAGAAACCATGCATCACGTTCATTTTCCCTGACCTCACATTAACATAACATCTGTACCTTTGCAAGACATTTTAATACATCAACTCCGTCCTTTTTCTCAGATAATCACTAATGACATCTGTGGCATCCATTTCTCCGGTCATTTCCACGACCACCACATACCCTTCATTCATGTGAGCATACGGTTGATCGCCGGATTTATCCAGAAAAGTTTCCACTTTCTCAGAAATAGCTTTATCCATATCAGGAATTAAATCTTCAATGTCCTTTAACTGCTCCAGTTCAACACTGGAATCTATTACTGACTGATTCACCATAATGCTCACCTCTTTTCCAACATATTCTTTGTATCAGTTGTCCTATACCTACAATTTTCTCAACCACATCCCCTTATCTTTCGCATTTTGTTCTTACACTTTATCTATTGTTATGGCATTGCCTATTCTGTTCGGCGTGTTGGCTTCCATTTGTATAACCTGTTGTCAACGTTACAGTCAACCTCTATCAGAGTATTTCTGAATACTGCCAGCTTCTTCGCAAGCCTACCAGTCGTTTCCGGAGTATCTTCGACGCTCGTCCATAAAATCATTTACGGGGTTATGGCATCTGTGGGATCAGATTATACAGCTCATGTAATTTTCAAGGTACAAAAGAGTTTTTTTGAATATCCTTTCACTTATTACATCCTGGAAACACCAAAATGTTGTTCACTTCAAAAAAATCCTCTCACTAATAAAGCCTGACAGAAGGATTTTACCAACCTCATTTTGCAATAATTCGCAAAAAATCTTTATCCTCACCTGTGCATTCGCTTTCATGCGAATCTTTATTGTACTGTCATTTTAATTCGCTTTTATGCGAATGTCAAGTGTTTTATTCGCTTCAATGCGAATCTTTCTGTTTACATTCATTGTTTTTGGTAGTAAAATGGATTTATCAAAAAGAAAGTTGGAAATCTGATATGACAATTGGTGATAAAATAAAAAAAATCCGGACATTCCGGAATATGACACAGGCAGAACTGGGTGCTGCCCTCGGTTGGGGCGATAAAGGTGCAAACCGCCTTGCACAATATGAAACAAATTACAGAGTTCCCCGCAAAGATCTGGTAACAGAAATGGCTAAGATTCTGGATGTGAATCCACTGACACTACATGAACCTACTATTATGGATGCTTCTGAACTTATGGAAATCCTGTTCTGGATTGATGAATTTAACCCGGCAGCTGTCAATCTCTTTCAATTAGAAACTTATCCGGGTGAGAAATGCAATTCCAGCGAAGATACTGCTGTCCGTTATCATGATTCTGATAACTGGCCTGCTCATCCGCCTGTCGGTATGTGGTTCAATTATGGGGTCCTAAATGATTTTATGAAAGAGTGGGTTCTCAGAAAAGAAGAACTGAAATCTGGTAAGATTACCAGAGATGAATATTTTGAGTGGAAAATCAACTGGCCGCAGACCTGCGACGGTTGTGGGAAATATGATCCTAAGAAGAAATGGCGCTCTGTAAAATCAAAACTCCGTGAAACTTAGCAAAACTTGAATTCACCGCATTTTTTCTCTTTATTAAAAGAAAAAGCACTGTAAAACCAATAATCACAACGGTTTTCAGTGCTTTTTTCATGTTTTTTCTATTATATTTTCCTCAGACACTTATATAAGTGAAACTTAGCGAAACTTAAATTATGCCCAGTCAGTGCTTTCGCACACTTTTCAATCTGCTCCTGCATCTGACGGTGTGTTATCTTTCTGCCGAAATAATTCAATGCTGTCGCATCCATCCGGTCTGCATTACAGGAAGTCATGTAATCATACATAGAACCTTCTGGAAGTGGCCTGCGTAAAGCTTCCTCCCCATAATATTTCAGCCACGACTTATCTATGGACGGATATCCCATCTGCTCATACTCTGTCTATGAAATCATATTTCTCTCACTCTCCTTTGTCAAACTACTTTTTCATAAAAATATCGTCTCAAATTCTCTGCTACATTTTTCTTGTCGAGATCTAATTCCTTCTGGATATATCCCCTGCTGTTCAAGCTGGTTTCCTTTAGGACATTTTTCTTTAAGCGCAAGCTGCTCAATGATCTCACGACTGCTTCATATTCTCGCTCTTCGTCCGTTTTCTTGGTCAGATATTCTGCTTCAAATACATCGTGTTTCCAATTCAACTTACGAAATGTATCTGCCACATAAAAATCCACAAAATATTGTCCAATATCTCCATATTTGTTTCTCTTCATCGGGACAAGATGACGTTCCATCATATGGTAAACTGCTGTTGCCATCTGATCCCGTACATAGCTGCTCATGGATTTTATCCGGTATTTTTCACTCTCTTCTTTTCCCGGATAATAATCCTGTATGTTCAAATCAAGATTTTTTACATCTATCGGATTCCCCACATCCAGATATGCCACGTTATTCTCATAATCTTTTACCAGGGCAACCGGAACAATCTTTTTTCCGGTCTTTAATGCCAGATTCACCGGACCGTCATAGAGTGGTTTAATCAATCTGTTTAAATCATAATTGTGCGAACCCTCTGGGAATATCAGAATGCTTTGTGTCTGTAATACACGTTCCATTTTTGCAGGAAGCGCACTTCTCTCTTTCTGATTCAATACCCCGAAAACAATCATTCCATTCAGCCAGGAAAGATATGCCTCTGGGTTATAATTCAATGTTTCCACTGATCCCAGTATCAGATACGCATTACGGTCGATAATGTTTAGCATAGTTTCAATATCTTCCGGACAGACATGAGTTCCCACAAAAATATAACTTTCATCTTTATCCAGCTTAGGATATCGCTCAACAACAATATTGTTGGCATTCTTTTTCGTTGACAGTGGGTAATGCGATAAAGGTATTCTATTCGGTTTCAGATTTCCGTAATGCTCTTCATCACTGGCGTAATCCGGTGTATCTTCCCTTATAATCGATGCATTTGTAAAAATATTGCATAGTTTACGAAAAGCTCCGTTTGTCTTTCGCCTCAGGAAAAGACCAGTGTCAGTGGTAAAATGGTTTACATCTTTTGTATTCAGTTGGTTAATAAATAAATTTTTATAATGTTTCATCTGTTTTCTCTTTTTCTATATCTTAAAATCTTCTTTGAAAATCCTGGCGTTTTTCCCTTGCAACAAGTTCACGGGCATATTGTACATGAGTTCCGTCATAATTCTTATAATCCTTCTTCTGTCCTTTTTCAGTATTTTTACAACTCTTCCAGAGCTTTTACATCTGTTTTTCCAACCGCATTCTTCGGCAATGCATCCAGTATGACATACGAGAACGGTCTCATATAATCTGGTCGCTGTTCTTTACATTTTTCTTTTAATCTTTTAAGTATGTTGTCAATATCTTCGGCTTCCTTTAATACGATGAAGGCTTTCGGCTCCGCTCCCGTTCCCTGTTGATTTTGTGTTGCAATCACACATACCTCTTCCACTGCCAGATCACTTGCAATTACCTCTTCGATTGGTTTTGGCAACACCTTATAAGCCATTCCATTAGGACCGTGAATCAGAAATCTTTTCATTCTTCCACTGATATGTAAGAATCCATCCTTATCGATAAATCCAATATCTTGGGACTTCAGCCATACATTGTGCTGTTTATCCATTTGCAAGATGCGCTGCATTTAAAACCTTTTTCCCAAATAAATCTGCTGACACCATGACTTGAGAATTACCTTCCAAAATAAACTTTTTAATTTCATCCTCAGAAGATAATACACTTAAAAATTTTGTTTTTAGAATCTTCAGTTGCAAATTTTTTCCAAAATTCAAAAATCATCAATCTACACACCTATATTTATCTCTCTAATGTATTTTCAGAATAAGTTAAACATCTTAAATCACTAACCGTAACAATCTCTCCTAACTTATTTGTTATATCTACATGTATTCTTTCTTCTATTTTACATGCTATTTCATACATATTTAAAGAATCTATACCCAGTTCCTCTTTTAATTTACTTTCTTCAGTTATATACAAATCAGGACAATAAATCTGAATCAGTCCCAACAACCAGTCTTCTGGCTGTGCAACAATAACATTCTTTTTCTGCGATGTAATCAAATTGTCATATATTTTATATTCTTTCCCAGTAATACCGTAATATAATCGTTCAGTCAAATTTTTTGCATCGTTCGTATTTGGATAAATAGGTTTTCTGAAATGAATTTTAAGAGTATATCTCTGTTTTCTCTCAATACAAAACAACTTTGGTCTTTTGTTATCATAAGGAAATATCTCATAGGCTCCTTCTATTTGTACTGGAATCAATGGATACCCACTCTTGATTGCTAATAAAGCCGCCCCTTCTTTTAATTTATTCATTGAACCATCACGAGTTCTGGTGCCTTCTGGATGAATCAACAACTTAAAATTTCCTTTTTTAAGGCATTCCTCTGTTCTTCGCAAAGCAATTGCCGTATTTCCTGTTCTATCAACGGGAATACCCCCTAACATAGTCATCCAGAATCGCGAAGAACGAGCCAATAAATGCTCATATTTTGCCATACAACAAATATTTTTAATTCCTGGATTTTTCTTTCCCATTGCTGTCCATACCCATAATCCATCCAAATGGCTCTCATGGTTAGGACATATAATATAATTTCCGGTTTCTGGAATGTTTTCAATCCCATCTACCTCAAACTTCCACAGTAATCTAGAAACTAATCCTGCTATTTTAAAAGCTACCTTATGGTACCAATGTTTTCTCAATGGATACTTTTGTATATCATACAAAATATTTTCCTTATATTCCATTTCTTGTTTTTTTACTTCTTCAGAACTATGTATCATATCTTTTAAAAGGAATCTTTTTACTTTACCTACAGAAGTATATGGAATTTCTTCTACAAACTGAATATGACGAACACGATAATTTTCACTTGTTTTAGCTGAACACGCTAAAATGCAGCGTCTAATTTCCTCTTTTGTTACTACACACTCAGATTGTTTTTGAACAAAAAGATAAATTTCATCATATTCTTGTCCTTTGCAATTAATCCCACAACTTGCTACTATACAACCCTCCGGAACTATTTTCTGATAAATCGCATCAACATCAACTGGTGATATCTTTTTCCCATTATGCAGCAAAATACTCTCCTTCATTCTTCCCGTAACATATAAATACCCCTTTCTATCAATATACCCATAATCTCCTGTTTTAAAATACCCCTCTTCAAATGCATTTTTTGTAAGTTCAAAATCACGGAAATAACCTTTCATCAGTAACGGGGATTTTACACAAATTTCTCCACAACCTTTTTTATCCGGATTTTTTATAATCACTTGGATTCTTTTGTCTCGCTTCACATTACCAACTGCTCCAACAGGATATCGATCATGTATACCTGTTGATGCAATAGGCACTCCTGTTTCTGTTGTTGCATACATATTCGCCCATATAATTCCCATATTAAGGAAAAAACGTTCTGTTTCTTTTTTACAAGGAGTTGCACCTGTTGCCAGCCCAAAAATATTCTTTCCAAATACAGAGGTCCACACAGGTGCAAATAATCTTCTTCCTATGTTTATTCCAAAATATTTCCTTAAAAATCCCGAAAACATCAGCATGATATTAAAACTTATTTCAGAAACTTTCCCCTTTTCTTTTACAGCCTGTCGGATTTTTTGCTCCATTACTTCATATACTCTTGGAACCATTGCAAAATAATTTGGTTGAAATTCCAGTAATCCTTTCTGCAATTTACTGGCATTTACATTTTCTATCAACCCAAGCGTACATCCTGTTAGTAAATAAGTCAAACCACCTGCAAATCCAGCAATATGATTAAACGGGAGTACCAATAAATAACTCATTTCTGCCTTCAGTCCTGCCTGATCCGCAATTATATCTCTAGTTATAGGAATCGACTGATAAGTAATCATAATTCCTTTCATAGAACTGGTCGTTCCAGAAGAAAACAGAATTGCAATCACTTCATCCTCGGGATCTTTCGTTGGTTCCATTTTTACTGTATGTGAAAATCCTTCGAAAACCGGATATGAAAAATTTTCTTTTTCTATATCAAAAACAGGTATATTAAAATACTGTTTAACACATTCCATTTTACAAAACTTATTTGTCGTGAAAATAGCTCTAACATCTGACAATTCCAACAATCTTTTTATTTCTTGCTCTGGAAGTGACACATCAAACAGTACACTTGTTAAATTCCAGTATGCACATGCTATACAAGTCACAATCCCATATGGTGAATGTGGCGTCAGAATCGCTACTCTGTCACCTGCTTTGAGTCCATGTTCCTCCATAACCTTAGAAAAAAAGAGTATTTCCTGATATATTTTCCCAAAAAGAAATTCTTTTTTCTCTCCATTTTCAAGTAGATATTCTATTGCTACTTTTTCATTATATTTCTGGAAAGTATAATCTATTTTTTCTTTAAACTTCAAATAATCCTTCATTTCGTTCTCCCTTTACTTCTCAAATAATTTTGTTACAACAAGCAGCTGGCACAATGTAACACTTATTTATTTCTATAATTCATACTTGTCCTAAATAAAAAAGCATTTTCTTTACAAGGTATTAGTTTATCTAAATACTCAAAAACCTGTTGCTGTTCAATATCCATTTTATCTTGAAAACGTGTTCGCTTAATTTCTTCTATTGTGTACCCATTTTCTGTTTGCTCCATAATTTTTTGCAAAAATTTTTCGGATTCATTTTCTGATAAAGAAGATCTTTTTTGTACTCCGATATTTTCCCATATCTCCCATTTCAAAGTAGCTAATTCATCTCTGATCCTGGTGGTTAGCTGATGTTTCTGAGAAAAATCATATTTGGAACACACTATATTTTCCCCTGGTCTTTGTCAATTCTCATTTTATAATTTCATTTATATAATATTTCATTCAAGGTTTATCAGCATACAGAAATATTTGTATCTCTTTCTCCTACGCAATCTTCTCTCATATTCTTCCACAACACAAATTCTTTTAAAGTATCAAACTGTTGGTTCTGATAATAAATCGTTCCTCCCACATATTTCAGTTTCTCAAGCCTTTCCATCGATGAAAGGAACAAATCTCCCATAACAAAACGTAGATTTTTAAGGTAACTCAGATTTTTAAGTGCCCTGAAATCTGCATTTCCAAATATTAGCTTTACATTTTTCAAGTATTTCAAATCTGTCATCGCATTATATGTATAATCATCACCGATATAAATGGTATTTGTTTTTTTTCTTCAGAAGTTCATTTATATCTATGGCTACTGCTTTTTCATCACATTTTAAAATTGACATAAGACGTCTTTTTCTATAATAATTTTCCCATAATTCAACAAACACTCCAAAAAATCCCAAAGTACCGTAACGTAACATCCTCCAACATTTACAAAATATACTTCCATCATAATTCCACATAATCTCTGCTGCCTTTAATGCAAGTCTTTCTGATAATCGCCATTTTCTTTGATAATATCTTTTTAATTTATCAACCATTTTTCCACTCCATAATCGCATATTTTTGTATATACGTCTTCTCAACTTTTCACTCTTCTGACATTTGCATGCTCCAGATTTTGGTTATACGGTGCATCAAAAAGGAGCACTTTTATATGATGTTCTGCAAGGTATAATGCCACCTCCGGTCGGTCATCTATCATTACATCTACTTTGTTTTTTATACAAGCTTCATACTTTTCTTTGCCTGTATTTGTTTCCGAACAGTAGATAATTTTACCAAATTCGAATCCACATTTTTCAGCCACTTATCAAACATACTTACGATAAATCCAACGTAAAATCGGAGCAAATATCCGGCGTATTCTAATTCCATGTGCCGATAAACTATCTTCAACACAATTACTGCGTACAAACTCAATCGTATGACTTGTTTTGTATCTTATATCTGAAATAATTGTTTTAATTTTCTGCTTCACAATCAGCCATCCTCTATTCCAAAAGAATATCCTCAAATTTCTCGATTCTCACCCCATCCAACTCCAGGCAGTCTTTATTCCACGCCGCAGGATAACACAGCACTTTTATTTTATCTTTAAGGGGAAGAAGATTTTCAGGCTTGTCATCCAGCAGTAGATCAATTTTTTTCTGCATACAAATATCATATTTTTCTCTGGAACTACCTTTTTCTGAACAGAAAATCAGTTCATCATAATAAAAATGATTCTTTTTCAGCCAATGTCTCAGCATCCATCGGAACAACTTTCCAGTAATCCCTTTTTCTGTTGTATGGGCTCTGCCGGTGATAATTGTGATTCGATGTCCGTTCTCATGTAATTTTTTCACAGTTTCCGCCGCTTGTGCTGTCATTGGTTCCCAAAGGCAGTATCTCCAGATATATTTTGTCCAGAACTTTTCCCGTTGTTCATGAGTACATCCATAAATATCTTCAATATCATATCCTGCCGGATTTTTCTTTTTCATTCCCAGCTTATCCTCAAAATATCTCTTTCCGTATTTCATCTGATAGCTTTCCATATCAACCAGAACGCCATCTACATCAATTCCTATATTCATCACATTTCCTCTATTCGCTTACGCAGTATCCTGATTATTTCATCTGCATTTTTATCCTGTGGCTCAACAGGTTCGCCAAACCTGATTTTCAACTGATATTTCCGGTGATTTTTCCAATCATAAATCCTTGGCCTGTCTATGTGTCTTGGGAAGATTTCAAATGCTCCCTCGATTTTCACAGGCAGTATCTTCTTTTGGGAATATTCCGCAATCCGTCCTGCACCTGACTTAAAGGGAAGCATACTTCCGTCTCGCGATCTTGCCCCCTCCGGGAACAAAATGATGTTTTTCCCATCCTTTAACAATTCTCCGGTACGCCTGATAAGTGGAATGGTATTTCCTTCCCTGTCCACAGGAATTCCGCCCAAAGCTGTAAAAATCTTCTTTGAAATTTTCCCTTCCATGGTATGTTTGGCTGCCAGACAGCATATATTCTCCGATACAACAGAATCTTTCGGCATTGCAGACAGAATCCAGACAGGATCGAAATATGAAATATGATTACTGCAAATCAGATAATTTTCCGATACCGGAATATGCTCTGTTCCTTCCACATGAATGTCATATATTTGTTTCGACATCTGCATCCACCGATGAAGACTTTTCCTGTTCTTTTCAGAACGGGGCAGCGGGTAATCTTCCAGACTTCTGTTATGTATTACCCCCCCCGCTTCATTTTTTATCCTATCTTCCAGATCGCGGTAGGTTACTACCTTTCCCATGTCCTCCGCAATGGAAATATGATAGCGTTCTTCCAGCATACACACCATTTCAAACATATTCAGGGAATCAATTCCAAGCTCTTCCCGCAGTCTGCTGTTTTCTCTTATTTCTGCCTCCGGACAGTAATTCTGCACGATCTGAAGCAGATTCCAGTCCATACCTGTGTTTTTTGAAAGCGTTATTGTTTCAGAAATCCCGACACCGTCTATCGCCGCTTCTTTTCCGAATGCCACTGCCTGATAGAGTTTTTCCGTCAGACTTTCTTTTGTCTCACCTGCCGGTAAAATCGGTTTCATAAATTCTATTTTCAGTTTGTAACGTTTTCCCCTTGCAATATCCAGCCATTTGGGAGTTTTCCGCATGTAGGGAAAAATATCATATCCTCCCGTTATCCGTACGGGAAGCACAGAAAATCCGGTTTCCAGGGCAATCATTGCTGCTCCCTTTTTAAAACTGTGTATTTCTCCGTCTCTTGTGCGGGTTCCTTCCGGATGAATCAAAAGACAGGTCCTTTCTTTTTTCAGACAGTCTCTGCATCTCTGTATTGCAGGAAGTGTATTACCGCTGCGGTTCACAGGAATACCTCCCAGCATCTGCATCCAAAAATGGGAATACTTTGACTGCAGATGTTCATATGTCGCCATACAGCAGATTTTATCTGCCCCTGGAAAACGCCTTCCTAATGCACTCCATACCCAGAGTCCGTCCAGATGGCTTTGATGATTCGGGCATATCATGTATTTCCCTGATGCGGGAATATTCTCCAGACCTTCTACCTCTAAATTCCATACCACAGTAGAGAGTCTTCTGAGTATCCAAAATACGGCTTTATGATACCATCTGCATTTTTCCGGAAAAGCCTTTGTTTGATATTCGATTTCATTCTCACTAACTTTCTCTGCCTGTTCCCAATCTGTATTTTCTTGTTCCACCAGTTCTTTTAACAAATATCTTCTGACCTTCCCTACCGATGTCACAGGAATCTTCTCCACAAACTGAATATGGCTGATCTGATAGTTCCCACCGGTTGAAGCGGAATGTAACTGAATCTTGTTTCGTATTTCATTTTCTGTCAATACACATGGTTCACTGCGTTCTACAAACAACCATATCTCATCATAATTCTGGCTTTTTTTCTGTATTCCACAGCTTGCAGCCATACAATTTTCCGGCAAGATTTTTTGATAAACAGCATCAACATCTACAGGTGAAACTTTCTTTCCGTTATGAAGAAGAATCGCTTCTTTTATTCTACCCGTTATATAAAGCTCTCCCTTTTTGTCAATGTACCCATAATCTCCAGTTTTAAAATATTCTCCGTCAAAAGCTTCTTTTGTAAGTTCCGGTTCTCGGAAATATCCTTTCATCAGCATTTTGGAATATACCTGAATTTCTCCAATCCCCTTTTCATCCGGATTTTTGATTCTAACATTAATTCGCTTGTCTCTTCGAACATTTCCAACAGTCCCTACCGGATAGCGGTCATGCACACTTGTTGCTGCGATGGGAACTCCGGCTTCTGTTGTTGCATATAAATTCGCCCACTCAATTCCCATATTGATAAAAAATCTGGCAGTACTCTCCTTACATGGCGCCGCACCTGTTCCGATCCCGAAAATATTTTTTCCAAAAACGGTTTCCAGTATAGGTGCAAATATTTTTCTTCCCGTCCTCAGTCCAAAGTTTTTTCTCAAAAACCCGCTGAATGCCAGTCCGCTATCGAATATAAATTCTGCTCCTCTTCCCTTTTCTGCCACTGCCTGCCGAATTTTCTCTTCCATGATCTCATATACCTTTGGCACCATGGCAAAATAGCTCGGTTGGAATTCTAATAGCCCCTTCTGCAATTTCGATGCATTCACATCCTCAATAAGCCCAAGTCCACATCCGGTCAACAGATAAGTCATCGCTCCGGTAAATCCTGCAATATGATTAAACGGCAGGACAAGAAGATAGGTCATATTTGAAGTCAAACCTGCAAGATCTGCAAAAATATCTCTCGCTTCAAATACGGAATCATATGTAATCATGATTCCTTTCATAGAACTTGTCGTTCCTGAAGAAAAGAGTATGCTAATGACATCTTCGTCCGGATCCTTGGTACTTTCTTTTTTCACACAAGAAGAATATCCATGAAATACCGGATAAGAAAAGTCAACACTTGCTATATTACAGATTGGAATATTTTTATAGGTTTCTGCTGGCAAAACAGAAAGGAGCTTTTCTGTTGTCAAAACAGCTCTTACATCTGTCCCATCCACCAATCGGCGAATTTCTTCTTCCGGCAGTGATGCATCAATCAAGACACTGGTATATTGCCAGTATGCTGCTGCCAACCCGGCAATAATCCCATACGGAGAATGCGGTGTTAAAATCACAATTCTATCTCCTGCTCTTAAGCCGTACTGCTCGAAAATATTTTGAAAATTTAAGATTATTTTAAAAATCATTTCAAATGACAGTTCTAGTCTTGTGTTATCATTGCGCATATATGTAATCGCTGTCTTTTCACGATATTCATAAAATATTTCTTTGATCTTCTCCTGAAAAAATCTATATCCCTCTAAATTCATAACTTCATCAACTCCAATCTCTTCAAACATCTGCCCGTATGTCATTTTATTACCAAAAAATTTAATGCAGTCACATCTAGATTATGCTGATTATTCTCGTACAAATACTTAAACAGGCTACACTCTGGTAAATTTTCCACATTGAAACACTCTTGATTATAATATTTCATCCACGACTTATCGATAGACGGAAATCCCGTCAGCTCATGCTCTGCTCTGCTCTGCTCTGCTCTGCTCTGCTCTCATCATCCTTTTTCTCCTCATCTGTCTGTCAAGTATCCTTTTTGACAACTACAAAAAGCCATTCCTAACTACATCATCTGTAGCTAAAAATGGCTTCTATCTCCATATCTATATATTTAGTCTCTGAAAATGTGCATAGATTAACTTTGCTTGCTTGCTTGCTTGCTTGCTTGCTTGCTTGCTTGCTTGCTTGCTTGGACATTGTAATTCACAAACATTATCTATGCAACTCCTTTCTGGTAACCATCAACACTTTAATAGGATTATTTTATCAAAATTTTGATTATCTTACAATAGAGAATGCATAGTATTTTATTATCCGCACCTGGTAATCTACCCCAAATTGTTTACACTACTACATTTAGAGATTATCCATTCTCAAAATATTTTTTCTCCAGATATTTCCTCAAGAAAACAAATCCGATATTAATAAGAAAAAAGATAATGATCAGATTTACAGGAATAAATTCACAAATCACATTTCCTAATACTGCTATAAATGAAACACTGGATATCCCAACCATTTTATATAAGTCATCCCATATCTTCTTATATTGTTCAACCCCAGTCCAAACAAGAAATGCGCTTCCAAGAATTCCCGCCGCAATCATAAGCATAGAGAAAACTCCTTTAAATAGCATTTCTCCGGCAGTATTGCTTATATATTCCAGCTGTTCAAGCCATGCTATATACTCTTTACACCAATTTATCGGTATCATTATGAGTTTCAATACGTCCCTCTGGAACGCCCCATTCTGGAGAATACAAAAGAAAATGATCGTAAGATATCCCCAGTCCCAGAAGAACTGCTTTGCTTTCATATCGTCAATTTCTAATTTTGCCTCTCTCCTGGCTCTTTGTATCTCCACATCTGCTCGTTTCTTTTCCCTTTCAGCCTGGTACTCTGCCTGATTTGCCTGTTTTTCTGCTTCTTCCTGTTTCCGCTGTGCCCGTTCCACCGCTTCCACCGATGACTGGTTCACCTGTATCTGTAATTTAGAGTTCCGATCCCGAACGTCTTTTATTTCTTCTTCGAGCTGCTCTTGCTTGCTCCTGCTCATCAATCCGTTTCTGTTTCTCAAATCGTCGTTGCTCTGCTGTAAAGACTGATTGAGTTTCCGCATTTTGGACAGTTCTGCTGTCATCTGCTGATTTTCGACGTTCGACTTCCGCATTTCTTCTTGCATTTCGTGATTCTCGAAGAATAGCTTCTGTTTTTCCATTTTCAACTTGT
>ENA-ORUW01000166-ORUW01000166.1-human-gut-metagenome-genome-assembly--contig:-NODE-166-length-78080-cov-18.320884_pt1 | contig 78080 bp, 66 predicted proteins | sample MGYA00242088_ERZ509227 | MGnify/ENA primary metagenome ERZ509227 (study PRJEB26280, sample SAMEA2338816) | human gut metagenome | biome: human gut; feature: human-associated habitat; material: faeces... | reverse complement strand
GAATGGACGCCTTGATCAGACGGCTGTTCTGAAATACGAAAGACACCGTATTCATAAGTTCCTCTTTCGGGATGTCTTTCACATTGACACCACCGATTTTTACCATTCCGCTCTGAGGATCAAAAAAGCGAGAAATCAGGTTTGCAAGGGTTGTTTTACCACCGCCGGACGGGCCTACGAAAGCTACGGTTCGCCCTTCAGGAATGGTAAGAGAAATATCTTTTAATACTTCTTTTTCTCCATCATAGCTGAAACAAACCGATTTCAGTTCCACAGAAGCATTTTGCGGGTGCATTGGGTCTTTGGTTTCCGCCAGAGGCTTCAAATTCAAAACGCTGTCAATTCTCTGTAAAGCATCGTCTACGATCATAGCATTTTCGCTTTGGAACATGATACGTGTCAGTGTAACAGAAATAACCGGTGTAATGATGATATAAAAAATGAGATCCAGTAAAAACCCGGGCGTAACGCCGCTTTGTGTCAGCAACAGCCCTCCGGCGATCAATGTGGCAAAAACGCCGTTGATCGCAGCTGTATAGAACATCATCGGTGTCCGAAGCTGCTTGGTATAAGCGATCACCCATACTCTATAGCGGTCAATGGAGTCTTTAAACTTCTTAAAAGAAAAGATGGTCTGACCAAAGGTTTTTACCACCGGAATACCGCGGACATACTCTACCGCTTCATTGGACATATCATCCAGCGCATTCTGGTATTCTTTCATCTTTTCCTGCATCTGCTTTCCGGTCATTGCCATCATAATCAGAAAGCCCAGCACAACCGGAACAAGGCTCAATAACCCCAGTCTCCAGTCAAATGCAAATAACAGCACCAAAAGACCGCATGGAGTTGCAATGGCATTGGCTCTGTCGGGAAGCTGATGGGCAAGATAGGTTTCCGTGGCTGCGCTGGATTCATTGACGATCTTGCGTAGTTTTCCGCTGCCAAATCTTTCGACAAAACCTAATGGGAGTTTGACGATATGCTCCATGGTCTGGATACGCAAGTTTGTGGCAATACGAAATGCTCCCAAATGAGAACACATAAGCCCTGCTATGTAAACAAGCACCGCCAGGACCGCAAACAATACTGCCATCCAGCCATTGCCGGTCAGATTCTGTGCCTGGCCAAAATCCGGTGCCACTTCCAGTACTTCCTTAATCATTTTCCAGATGTAATAGAACGGTACCAAGGCAATCAGGGCACTGATGGCAGAAAGCACCCAAGAAGTATAGGTCAGGTACTTATAGCTGCCTGCAACCTCCAGCAGGCGTGATAAATTGGATTGTTTTTTCACAAAAATCCCTCCTTCTTTGTATTTATGTCAAAAGAGCGAAACCGCTCCATTGCATACATCCCAACCAAGTTAGCGATAACTAACTAATAGAGAAAAATTATAAGGCATCACTGCCCCATAATTTTCATCCATCCCGCTGTATAAAAGGCGCGCATTTCTCTGACGTAATTCTCGGCATCTTTAAGCGGCATTTCATGGATGACTAGTTCAAAAAAAGTATGAAACATTCCTGTGATCAGAATATGCTCCAACAAAGGATCAATATGTGGAGAAGGTCTTCCGAGCTTCCTTAAAATGTCCTGATAGGCATGAGTCCCCTTTGTTTCAATCTCTACCATTTCATCAATGAGTCTCGAAAATTTTGTTCCTTCTGAACAGCAGAGAATTAATTTACTTTCCTCTAAATGTTCGTATGTATAATGGAGAATATCGTACATACAAAGACCGGAAATATCACTCATGACTTCTGGCTGCTGTGCAGCTGGAAGATTGGCAAACTCCTGTTGTGCCTTTATAAAGCGGTTGAGAATATATTCGTAATGCTCACCAACAAGTGCTTCAAAAAGTTCTTCTTTACTTTTGTAATATCCGTAAAAAGCCCCAGTAGTCATTCCAACAGTTTTGACGATATTACGCAGTGATGCATCTTTATAGCCTTTGTCCAAAAATTCTGCTTTTGCTGTTCGATGAATATTTTCTAAAGTTGTGTAAACTTTTATGATGATATCCTCCTTTCGATATAACACTGTTATATCCTAGCACATACAAATTAGTATGTCAATAAAAATAGTAAAATGAATTGCATATTCATTTGAAGATTTGTTCATGGAGTAATGTCTGTATTTTAAGCGACCTTGAACGTATCAGATACACCAAAAGTAACGGACACTTTGATTGAGCTTTTCAAGATTGATATGGAAACACAGAAAGACAATCCGCAGGGAAACGCTTCTCTAGCAGGTGCGGAATTTACATGGAAGTATTATGCAGGCTCAGCAGCTTTCAAAGGACGTGGACAAGTGAGGTTGAAAGAGTGGCTCTTAGATGGGCAGAAAAGGAGTTGGGATATTGATGAAGAATCTGAGGGATATACAGATATAACGGCAGGAAAGGCAATCAGGCGGGCGATTCGTCATAAGGGAAGAGCCAAAGGTGACGAAACGCAACATTTGACCTACCGAATTGGGGAGGTGCCGGGATTCCCGGTGATGTTGAAATAGAGATTGTGCGCTGTCTACGCTTATGGTAATATATGGACAGGGAATGACCGTGTTACAGGGTGGCTGACCTCTATTCTACATAGAATGGGGGTGGTGCTGATGGACAAGAAACCGTTTGACTTTAAAGATCTGATGGCTTTTGGAATGTTCATTCTGGCATTGCTGACATTCGTTTTTACGTTTATCAGATAATGTTTTAAGCATAGAAAAACCACCCTCTAAACTTTGACCGAGTGCCGAGGGTGGCAATTCTATGATTTGTCACTAATGCTATAAGGTCAACCACTTTGTGGGCGGTTGTTCCTTTTCTATTCATAATATAGCATACCGCCCCTGATTATTCAAGAAAAATCGGTGGTAGGCATTGACTACCGTTTGCCTACCATGTATAGATTATTGTATATTATTCACTGTGAAAGTATGCGACTTAGCAGAAGCGGGATTCTGAAAAATACCTGTATTTACTGCATTTATAGTGCTTGTGTGGTAAACTGTGGTATATCATCTGATACCGTGTATCCTTACGGTGCATGTGGAAAGTATCGTGTTGCTTTCAAAACTTAAATCAAATAGGTTAAAGCATATCAATGTGGAATTAGAGCTGGATGAACTTGATTTGACAGTGGCGGAGAGAAGAAACCTATGAGGAAACTAAGTATTATGATCTGAAGCAAAGGGGATTGAAAGTCAGTAAATCGAGCGTTGTTTACACGACAAGAAAGAGCAAGTAAATAACAATCGAGAACGTTTAGTTTGTATTCATGCCAATAAGTTTATTTTACATTTTATTTTAATGGATAAAGGCACAATTATGTGAGCTTTACCAAACCAGTAAATCTAATATCAGTGAGCATATTAAACATATCTTTGAAGAAGGCGAGTTAGAGGAAGCCGCAGTTGTTCGAAAATTCCGAACAACTGCGGCTGATGAAAAAAACTATAACACAAGTATCGTGCTTCTGTCCCACAAATCACCAGACAGTGTTATCAATACAGCAGTGGAATTTGGAGAAGACGATGATAGGATATCGTTGGATGCAACACTAAATGAAGAGAAAAAACTAGAAAAGAGAAAGCCGTGATTTAGAAAAGAAATTGAAATGGCACTTGATGATATCTGGCCGAATCAGTGCTGGGCTAAGGAACGAATATAAACGTATTCTCTTTATATTTCTCAGGTCAAGAGGAAGTGCGGCCTGGAAGTTGGACAAAACTATAATCTGTCTAAGAAGGAAGGAACTAAAGTGTCGCAGTGTTCCCTGGAAAAGGACGTGGCAATTATGGAGGCGTTAAAGTATTTTGGGATGCTTTAATCATTTATATTTTAAGTTGGAGGAGTATGTAGGATGAAGAAGATTTTATTGAGTATTTTGATGTGTGGAATAATGGCCAGTCTTGCAGGCTGTGGACAACAGAATGAAGCGGTAAAAGCAGAGGCTCAAGTAATAGCCGATGCGTTTGCAGAGGGTGATATGGAAATTATCAATAAAACGATTTTTGGAATAAATGAGGTTGAGATTGATGATGATCTTTCAGATATATGGGGAGAAAATGCTCAATCTCAGGATGGAGTATTGGCTTATATTTTTGATTTAGTTACCATTAGAGTGAAGAAAACAACTGACAGCACGATTGAATATGAAATTGAAGCTCCAGACATGAGCAAGATATTTATAGATATGAACACAAATGCGAATAACATATCGGAAGATAAGTTATTAGATTATATTAAGAGCTATGTTCCCAATTTGGAGACTAAAGAAACAACAGTGTCCCTTGAATATGTTCTTGTGGACAATAAACCTTTTGTGAATTATCAGGATGAGGAATTTATTAATGCAGTAACAGGCGGACTTCTTGATGCTTATAAAACTCTGTATTCAGAAATGTTGGAAGAGTATACGGAAGGGGTGGATTAACTATGAAAAAGGTGATTAGTCTATTTTTAACGCTTGTTATGATGATTTCCATGTCGATTCCTGCATCTGCTGCCAGGGGCAGTGAAGAATATTATACGATGCAAGTGGAGTATTCAGATAATACTGGGCATCAAGAATCATTGGATATTATGATTCAAAATGATAATGTATTTGTGGACGCAGAAATGTTAGCGGAAAGATTGGGTTATACCTTTGGGGAGAATGGCGAGAGCGCGGTGATTTTCAATAAAGATGCATCTAACAATCTTCCATTTGGGATTACACAATTTAAGTATAACAGTACTCAGGTATCTCATATGCTGTTCAATAATATGATTGATACTTATGAGGCACCTGTTGCAAGTGTGAAAAACAATGAAGGCAGTTGGATTCCTTTTGAATATTCACTGTTATTGTTTAATAGTGGCATGATGATCACAGATGATGCGGTTTTAATTGATATTCCAACCAAAAGAATAATTGATTATTTTTTTGATGTGGCGAAGAATTCAACAAAATATGGATTTGACTGGGCAGATGATTTTGGATATACAGAGACAGATATTAAAGTACTAGGTGGAAGTAGTCATTTGATAAATGTTTTTAATGGTGTATTGGGCTTTGATGGCGCTTCTTGGACTAGCTTGTTTCAACAATTTGCAGGGAGCATGGCGTCCTATGATAAGAAGTATGGCGAAAATCTTGCTATGCTTCTTTGCACGGAATCCGATAAGGAATTGCAGGCGTCAATAGACCAAGTTGATATGTTTATTAACTTATTAGATGATAATGGGAACTTGGGTGAAATGCTTTCAAGTTCATCAGCTATGTTGGATTCACAAGTCGGTACATTGTATAAAAACTGTGAAGACATTTTACAAAAAGTTAAGGATGGAAACTCGTCGCTTGTTTCTTACAACAAATCCTATCAAGCGTTAGAAGCCGCATTGGACAGACAGACTTGGTTTTCAAATACAGGTGGAAACATCTTACAAGTACAAAAAGGAGTATCAAGTGCTGCTGGAAAAGCTTTTACTGTTCTCGATGTGGGAACGAAAGTGCTGGAAGTGGTAGAATATGCGAAAGAGTTTCAAAATCAAGATGATTTTTCACTTTCGGCATTAATTCATTATTTGAACACTGCGAACAATGGGTTAGAATTACCAGAAAAAATGAAGGAATCAATGGTCAATTATTCTGACGTTCTTTCAGATAATATTGGTGAATACATGACAAAACGATTTACCGAAAATGTCGGTCAGTGGATTATAGATAAAATCCCCATGCATGAGATTCTGGGGATTCAAGCAGCCGGTGCACTGTTTGTTTGGGATATAGCCTCAAAGACAAGTCCATTTATTTCAAACGGCTTGTCAGATGCGGATAATTTTGAGCTTGCGTTATATTCAATGGTATTTCAGGGTGATACTTTCCTGAATTATTTAAGCAAGCGCGATTCTATATTTGCCGACACTGAAAATATTAAAGCAGAGCATATGTACGAGCTTTCGCAATATTGTTATATTTATTTAAAAACCTGTTACGTAACTAGGGAAGCGGCCCTCGCTTCTCTGGCAAACAAGTCTGATTCAACTAAGGAAAAGATACAGCCGCTTATTGATTATCAAAATAGTATCAATACTGAAATTGCGGAGATTATGGTTGAGCTTAAAAGAGCAGACAAAACTAATGATAACCTTGTTTTTGGCTTTTTGCCAAATGATAATGAGAAGTATCTAATTAAGTATGACGATAGCCAGTTCATTCAGTGGATCGAAACACTCAATCAAGGGAATTTGGACATATTCGGTTTGTTGCCGTCAGAATTTGTCTTTTCCTCTGGTTCTGGCGGATGGGCTACAGAGATTACATTGAATGATGATGGAACATTTAGCGGTCAATATCATGATTCAGAGATGGGAGACACAGGAAATCAATATCCAGATGGAACGGTTTATATAAGCAATTTTAATGGGAAATTCACAACTCCTAAGAAAGTTAACGAATATACATATTCTATGCGACTCGATTATTTGAGTAGTGAAGGAACTATAGGAGATGAATATTATGAGAACAACCAGCGTTATATAATATCTGAACCATACGGCTTTGACGATGCTGATGAATTTATGATTTATCTTCCTGGTATAGCCATGAGTGATTTACCAGAAGGATTTATAAGTTGGTTATATGCATTTATCAATGTTCAAACGACAGAAATACTTCCATGTTACGGAATTTATAATGTTGGAGGGGAGGAAGGTTTTGTTGCTTATGATATATGATATCAGTATGAGTAAGGAATAGATTTACAAAAAACTTGTGGATTACTATGCAAAGGGAACAGAAGATTCTGAAAGGGAGGATTTGGTTGTGGTGGAGGGGGTGTTCAGGGGTCAATTTATAGTACCATGGTACGCTGTGGAGTGTCAGGTAATCCATCAGCGCACCATGGTACTATATAAAGTTCCGGTGGATATAACTACAGGTGATGTTACACAGATTAGGGTTTTGACAGATAACAAGATTACAAAATTCAATATTAAATAATGAATCTCTCGCTAGCATAATTTCTCATCGGATGTTTCTGATAAAAGACTTTTAAAATTATTATTTAATAAAATATCACTGTTAAATAGAATTTTACTCAAGCTAAAAATAAGTTGTGTCTGTTTCCGTAATCCCATTTCCCGAAAGGTTCGTGACATAGATATGATGGATTTAATTTTTGTTTTATCAAAATCCTCTAAAGTTTTGGCATCAGAAGAAGTGACAATATCGTAAATATTTTCAATCAATTCTTCTCGTTCCTCTACAGACATTGACTTAATCCAAGAATTTATAATTTTTTCAAATTGTTTTCCGGAAAGAGTTCTGGAATCATCATAAACAAAACATTTACCCGAAACCAGCCACGAAAAAGGATTATGTTGCAGAAGAGACGGACTAGAACTACGTATGGTTGTATAAAAATCATGTTCCATTAAAACGCCCACGATTGATGATTCAGGCACAAAAGAACATATTTTTTCTCTGATTTCAAGATAAAAAGATGCCTTCAAAAAATTTTCATTAAATCCAGGAGCATCATTACTGTAAATGTTTATGATACGCTGTTTGTGTTTTGGATCGAGATGTGCACTTGCCCAGATAGAAAGATTTCCGCCTTTGGAATGACCGCCTAAGCGTAGCGGCATATCAATTTCTCGAGCTATTGTTTCAACATATTTTTCTGCTTCGATCTGGGATGGGATTCCATCAATAAAACACATATTGAGATCTTCTTTCCATCCAACCAAGGTGTTGTCTGTTCCTCTGAAAGATATAAACACAGTTGTATCCGGAAGTAAAAATGTGACGGCAGCAAATTGTATTTCTAATTTTTCATCTGTAATATCAACAAATTTATAAACGCCCATATTACTATAACGTTCGGAGTTCGCAGCAGCATTTGCGAGAGAAACAACGTCTTCCATTATAATTCCCGGGCCATCCAATTTTTGTTCATCTGGCATCACATTGATTTTTTGAACTGCGTCACGAAAAAAAACGATTTCGCTTCCTATACAAGAAAAATCTAAATACGCAAATATGGATAAAATCAATCCGTCAATTTCATTAAATGCACTTTGTTGAAAAGATAAATCGCCTCTCCATTCTATGTAATCAAAAATATTCGCTTTTTTTTCCATTTATTCTCCTTTAGTTCTATGTGGATTAATTTTCATTATAAAGAACCATTGTGATAAAACCAACAATGATTACAGAGACTACACTAATACAGCCAATGATTTTCCATTTAGATTTATTCATACGAGTTTCCTCCTTCCACAGTTTTATCATGTCGAATAACTTTTTTGGTAAGTTTGTTTAAGTTAGTTACAATAACATCACCGGTTATTCTGCTAGCTCTGTTTTTACTATTAGAATGATTGATTTCGGCAATCTTGTTGTGTATAAAATCTAAATCATTGATTCCGTTTGAAAATATAAAGGACAAAATTTCTTTGCTTCTACAGTATCCCTCATTTATCATATGAACGATAGAATCATGCCGGATACATACCGAGTTTGAGATAATTTTGTTGTCAGAAAATGTTAATCTAATCACTTTGTTATCGGAATCAAAATTTTCAAAAATATAATTAACATCATCAAAATAGATACAAATGACGTAATCAAGGTCTTCTTTGAGTACGGGATAAATTGGAATGTTATCAACAACCGCTCCATCATAAAGAGATTTTTCGCATATTTTAACACCTTTATTATAAAATGGCATTGCGACACTTGCACTTAAATAGTGTTTTATATCCAGTGGTGAAATAGAAGAAAAATCATAATATTGAAGATCCCTGGATTGAAGATCAAGTAATGGAACGTAAAAAGTATTCTCAATTTTGGTGTCTACTACAAGACCTTCAATTATTTCTTGTAAAAAATTGCTTTTCAATACAGAAGTAATGAAACGCTTATTGCCCTGAAGATTAACATTCTCCCAAATATTTTTTGCTTTTCCTAAGTTATTAGTTAAAAAAGCATATGCGTTTAAAGTGCCGATTGACGCAGCACTTACATATTCAAAATCAGATGGATTAAAAAATTCTTTGATTGCGGATAATGCACCAACCTGATAGGCGCCTTTTCCCATCCCACCCGATAATACCAATCCTATGTGCTTCATGTTTTTCTCCATATTCTGTGATTTGAAATCATTAGAAGTATTCTTCAAGTATTTTTTGACAATCACAGACAATTTCATTTCAACTTTGTTTCTATTTATTTAATTTACTATAAGAACTATCCGAGTCATGAACTGCATTTGATGTTTGTTTTGGATTGTCAGATTCTTTGAGACCACCAATTCTAAACATTGCATTTCCTTATGACAATGTAGTACATTAACTATCAACAGTGAAAAAAGTAGTATAATATGCATTATTTATTGTTATGGTATACATATTCTCGTAATATCCAGTCTTTATTATCTCCGGGGTTGATTTGCAGTATATTAAGCAATTTTCCCCTATCTATATTGCCATTTTCCTTTCTGCATTTATCAATAGTGCCAGCATCGGTGAAATAATTGCTTGTTGTGTCATTATCTGCTGAACGTAATTGATAAAATTTCTCTCCATCTTTTAATTTTCTCGAGGGAGAAAAAGTATCCTGGTTCATACCAAAGTTTTCCTGGTTAGTATGTGGATAATTCCAGCTTTCTGTTTCGTTTTGGCCTTTATTATCTTTTATTACTCTTGGCAAATCTCGAGTGGGTCTTGTATTTTTATTTAATTGTTTCCACTCGTTTTTTTCTGCTTTAGAGAGTGGAGTAGTGTCGATCATTACTGTAGGTGTTGTTTTCATTCTATTAGCTACGTTTCCGTTTTTGATTTCTGGATTACTTGATGAATCATTATGTGGCAATTTTTTTTCTTCAACTTTTTCTAAATAGCCATGTTGGAGTGGAATCTTGCCGTCTTCTCTCAGTGGTTGATTGCCCGCATTGCGAATAAAAAATTGTTTGCCTCCGCCATTTCCATATTTTGGATTTTCACAGACCGATCCGGAGTGAATTAAGTCCCCTTGCTTTTTCAAATTCTGATTTATATCTTTTTTGTTCAATCGTTCTTTATCTGTGGAAATTTTTTCTTTCTCAGAACCCACGCCATCCTTTGAACTGGATAAGTTAGATTCTAAGATTTTATTGCCTCCTTGACGTTCAAGTTTCTTTCGGTCATTTTCTGTTACAGAAGGTATAGATTCCATTTTGCTTTTTGGCTGTATTTCAAGTTTATCAACACCTTCCAAATTACCTAATATACTCATTATCGTTTAATCGTGTTCTCTCCCGCTGGCCGATATCTGGGCCTTCATTATTAGAATCTCCATTATTTGGACGATCAAGTTTCCCTTTACCCGAAGTATCTCCAGATGATTCATTTGGTTTAACTTTGAGTCTTTCCTGAAATTTATCTCGCTCAGGCATACTTAGCTTGTCTTTTGCTTCAGGGCTTTCCTTTTCCGGTATCTGAAGTATTTGATTTTTAGGTTTTACATCAGGCATTTCTGTTTCATGACCTTCACGATTTCTATTACCAAACCATTTCATGCTGATTCTCCTTTATATTTTTTATGATTACCCCGCTGCAAGCGTAAGCCAAAACAGTAGTGTCAAAATACTGCCAACTGTGCAAACAATATATTTCGTTCTGCGATCAGGTTCAGGATCGGTGAATAAGCCATAAAATCCTGCCATCGTAGAAATAGGAAGAAGGAATGGACAAATTAATCCGATTAACCAACACCAGAGGGCAACTTTTCCTGATGTACTTGGCTTTACCTTTGAAATGACTTCAATGTTGCAAATTGCCCCCAGTTTAGTGCCTGAATCGTAGCAGCGAATGTTACCTTTTCCTTCGTAATTCGTAGATGCAATAATTTGACACCTTGTTCCTGTTTTAGAAGGATTAATGGATGCAATAGTCTTATTATCCAGTTCCCAAGTGAGATTCTCGGTAGGTGAATCAGAAGGACTGACATTGCATTCGAGAATAAATGTTTCTCCCGTTTTCAGGCGGATTGACTGCTGAGAAAAACTTAAACTCTGCAAGGCAGGTTTTACTTCAACTACCAGTGAGGTACTTGTTGCGTAACCAGATACAGTAATTGTTGCTTTACCGTTTTCGACGGCAATAATGTTGCCGCTCTCATCGACTTGGATAATATTAGGATCAGAAATATTCCATGCGAGTCTATTGGCATCTTCGGCATTTAAAGGTGTAATAATTACATCAATATGATTTCTTTCACTACGTTTCAAATATTCAAAATGAGGGATAAGTCTGATTTCCTTTGCGTATTGATGTTTAATTACAGAAATCTGTTTTTGAGCAACCACTTCGTTTTTATCATTTATGATAGAAATATAAGTGGTTCCGCCTTCATGTGCTGTGATTATGTCAGCACTGCATGAAATAATAGATTCATTTTCGCTTCTCAGTGCAAATGCAGCTGTCGGGAAACTTGCAAATTCAACCGGAGCGCTTATCCCTTTATCTAAAGAAGCTGGAATATCGCCCATATAGTAGCCGGGAGTATTGTTTTTTATTGCATCTAGCTCTGCTTTCTGAGTCATGCTTAATTTGGCATATCTTAATGCAGTTATGTATTCCTCGATTAAAGGACGAGTAATAAATTCTAATACTATGTAATCCCAGAATATCGGCATATCTGTTTGTGGAATTGTATAATATACTCGATTCCCAAGCTTCGCGTAAGAAATATTATCTGAAATGATAATGGAAATACGAACCGTTGAAGGTAATTCATTTGGATTAACAAAAATACCAATATCTGCATTTGGATTATCAACGGTGGCTAAATAGTCACTTTTAGGGACAGGTGAATTGGAAGGATTGTAAACCGTAATATTAGCAGTTTTTTCGACTGTTATATCATTTTGTTCGCTAATAATTGCAAGGTGTTCTAAAAGTTCTGACGGATCATAGAGCGATTCAATCTCGTGATGGTGAATCGCTTTGCAAAATTCCGATTTATTCAAAGTAGTCAAAAGTAATTTATAAGGATACAACTTACCATAAAACTCAATTTGGTAATCATCGAAAATTTCATTGTCCAGACCTGAAATAATATTATCGAATACTTCCATATAAGGGCGGTTTAGAATTGTGGTAAGTTCACTATAGGGGCTAATCTTTTCTCCGTTTATCGTTATTTCTGCTTTACCGGAGATGTATGAATATTTTATGTCTACTTGGTTCACATCAGTGTCCTCCTATTTTTATTTTATCTGTGTGTAAATCTGGCGATACAAAATGCTATAATTGATTGCATGATGCTCGAATTTCTTTGAGTGAAGAATATATTGCTGAACAATTTCACGATAGGTATCATCAATAGATACATATTGTGGGAGGGCATTGTCAATATGACTGTACCATTCAGATAGTGATTCATCGGTATAACATTCGATTAAATTACCTTCATTATCAGTTTTGTATTCAAGGTATTTTTCTGCTTTTTTAAAAGCATCATTACATCCGACTAAACGTAACATAGTTCGCCCAAACAAAATGCTGTCGTAACCTTTGACCATAATGCGGTTGAATTGAACGAGCATCCGGAGCATTTCTGCTTTTTTAGATGGTAATATATCAAATTCCTCAACCTTGCGAATGACTTTGCTAATATCTTGATCGTCAGTCAATTCAAATTGATTTATTAGCTCAGAAAGGACTGTGCTTCTAAATTCCTTGAGTTTCTCAAATGTTATTGGCGGTTCGTAACCTTCATAAGGATGTTTTGCTTTGTTTATTTTAGACAATACCGGAACAGACCAGTTATTTTGCATAACAACAGCAACACCGGTTTCTAATTTTGCTAATTCGTCCGTTTGTTGCTCGGTAAGAGAAACGGAATGTCCGGCAATCTTGCAATCTTCATCCTCAGGAAGTCTCATAATGATTTTTGTATTTGTATTTTTAATAGCGGCTATGTCCACAGAGGTAGGAGACTGGTCAACAATGACAAAGCCTTCTCCATAAGTTCTCATTTCTGCAATGCTGTTAACAATCATTTCTACAGATTTAGCAACAACATTGTTGCCAACAGTACCTTGTGAATTTTTAGAATTTTTCAAAATATTATGCGCTTCTTCCAAAATTGTAAGATGCTTTAATGCCGAATTGCCGCGAGTGGCATTAGCTATGCGATGTTCTGTGAGTTTTAGAATTAAAATGCCCATAATCAGCGATTTTGTTTCAGAAGAACCAACTCTACTCAAATCAACAATCGTATTTTCATCAAATAAAGTTTTGTTATCAACTTCAAACTCATCGCAGAAAATTTGACCATAGATTCCATTAGTCATAGAATTTACTCGTGTAACAAGAGCACCAATATAGTCTCCTTTTGTATCAGCTGAATATTCCGAACTATTGATTATTTTGGGGAGTTCCTGTAAAACATCTATGAAGGTGGGAAATACAGGTTCACCTTCGCCAATATATACAGAATTTAACAAATCCCAACCTTTACTTACATAGGCTTCTTCGATAGATTCTTTAAGTATTGCCGGCATTGCTGCATACATCTCCCAACAGCCATTAAAAATCTCAACTATACGATCCAGATGTTCCAAAATATGAATACCTTCGCTAAAAGTAAAAGGATTCAATTTCAGCATTTGATCAATTTGAGGATTGGTACTGAATAAATTTATGTTTTTAACTTTTCGGAATTCATTACGATATTCACCTTTCGCCGGTTCAATGACTAAAAATGGTATTTTGAATGATTCATTAGATATTTCTTCAATCAATTTGTATACTGTGTTTGATTTACCGCTGCCTGTTGAGCCGGTTATAAAACAATGAGAAGTCAAACCGTCAATGTTTAGTTTAACAAGGGCATCCTCCTTTTGGCCCATATGGTAGATGTGACCGAGTTCTATTTCCCTTTGTTTATAGGATGTGTTGGAAAGTACATTTCTACCAAATTCAGCCATTTCGGTAATCATTATTCCGTTAACTGATTTTCTTGGCAAATTTAATAACTGCGTTAGTTCTTTTCCATTGATATAACTGGTAGGAGATAATGCCTGTATATGCTGCGAGTTATTAGAATCATTAAAGACTGGAATTAAAAAAGTCGGATGTTCACAATAGTATAATGACTCTTCAATACTTGCGGTTATATTGTCATTACTGTCAAAAAGAGTAAAATTAGGCTTTTCAATACCGGTTTCTTCTCCTAATAGTAGAGAACGATAAGAGTTTGCGGCAATAGCAGCCGTTTTCTTTTCTTCTGCCATAAAATATGATGCAACTTCCCAAACCCCATAAGAGCTGCCTGTTTTGAGTCGTTTTATATGTCGCTCAATTTTTTCTAAAAGATTTTCGATACTTTTGTCTCTGAATTCAATCGTCAAATTATCTGTTGTACCGATAGTTTGCGATGTGGATTTCTGGCGAGAAAATGTATCAGTCTTTGTACTTGTATCAGTATTGGTACTTACTTCATTAGATCCGGTAGACCATCCTTCATTAGTTCCGGTAGTAACACCAAAATTTAGTAACATATGCATACCCATGTTAAATCCAGAATTTTTGCCATGGGTATGTCCGTCAGAACGTCCTGTCGCCTTAGATATACCTTTTGAGATAGAATTAGAAATACTTTCTGTGATACCTTCAGTCAAAGTAGTTCCCTCATTGTGTCCATGTGAGCTTGTTTTTTTAGAAAAAGGAAAAAGTGCAGAATATAGTTCCTCAAAACCATTCATTCGGTATTCTATTTCACTGTCTCTTATAGGAGAAGCGATTATTTCACAGATATATTCGCTTCCCCGCATGGTATCAATAAATTTTTCTAATCCTTGGATGTATTCCCCTTGTTTAGAATTACGTTCTGAGGGAAGAATATTTACATATGCAATGTTTTTTGTAGCATGTTCGTATTCGTCTTCATTAAATATTTTGCTGATTTGGCTAGTCTTAACTGCATTTATTTTACTTCCGGGAAAGTTTCCGAGAAATGAGTCGTGCAACACTTCACTGGCTGTTGCCGCATTGCTGATTTGCGAAGCTCGAATTCCAAAGTAAAGATCAACACAATCAGAAGCTCCTTTCAGTATCATGACGATATTTTTACAAAAAGGCATTACAGCATGAAAAACACTTATGAGTTTTTCGTTTATATCCTCGTTTTTGTCATATATGATTTTATGAATATGAAATAATCTTGTTAAATTATGTTTTTTTAAATATATGTCCAACGGATGGACACGATAATCATGCAATGATTCTAAGTAACTTTTATCAATGAATTGATTTGCTGCATCAATTTGAGCAAGCATCTGTGTTTCCGTAATCATATTATTTACCTACCTGAATATAATAAAAATAAAAAACACGATAAAAACTTCTTTCTCGCAAGAGAGAAAAAATCTTTTATCGTGCTTAATTTGGGTTAATACGAAAATATTGCCGCTATCAATGCTATCAATATTTATCTCAGCTTGCGATCTTGAGAATCACTTAGACTATTAAAAAGAATTCTGAAGAAGTCAATCACATCCCAAATACCGACAATAAAAAGGAGAATCATTCCGATAATAATACCTGTTGTTAGCCAACCAACGATTGTCAAAATAAGCATTGCTGCACCAGATCCAGCTCTTCCAAGATAGAATCTGTGAATACCAAACATGCCTAAAAAAAAGCTTAACAATGCTGCTACAACTTTACTTTTGTCGGACAGAGTAGATTGAGTTACTACCTCACCTACAACACCATTGTTGTTAAATTCGTCGCTCATAAATTTTTCCTCCGTATTTAGTATAATATAGGGAAATAGGTGTCGGCAGATTTCGTAGAGTATCTTACTCCACGAAAAAACACCGCTAAATACTAAAAATTCAGTATTTTATAGCGGTGTTGACGTTTTATTTGACGGCTAATAGAAATGAGAGCTTTTTCATATTCTCTTTCTTTAGTTCCAATGTGGGATGAACATATCTGTTCATTGTAATATTTACAGTGGCATGACCAAGGATCTCGCTAAGACTTTTTACATCAAAGCCTAATTCAATGCACCTTGTTGCAAATGTGTGGCGTGTTGAGTGAAAATTTGCAGATTCTATCCCACTCATTTTGAGAACTTTTTTGAATCTGTTTTGCATAGTTCGGGGTTCAATAAAATTATGTTCATCATTTGTTAACAGATATCCGACCGATGTTTTCTTATATGCAGCAAGAACATTAATCAGCTCCTCTGGAATAGGAATGGTTCTTATTGAACAAACACTTTTGGGTGTTGTAACAACTATTTTTGTCTTTGGGCCATCTCCTGATTTGTTTTGAATCCTTTGCAGAGTTTGATGGACGTATATTGTCTGATCAGTAAAAGAAATATCTTCCCAGCGCAAAGCACAGATTTCTCCAACTCTTAAACCGGTAAATAGGCATACAAGGATTCCTATATTATATAAATCTGGATACGATAAAATATATTTGCATAGCTGTTCCTGTTCAGATTTACTTAATACTCTCATTGGTTTTACTGTATTTTTAATTTGAACAGCACTAATATCGAATGGAACACATAACCCTTTTTTGGATGCATATTTAAGAATATTGCGAACTATTGATAATATGTCCGCAACGGTTTTCGCAGATAAGCCACGTCCTTTTGTGCCTCCTGTTGTTAAAAGCAGATTACATTGGGTTTCTACAAAATCATAGGTAATGCTTTCTATCGTTTGTTCTCCATATACAGGAAGTACATAAGTAATAAGTATATTGTGATATTTATTGCTTGTGGATTCTTTCGTTTGTGATTTGATGCTCTCATACCAATCCATTGCAATTTTTGAAAATTTAGTGGGAGCATTTACAATAGGTACAGTAGATTTAGTAGATTTAACTTTACTCAGCAAGGTATACTCTCTCAGTTTGGCTTTTACTTCACGATATGTTTTTGCATACACATATCCATATACAATTTTTCCGGTATCAGTTCGAGATTTAATATATCGACCTTCCCATCTACCGTCTTTTCTTTTATAAATGTTTTCACCCTTTTTTGGCATAAGATATATCCTCCTTTCTCTATGACTATAATTCTGACGGCTAATCGAAAAAAAACATACGACCAAATTTGCAACTTCGTGTTACTGGATATATAAAATTAGTAAAATTGATAAAATTTTCAAATGATATTGACAAAATCGGACGAAATATATACAATGTATTCAAGTGTAGTGCTAATAGTTGTCTATAGTTTATTCGTGGAGTAAGATACTCTACGATTTTTTGTTTATACGACCCGAAAATAACTCTTTCTGAGCGTTTTCGGGTCTTTTAAATTGATTCCGTTAAATTTGATTGACGTACTAAGATCGCATGACTTAAAAAAGGTTATTGTCAAGCGGATTTAGGTGAGTTGGTTGCATGAACAAGCATATGAGCCATACTTGACTTTTATGGAACAAGCGTTGATTATGATATTAAGGGCAGTGAATCCATTGTCTAATAATATCTGTTATGGGAAAGAGGAAAAACTGTGAATAAAATATTACTTATTGATGATGACAGAGATTTATGTAATTTGTTAGAGCGTGAATTAAAAAAGAAAATCTTGAAGTTATTGTATGTCATGATGGGCAAACGGGACTTGATGCTTTTAAGAAACAAAATTATCAACTTATTTTACAGTTTTTAATAACCATACAGAAGAAACAGCATTAGCATCCAAATTGTTGAGGTACAAGATGAAATACAAATATCTATCACAGACAATGGTGTTGGAATAGAAGAAAAGGATATAGGAATAATACACAATGGTCATTTATTGAAAGAAATCTCTATGAGTGAACTGGAAGAAAAAAATAAAAAGTATATTGAAATTAAAGTGAATAATGTTCCTATGGCTACGCAATTATTAGAAAATGTAATGAAATTTCCTGCCGGTAGATTATCTTCCGGCAGGAGTTTTTTGTGCGGCTTGTAAGTAAATTTCGCGTTTTTCCATAGGTGTTAAACTTCCGAGAGTTCTTTGCAGGCGTTTATTGATGGAGTAATCTGTATAATCCTTAATCTAAAGGGCGTTTTTGAGAAATACTGATTGGCTATTTACAAATGTGAAAAAATAATATAATATATCTATATAGATATTATCTAGTTAGATATAAAATGCTTAAGGAGGTGAATGATTTTTGGGAAGAACTGAGATGAAGATATTGATCGGACTTCACAGAAATGTAAACGCTTTGGATAAAAAGACATCCAAGATAGCAGCGGAGTACAATTTAACCTTTAGCCAGTTTATGGTTTTAGAGGCTCTCTACAGCAAGGGAGATATGAGTGTAGGAGAGGTAAGGGAAAGAATCTTAAGCAGTGTAGGAACGATACCTCTTATAGTGAACAATTTAGTAAAAATGAACTATGTCGAAAGACTGTGTAACGAGAAAGACAGACGCGTGTGCATACTGCATCTGACGAAAGAAGGATATGATGTAATTAGTAAAATCGCACCACGAAATGAAGCGATGATAGCAGAAAGCATGGAAGTTTTAGATCAGGAAGAAAAGGAAAAACTGCTGTATCTTTTGAAGAAAATAGGAGGAAAATTATAATGAAAAGAAAAGTGAAGACCAAAGTCAAAGGATTCAGAACAACAGATGGCGCAGGCGTAAATCTAGTAAGAGTTTTGGGGAATCTGACAACAAAAGAGTTTGATCCTATTTTAATGCTTGATTCTTTTGACAGCATTAATCCCGACGATTATACAGCCGGATTTCCAATGCATCCGCATAGAGGGATAGAAACGATCAGTTATGTATCGAGAGGTAAGATGGTTCATAGAGACAGTCTTGGGAATGAAGCGGGTATTTCAGACGGAGAAGTTCAGTGGATGAATTCGGGTTCCGGAATTATGCATGAGGAGATGGTTCCGGCGGCAGAAAGGCTTTTAGGAGTACAGTTGTGGCTGAATTTACCGGCAAAAGATAAAATGAGTAAGCCAAGTTACAATAGTATTAAAAACGAAGATATAAAGGAGATTGAAACAGAAGGAGGAAAGATAAGACTTTTAGCCGGAAAATATGGGGAACATGAAGGCTATAAAGGCGATTATCTTCCTATGGATTATTACGATATCCATCTAAATGCTGATGCAGAAGTTACACTTACGATGGAAGAGGATGATTCGGTAATGGTCTTTACACTTTTAGGAGACGTTTATATTGACGGCGAGCACATAGAGGAAAAAACAGCCGTCAAATTAACGGAAGGAGACAGTCTTACAATTAAGAACGGGAATGAGAAGGCTCAAGTTTTATATATGAATTCAAGGGCGTTGAATGAACCGGTTGCATGGGCCGGTCCGATTGTAATGAATACGCAGGAAGAGCTTCAAAAGGCGTTTTTAGAACTAAGAAGCAATACATTCATCAAAGAAACAGCAGAGTATTAATACGAACTACAAGGAAAAGTATAATGAGCAGAGGGAGAATGGAAGCCTTTAGTGATGGCGTATTAGCGATCGTTATAACAATCATGGTACTGAAGCTTAATGCACCGAAAGATTTAACTTTGGATGCGGTAAAAGAGGTTTTCCCGACATTTTTAGCATATATTCTAAGCTTTATTTTATGGAATCATACTCTTTATGTGTGCTGTCTCTTACAATATAGTCCAGGCTGAAGTTATAAAGATCAATGGAAAGGACTCTCAAATTTTCCGAAATATCGGAAATGATTTAAAAGGAAAACTTTCTATTATCGCATATGCCGCCGCTATTGTTTTTGCTTTTTACTTTCCGGTCATTTCGTATTTGATATATATTGCGATCGCTTTGACTTGGATCGTACCGGACAGCAGGCTGGAAAAAGCATGATGAAAAAGGCGCAAACGTAAATGAAAAAATGTATTGTATAAGCAGGAGGTAATCGACAGTGATAAAAATTATATATGAACAAAAAGAAAACAGAGCGGCCGCATACGATGATGAAAAATTCATTGGAGAAAGCACATATGCTAAGTCGGATAAAGTATGGATCATAGACCACACTTTTGTGGAAAAAAGTTATGGCGGACAGGGGATTGCGGGCAGATTAGTTGCTAAACTGGTTGAAGAAGCGAGAAAGAACAATATAAAAATTATTCCTTTATGTTCTTTTGCAAAAAGGGAATTTAAGTTAAAGAAAGAATATTTAGACGTACTGTTAAAGGAGGAAGTTATGGGCATCATAAAATCATTAGAAAACAGAAGAACATATTATAACATTGATAAGAACCTGCCGGTTTTGGAAAAAGAGATTGAAGAAAAGATAAAGGAAGTTACAGAATTAGTGCCGGATGCATTCAATATGAAAAGTGCAAGAATCGTGCTTGCATTTGGTGAAAAACACGATCGGCTGTGGGATGAAATTTACAATGTTTTTGAGGGAAAAGTACCTCGGGAAAAAATAGATTCGTTTAAAGCCGGAGCCGGAACAGTGCTGTTTTTATATGACGAGGCAACTGTTAAGAAAATGCAGGAACAGTTCAGTACGTATGCGGATAATTTTCCTGTTTGGGCAAATCAGGCAAACGGGATGCTGCAGCTTGCTGTTTGGTCTATGCTAAGAGAGTTGAATGTCGGCGCTTCGCTGCAGCATTATAATCCGGTAATAGATGCACGGGTGAAGGAAATTTTTGATATACCGGAAAACTTTAAACTGGTAGCTCAGATGCCGTTTGGAGGCATAGTCAGCGAACCCGATAAAAAAGAAAAAGAAGACATAGATAAAAGAGTAACCGTGTTAAGATAGCGGCTCATCAGAATAGAATCAAATGAATTAACAGACGATCACGTTATGATAAGGGCAGGGAAGAAGTTCCCGGTCAAACCGGTATTTTAAAGGAAAGAGCAGAAGAGAAAATAACGGAGGAGCATTGTGGAAAGAGGACTATTGATAATCTTCTTTCCACAAAATCTTTCGATATTGGCATGGGGTGCTTCCGATCGTACTTTTAAATAATTTTGAAAAGTGCTGCGAGTCATTCATGCCGATCCTGTCTGCAATTTCGGTCATAGTCATATCTGTATTTGCAATCAGGGTGACGGCCTGATTCATCCGATAAGTATTAATATAACTAAGCAGAGTCATATTCATATGATTGAAAAAAATCTTGCTTAAATAGTTGGGAGATATGTTAAGTTTATCGGAAATATCTTTGATTACAATTTTTTCTTTATAATTTTCCTGTATATATTTTAAAGCGAAAGAGACATAGTCATTTTGTTCAGAGTGTTTTTTACTGTAAGAAGAGAGGTCTTTTTCGCTTATTTCTATAATGTGCAGCAGCAGTTCTGCAAGGTAGAGGTTTGAATAACTGGCAGAAAAAGACGTTCCTGTGCGAAAAACAGTGACAATTTTTTGAAATAGATAAGAGATCGTTTCATCTGCTTTCATATGGAGAAAGTAATCATAGGAAAAGGTAAGAGATGTAAGAAAGTCCATCGGGCATCCTGTGATTTTTTCCAATGAAATTCTTGAAAATGCTTTCGGAGAAAAATGAATATGTTTGAAGCGGCAGTTCCCTTTTTCGGTCAGAAAAAAGGAATGGGCGATATTTGGCAGGATTAATATAAAATCGTCCTTTTCACAGGTAATGAGCTGATTGCCGATCTCCATTTTGCACTTGCCTTCTGCAATTTGATATAGTTCGATGTTTTCGTGGACGTGTTTTGCAAATGTGTAAAAGTCAGAACGCTCTTGTATTGTGGCGCTTTGTATAATGTCTTCGGTAAGGAGTATATCTGCCGTTTTGTCAATCTGATCTTTCATATAATTTCCCTCTTCATTTTTTATTCTGCTATAATACTACACCTTTTAAATAAGGCAGGTCAATAATGAAAATCACAAAAAATGAATTGTTTTTTACACAAAAAAGGTAAAACAGGATAGTTTTAAACAAGAATAAAATTTATATATAATATACAATAAAATTAATATATATAACATAAAAGTATAAGAAATATATAATTTTATGGTGTTTTTTGGGAGGAAAAGGAGGAAGATGATTATGGACAAGAGAAAACGAAAACGCATATTAAGTACAATGTTAAGCGTATGTGTCGTAGCATCATCAGTATCCCCGGTAAATGTTTTTGCAAAAGGAACAGAAGGGGTGGATGAGCCGTATAAACCATACGAAGAACCGGAAAGTGCATACTCGACGGCAGGGATGAAAGCGACCGTAGGAACGCAGCAGGCAGGAAACTATGGGGGCAATCGTGTGCTGGACAGCAATCCGGAAACTTTATGGGAAGGAAAATGGAACAAAGTTAAAGTAGAAGATGCGTGGATTGTGTTGGATCTGGGAGGTGCAAAAACTGTTTCAGGGATTGCACAGCTTCCGCGAGGAAATAAATTTGCGGGCGGCGACCTGAACGGAGTAATTACGGGATATGATGTACAAGTCAGTACAGATGGAGGAGAAACTTATGAGAGTAAAGCCGTCGGTACATGGAGCGAAAGAAAAGAGTGGAAGTATGCAGCGTTTGAACCTGTAGAAGGAGTTACTCATGTGAAACTTCAGGCGACAGCATTATCTACGCAGCCACAGAATCCGAACAATGTTACAATCGCAGAATTTCGTGTCTTAGATGATACATTGGAAAACGGAGATACGAGCGCGTTAGATGTATTGATCGCGCAAGTCGGAGAGATGGATAAAAACAATTATACAGAAATAACGTGGAATGTACTGGAAAAAGAAGTTCAGGAAGCGTCTGAATTGTTGAAGAAGGAATGGCACTTACAGTCGGAGATCGATCTTGCGGCAGAGCGGGTTCAAGATGCAATCGATGCGTTGCAGGAAGTTGGAAATGAAAATCAGGTCATGGAGAAATTAAATGAAGCAAAGCAGATTTCCAATGAAGAACATCGATATTATGATAATACATATTATGAGCTTCAGAAAATCATAAAAGAAACAGAGTATAAGCTAGAAGGAGGACTGACGAAGGAAGAGTCAGATAAGTGTATTGCAGAAATACAAAGAGGTCTTGACGGTTTGATCGTACGAGATGCAAGTCATCAGTCTGCATTCGATACAACGGCGGCAAGAGATTCGATCAAACGACTGATCGGAAAAGAGAATGAAGATAAACTCTCTCAGATTGAACTGCGTGCCATCGATAAAAAAGAATGTGATTATGATTACTATGAATATTATGAAGAAGACGGAAAGCTGGTCATTGCGGCAACTACGAATGCTTCTATTTTAACGGGATTCAATCATTGGCTGAAATATGTTGCAAATTGTAATATAAGCTGGAAAGAGGATCAGGTGAATTTGCCTCAGCAGCTTCCGATGCCGGAAGAGCCGGTATATCAGTCGGCAAATGCACAGAGAAGATTTGCCGGAAATGATATGACAGAGCAATACGACGGAAATTTCTGGAACTGGGAAGAGTGGGAAAGAGAAATTGATCTGCTTGCATTGAATGGATTTAACGAAGTGCTTGTCTATGTAGGACAGGAAAGCGTATTTTACAAAACGTTTGAAGAATTAGGTGTGGAAAATATGCTGGATGAAATGCCTCGGGTCAGCTTTGTTCCGAGCTTGTTCTTAGGAGGATCTTGGAGATTTAAAGCGGATGACGCGAATAATTCGCCTAATATTTTAACGTCGATGACGCCGGATATTATGGAGAAACGTCTTGAAATCGGGCAAAAGGTGTGCGCCCGGTTAAGAGAACTTGGGATGGAACCGATCATGCCGGGCTGTTCGGGGTATTTGGCTTATGGTGAAATAGACGGGATTCCGAAAGAGGATATTGTAAAGCAGGGAGCGTGGGCAAGTATGCCGCGACCGGGCTGGCTGAAGTCAACAAGCGAATTTTATCCACAGTTAGCGTCTACATATTATCGAATTCAGGAAGAACTGTTTGGTGAATGTAAAAACTGGAAGATCGACTTGTTTAACGAAGGCGGAACGATGGGCGGTGTTGATGCTGCGGATGTCGGAAAAATTATCCAAGATGAGATGCTGAAAGTACACCCTGATGCAACATGGCACATCATGCATTGGACAGGTCCGAACCCTGACATTTTAAAAGGAACGGATACAAGCAAAGTATTTATCCATGATATAAAAACGACAAGTGAATTTGATCGGGAAGAACGTTGGAATAAAGCAGAATATGGATTCAGCCATCTGAATTCTATGGGTTCAAGAACGACAATGGGAGCAAGAGTCAAAGATCTGTCGGCAGAATATTGGAAACGGATGTCAAAACCGGGGACTAAATTAGACGGCGTCGGAGTTGCGCCTGAAGGCGGACACCATGAACCGATTGTTTTGGAATCGTTAGGGGAATTGGCATGGCAGAATGCGCCGACAGACGGAGAACAGTGGTTTGTTGATTATGCTGACAGAAGATATGGACTGGTTGAAGGTCAGCCGGACGAACATGCACGCAAAGCATGGAAGATACTCGGAGATACTGTATATAATCAGAAAGGAAATAATCCGACCGGAGATATTCTGTTTGCAATGGCTCCATCTCACAGCGGAACGATGGCAAGTCCGACAGGTCCGGCAAGCCTTGGATTTGATGCGGCGAAGATGAGAGAAGCGTTGTCAGAATTACTTCAGGTAAATCCGAAACTTCGGGAGACGAAGACGTATCAGTATGATTTGATCTTAGTTACAACACAAGTATTCACTGCTTATTCAAGAGAAACTCTTCCGAAGATCAAGGAAGCTTACGAGCAGAAAGATGTTGCTTTGTATGAACAGCTTACAAAACAGTGGCTGGATGCTATTTTAGTTTTAGATGAGATTACCGGAACGAATGAAAATTATATGCTTGGACCATGGATTGAAGACGCGAAAAATATTGCATCTACAGAAGAAGGAAAATATCTGATGGAAATGGATGCGAAACAGATTAACACGACTTGGGGACCGAGAGTGAGCGGCGCGAAAGGAATGTTTCTGAACTATGCGAATAAGACATGGAACGGATATTTGAAAGACGTGTATTACAAGCAATGGAAAATGTTCTTTGAAAATAATATTGCGGCTTTAAAAGGAGAAGAACAACCGCACCCTGAAGTAAAAACAAGTGGAGGAGAAGTTAATTTTGATAAATGGTACGAAGCGCTTTGGTTCCCATTTGGAAAAGGAACAGGGGAGTTTGAAAACGCAGAATATGCGGTAGAACCGACAGGGGATACTTACGAGTTAGTCGAGAAAGGATTGGAAGTTCTCGGATATGGCGATCCTTTGACTGTGGCTGACTTAAAAGCAGAGCTGATAGAAAAAACGGCAGATGTAAAATTGACATGGACTAAGGCAGGAGAAAATTTTATTGGAAAATATGAGATTTATGCAGGAGATCAAAAGGTTGGCGAGACAACGGAATCTTCTTATGTACTTCGAGGTCTTTCGGAGGAAACAGAATATACGTTTAGTGTAAAGACGCTCAATGCATTAGGACAGGTAAGTGAGCCTGCATCTGTGAAGATCACAACAGGAAAAGATGAGACGGCGCCTGTGATTTTGGATTCGGAACTTAAAAGCGATACGGAGATCCTGCTCGTGTTTGACGAGGCGGTATCGAAAGAATCTGCAGAAAATACGGCAAATTATAAGATGAATGGAGATGTGTCGATAACAGGTGCGTCTATGCAGGAGGACGGAAAGTCGGTTGTTTTGACAGTACAGGGAATACAGCAACCTGAAAACGGTGTAAAAAATTATCAACTGACGGTAAATCATGTAGAAGATATTTCCAAGAATAAAAATCAATGTAAAAATATTGTCTTATCGATTCCGTCAAGGAATGATATCGTTTTGTATCAACCGTTTGACGAAATAAAAGATGCTTTGGTAACAGATGGGATTTGGAATAAGAACGCGGAAGTTGTAGGAGATGTGCAGACAGCAGAAGGTGTTAAGGGAAATGCAATGCACTTTGGAGCAGCAGATCAATATATAGACTTTGGAAGACAGGAAGCGGTGCTTGGAAATGCATTTACAGTCGGTGTATGGGTGAAACTAGACAGAATTACACCGGGAACAAGTCAGACGCTTTTGACACACGGACATTCCGGCAATATAGCAGGAGGAATCTGGTGGCTGTATTCTAACAACGGCACTTTAAATTTCCAGTTATATAAGGATAATAATAAAGTTACATTCGGAACGAAAACAGCAGTTTTACAGGCTCAGAAATGGCAGTATGTGACATTGACGAGAAAAGATCGGGAATTATGCATGTATGTGGACGGAAAATTAGTTTCAACAGGAAATATCCCGGAAAATACAGATCAGAATACAAGTGGGATCGGATATACATTTAAGGCGGGAACAGAACATAAAACGGGACAGAACTCACATGATTCTATGATGGGATTAAACGGTTCTCTGGATGAACTGACTGTTTTCAACAGAACACTGTCAGAACAGGAAATTAATTCGTTGATGGAGAAACATATTTCTGTAGAAGAAGAATTTATCCTTTGGGAAGAAAGAGCGGCAGAAAAGATAACGCTTTCATGGAAGGCAGCAGATCCGTCTGCGGTGGATCATTATGAGGTCGTTTATTATAATGAAAAAATGGAAGAAGTTCAGCGGATCAATGTGAAAAATGAAGTAAGTGCAGATGCAGAGGCGAAAAACGGTTCTTATTATGTGCAAGTAGAAGCGGTCAATGCTGATGGAGAAAGTACGGCAGAAACAAATTACTTGTATATTGTAATTGATAAAGCGGCGAATAAGTCGAATTTGGAATTTTTGATTTCTTATGCAGAAAGCCAAAAAGAGAAAGCGGAATATGAACATGTTGTAGATGTTGTAAAAACATTGTTTGAAAAATCGCTTGCAGAGGCAAAAACAGTGATGGCAGATGAACAGGCGGAGCAGTCTGAAGTAGATGCGGCTTATGAAGCTCTCCTTGCTAATGTGCATTTGTTAGGCTTTACAGGAAATACGGAAGATTTAGGACTTGCATTGGAAATCGCCAAGACGACAAACACGGAAGGAAAGACAGAAGAATCTGTTCAGATTTTGAAAGATGCGATTGCAAAAGCAGAAGAGATCATGGCAGATGGAAATGTTCTTCAAGAAGATATTGACGCTGCAAGAAAAGCGTTGTTGGATGCAGTCGACGGATTAGAAGATATTGTTTTGGCGGATAAGAGCGAGCTAAAAACGTTGCTGGAATCGGCACAACAATTTGTCGAGAATATAGACATTTATACAGAAGCAACAGCAAATGCATTTCTGGCGGCGCGAGAGGCAGCGCAGTTAGTATATGACGATCCGGAAGCGACACAGGAACAGGTGAACGCGGCTCACAATACGCTTCGTCAGGCAATCGCTGATCTAAGAGAAATTCCGAATAAAGATAAATTAAAAGAATTGCTCAAAGAGGCGGAAGAAATCGATCTTGACAAGTATACAGACGAGACGGCGGAAACACTTCGCGTGGCGGTTGCAAATGCTAAGGCTGTTATCGGAAATAAAAATGCTTCTGATAAAGATGTGATGCGTGCAGAAGAGACGCTTCGCGCAGCTATTGATGGATTAAAGGAGAAAGACAACGGTTCACAGAACCCTGACGGAGACGGCGGAAACACAGGGGATAGTGGAAATGCAGGAGACAATGAAAATCCGGGAAATAGCGGGAATACAGGCAACAATGGAAACAGTGGAAATGTAGGCAGCAGCGGAAATACAGGAAATGACGGAACTGCCGGAAGCGGACAACAAGGCGCAAGTGACCATGCGGTAAAAACAGGTGATGAAGCTGCGCCTGTAATGGCAGGCTGGCTGATGATTGCAAGTGCGTTTGCTCTTGTTCTTGCAAACATTTTTATTAAGAGGAAAAGAAACAACCGTTAGTAAGAGGTTAATAAATTAAGGTAAACAGAAGCAAATAAAATCATAAAATCCTCCTTTTCGGATCATCCGGAGAGGGGGATTTTTGCACCGTCATAAACGCGGAAAACAGTTCGGAGAACCGAAGGAGAAAAGGAATAAAAGAGGGGAAAATAATCGTCAGAAAAAAGGGTGAAAATATGCGGAATATGGTTGACAATTATATTCCTAAATGTTAGCCTGTCTGTATAATATCGGTCTGTAAAACAGAAGCGGAAGAGCGTAGAGAAAAGGGAAAAAGAAAAATGAAAAATGAATATGGATTATGGAAAAAGGACTGGAAAAAGCGGGTTGGAGCGCTAGCACTCTGTGCAGGAATGATAATAACGGGAACGTCTGTCGCCGGAGCACAGGAGCATCCGCAGTTTACGGCGGATCAAACGGAGATACGATTGGCAAAGGAGGAGCTGCAAACGGTGCAGCTTTCTATCGAGGAATATTTGAAGGAGTGCTGGAAGAACAAACAAGAGGTGATTGATGTAAGCGCGTATAAACTGAATGAAGAAGAACTGAATAAGGTCATCTTCGGGATACATTATGAAAATCCGGAGTATTATTGGGTGTTGCGCAACACTGCTATTAATAAAGACGAGGAAACAGGCTTCGTAAAAACGTATTATCAATATTACGAGGGAACGACGGGAAAACCTCTTGACAGGAGCGAAGAACTGGAACGGGAATGGGAAGTTGTAAAGGAAAAAACGAAATATTGTAAAACGGATATAGAAAAAGCGCTGGTAGTACATGAGCACTTGTGCGATACAATCGTGTATTCTTCCAGACTTCAGGCGGCGTCTCATGACATTGAAGGCGCGATCTTCGAGAAAGAAGCCGTGTGCGAGGGATATGCCCTTGCGTATAAATATTACATGAACCGGCTGGAAATTCCGTGTAAGATCGTAAGCGGAACGTCAAACGGTCAGCCGCATGCGTGGAATCAGATTCAGCTTAACGGGAATTGGTACATGGTAGATCCGACATGGGATGATGTGGCGAACAGTCATGACGTAAAGCATCAGTATTTTTTGTGCAGTGAGAATAAGTTTCCGAATCATGTATGGAACAAGGAAAGCGAACTGTATGAAACTTGCAGCGATACGACGTATGACAATTTAGACTGGAAAAATGATCTTCAGGGAATGTACGCTTATCAGGGCGGACTGTACCGCTCTAAATCGTTGATCGTCGGCGGAAAAGAAGTGAGCGGTATATGGCGGATCGATGCGGAAAATATAGAGAAAGAAGCGGAATTAGTGCTTCCGATCACAGATCAGTGGCAGCTGAACTCTGTCAATGTAGTAAGAGGATATTCACAACTTTCTTATTATGACGGAATGCTTTACTACAATACGCCGCGGGCTGTATGGAGATGGAATTTCGATCCTGAATCAGAACCTGAGAAAGTATTTGAACTGGATCAGAGTATTCCGGGCGAAATATGGGATGCAGAGGCTGCAAACGGGAAGATTTATTACGAGACAGGCGTTTATGAAAAAGGAGAGAGACAGAAGGGGCAATATGTGTTTGACGAAGATTACCGGAAAGCAAAGCATCCGATCGCAGTAACCAAACCGGTTATGACAGTTGTAATGGGCGGTGAAAATGTGTTCCTGCAGTCGGCGGCTCCGGGGAACGTAACATATACGTCGAAGAATCCTGAGATCTGCGACGTTCAAGTTGTGTGGAAAGACGAGTCCTGTCAGCTGATTCCTAAAAAAGCCGGGGAGACGATCGTAACGGTTCATGCAGATCCGACGGATCATTATGCGGAAGGTGCGGTAGATGTAAAAGTGATCGTTAAAGAGCGGGATGATATTGAAGAAAAGATCACTCTTCAATATGAAGCCGGAGACGGAGGAAGTATAGCAGCAGTTGATGCGGCAACAGGGAAAATACTTGAAAACGGAGCAAAGATCAAACCGAATGCAGAAGTTCAGTTTACGGCGTCTCCAAATTCCGGTTATTCTGTGAAAAACTGGGTTGTAAACGGAGAAGTATATAAGGAAAACGGCATCGTTTATACAGGCATGGAATTAAAGCGCGCGATCACCGCTTCATCTGACAGCGTGAAAGTTGAATTTGTAAAAGATGAGCCGGCATTTGTGAAGGGCGATGTAAATTTAAGTGGGAAGGTCGAGATCGGCGATGTTCGTGAAGCCTTGAGAAGTATATGCAAAAAGACAGAACTGACAGCGCTTCAGAAGCAGGCGGCGGATGTAAATGAAAACGGAAACGTTGATATAGAAGATTTAAGGAAGATCTTAAGATTTGTCTGCGGAAAGATCGATCAACTGAATATGGAAGAAAGCGGGGCGTCAAAATGAAGATATTAATCATCGGCGGCGTGGCTGCCGGAACAAAAACAGCCGCGAAATTGAAACGAGAAGACAGAAACATCGAAGTGACTGTGATTACGAAAGATAAAGACATTTCCTACGCGGGATGCGGTTTGCCGTACTATGTGGGCGGACTGATCGAGGGCAGGGACGAGCTGATCGTGAATACTCCGCAGAAGTATTCCGCACTGACAGGGGTTGAAGTAAGAACAGGAAAAGAAGCGGTTGCGCTCGACGCAGAAAAAAAGCAAGTGACGGTGCAGGATGTACAGTCAGGCGAGAAAGAAGTCTGTTCCTACGATAAATTAGTAGTTGCGGTAGGAGCATCTCCCGCGGTCCTTCCGATAGAAGGAAAAGAACTGGCAGGCGTATTTAAGATGAGAACGCCTGACGATGCGGAAGGAATCCGTACATATGCAGAGCAAAATGCAGTGAAAAAGGCAGTTGTGATAGGCGCGGGATTTATCGGGCTTGAGGCTGCGGAAAATCTGCAGGCGAAAGGAATACAGGTGACGGTAATTGATTTTGCGGAACAGATCTTGCCGAATATCCTTGATCCTGAGATGGCGCTCTATGCGAAAAGACATCTGATCCGACAGGGAATCCGTGTGCTTACAGGAACGAAAGCGGAGCAGATATATGAAAGAGGTACACAGAGCCGTGTGGCGGGAATTAAGACGTCTGCCGGAAATCTGCCTTGCGATATGATCATTATGGCTGCCGGCATTCGACCGAATACAGAGTTTTTAAACGACAGCGGTATGGAGATGTTCAAAGGAACGATCCTTGTTGACGATCAGATGAAGACGAATCTGGATGATGTATATGCAGCCGGAGACTGTGTGATGGTGAAGAACCGTCTGACGGGAAAGCGTCAGTGGTCGCCGATGGGATCTTCGGCAAATCTGGAAGGGCGCACTTTGGCGCAGACTCTTGCAGGAGAACAGAAGTCATATCCGGGAGTTCTCGGCACAGGAGTTGTAAAACTTCCGGGATTGAATGTCGGAAGAACCGGACTTACCGAAGCACAGGCAAAAGAAGCGGGTTACGATGTAGTTACGGCGCTTGTTCCGACAGATGATAAAGCGCATTATTATCCTGACGCTTCGTTTTTCATTACGAAGCTGATCGCGGATCGGAACACAAGAAAACTGCTTGGCGTTCAAGTGTTTGGTCCGGGAGCTGTTGATAAGATGGTCGACATAGCGGTGATGGGGCTGAATATGGGCGCGGTTCTGGAAGATTTTGAAAATGCGGATTTCGCATATGCACCGCCGTTCTCAACAGCAATCCATCCGTTTGTGCAGGCTGTTTATGTATTGATGAACAAACTGGACGGTACGATCGTCAGCATGACTCCCGCGGAGTATGCCGCAGGAAAAGCAGAAGGCTATACGGTTGTCGATGTTGCGCCGGAGCCGTCGATCAGAGGAGCGGTATATGTAAACTTAGGAGCTGTAAACGGCGAGATCGAAGGACTTGGAAAAGAGGAGAAACTGCTTCTTGTCTGTGCAAAGGGCAAAAGAGGATATTTTCTTCAAAACCGGCTGCGTCATTACGGTTATACGAATACAGTCGTTCTTGAAGGAGCAACATTTTTCAATGACGTAAAAGTGAAAAATAATACAGAAGAAGCTGTTTCTAAAGAAGATGAGACGAGAGTAAAAGCGCTTGGATTTTTAAAGGATAAAAGGACGCCGGATAAATTTAACGGACGTGTGATTACAAGAAACGGAAAGATTACAGCCGAAGAAGCGCACACGATTGCCGAGGCGGCGCAGTTATACGGAAGCGGAGAAGTGACCATGACCTCTCGTCTGACGATGGAGATTCAGGGCGTTCCTTATGACAATATAGAACCGCTGCGGGAATATCTGATGCAGGCAGGACTTGAGATGGGAGGAACCGGCTCAAAAGTCCGTCCGGTTGTATCGTGCAAGGGAACGACTTGTCAGTACGGACTGATCGATACGTTTGCATTGTCCGAAGAAATTCATGAAAGATTTTTCCATGGATACAGCGATGTGAAGCTGCCGCATAAATTTAAGATCGCGGTAGGAGGATGTCCGAATAATTGTGTAAAACCGGATTTGAATGATCTTGGAATTATCGGTCAGAAAGTTCCGTGGGTCGATCTTGAAAAGTGCCGTGGCTGCCGGATCTGCCAGGTAGAGAAAAATTGTCCGATCCATGCGGCAAAAATGGTGGACGGAAAGATTGTGATCGACGAAAATGTATGTAATCACTGTGGAAGGTGCATCAGTAAATGTCCGTTTGGTGTGACTGAAGAATTTGTTTCGGGATATCGCGTATATATAGGCGGACGCTGGGGCAAGAAAGTAGCGCGGGGAAGATACCTTGAAAAAGTGTTTACAGATAAAGAAGAAGTGCTTGATATTGTGGAAAAAGCAATTCTTTTGTTCCGGGAACAGGGAATCACGGGAGAGCGATTTGCGGATACGGTTGAAAGACTCGGATTTGAAAATGTTCAGGAACAGCTTTTAGGAGATGGACTGTTAGCCCGCAAAGACGAAAACATAAGGGCGCAGAAACATTTGAAAGGCGGAGCAACTTGTTAAAAATTTTATGAAACGATAGAGTGCAGCATAGCGGCTCATAAGACAGATTGAAGGCAAAGGGGAAAAAGAAAAATGAACAAAAACTATGAAGCATGGAAAAGAGGCTGGAAAAAACGAGCGGGCGCACTGGCGCTTTGCGGCGGAATGTTGATTGCGGGGACGTCCGTCGTAGGAGCACAGGAAAACCCGCAGCAGGCGGCAGTGCAGTCAGAAGCACAGCTTGCAGAAGCAAACGCTAAAGAGAAACTGCTTCCGCTAGATCAATATCTGAAAGAATGCTGGGAAAAGAAGCAGACGGCGATTGATTTAACTGCGTACAAAATAACTGATGAGCAGTTGAATAGTGTTCTTTTCACTATTCATTATGAAGAACCGGAATATTATTGGATAATTAGATACCGCAGTATTGAGGTAGATAAGAAAACCGGATTTTTAAAAACTTACTATCCTTCTTATTCCGGTGAGACGGGAAGTCCTTTTGACCGTACGGAAGAATTGGAACGGGAATGGGAAATGGTCAAAGAGATGACGGAAAACTGTACGACTGATCTGGAAAAAGCGCTTGTAGTACATGATCATCTGGTCAGAACAATTCAGTACAGTGCGTCATTGGGCGCTTTTGTAGCCCATGATATTGAAGGTGCGATTTTTGAGAAAAAATGTGTGTGTGAAGGATATGCATTGGCATATAAGTATTACATGAACCGCCTGAATATTCCGTGTAAAGTAGTGAGCGGAGTTTCAAAAGGCCAGCCTCATGCGTGGAATCAGATTAAAATTAATGGAAAATGGTATCTTGTAGACGCGACATGGGATGACGGAAGCTGTGTGTTGGAGGAAAAAAGCCACCCTGTAAAACATCAATATTTCCTGAAAAGTGAGACGGAATTTTCAGATCACACATGGAACAGAGAAGGCTATGAAATTTGTGACGATACAACTTATGACAACGTAGAGTGGAAATGGGTTTCCAGAAAAATGGCCGCATATAAAGGCAGTTTATATGTTGCCGGATCATTCGCCAGAGACGGAGTGATAAAGAGCGGAATATGGAGGTATGATTCGGAAAACCCGGCTCAGAAGGGAGAACTGGTCATTGAGATCGAGGATGAGTGGCCGCTGACACAGTATAATAAAGGCAAGGGTTGTATGGAAATTGCATATTATGACGGGATGCTTTACTACAACACTCCGAAAGCCGTATGGAAATGGAACTTTGATAAGAATACAAAGCCGGAAAAAGTTTTTGATTTAGAAGAAAACGTTCCGGGCAGCATCTGGTATTTGCATGTAGCGGACGGCAAAGTTTATTACGAGACGTCTCTTTACGAAAAGAATGAGAAAGAAAAGCGGGAGTATGTAATTGATGCAAACTATCAGAAAGTAAAACACCCGATCGCTGTGACAAGTCCGGTAATGACAGTTGAACTGGACGGAAATGCAAAAGAGGTATTCCTGCAGGGGGCAGCTCCGGGAATCGTGACTTTTAAAGCGAACAACCCTGACATTTGTGACGTGGAAGAGGCGTACGCAGACAGATCGTGTAAGCTGATCCCGAAAAAGGCGGGTGAAGCGACTGTAACTGTGCATGCGACAGCTACAGATCACTATTTGGAAGGCTCGGTAGATGTAAAAATTATTGTCAAAGGTGATTCCAGCACAGAACAGAAGATCACGCTTCAGTATGAATCCGGTGCGAACGGCTCTTTAAGAGCGGTGAATGCGGCAACAGAAGAAAATTTATCAAATGGAGCGCAGATCCTTCCGAATACAGAAGTTCAATTTATGGCATCTCCGAACGAAGGTTATTCTGTGAAAAACTGGACGATTAACGGAGAAGTGTACAAAGAAAACGGTCAGGTTTATACCGGTACTACTATGAAACATGCGATTACAGCTTCATCAGGCATTGTAAAAGTCGAGTTTGTAAAAGATGAAGTTGAAGTTGTCAAAGGGGATGTAAACCTGAACGGAAAGGTTGAAATCGGCGATGTCCGTGAAGCCTTGAGAAGTATTTGTAAAAAGACAGAACTGACAGATGCACAGAAACAGGCGGGAGATATAAACAAAAACGGAACTGTTGATATCGAAGACTTGAGAACAATCCTGAGAGTTGTTTGCGGAAAAGTAGAAAGCCTGTAAGCGATGAAAGGTAAATAGAAAATCGATAAGAAAAGCGGATGGTGATTGAGCTGTCCGCTTTTTGTAATGGGGAAGAGACGAATATTTGAATTTAAAGTACAAAAAAATCACCGTCCCCGCGGCTCTCAAGTCCGCAAAAACAGTGATTAGAATGCGCGATCAGGGGTTCGAACCCTGGACACCCTGATTAAGAGTCAGGTGCTCTACCAACTGAGCTAATCGCGCATACAATAGTATGTTGTTTTACAACGCAAGAAAGATTATAATTTAAAATTTATGAAAAATCAACCCTTTTTAACAAAAAAATTCGATTTTCTTTATTTTTTCTTTTATTTTCTTCTTTTATTTTCTTCTTTATTTTACCGATTTGTTTTTACTTTTCATCTTTTGTTAAAAAACAGTATTGTTTTTGTCTGTATTTGCGGCTGTCACCGGCTGTGTGTACATGAGAATAAAAAGTTGCTTGTCAGGAGTGTTTGCGGGAACAGAAGTCTGAATTTAAGATTTTGTACACTTCATCAAAAGAATTTTTGATAATAAGAAGTTTTCGGTTAAGTCTCGGATGACAGTAGCATATTTCGCAGAGGCGGTATTTTTGATGTTTTCGTTTCATATAAACTCCTTTTAACGGAACGGATTGAGCGGACAGCTTAAATAAGCGAGGCCGGAAAGCGTCTCATACATCTTTCTATATTATATGAAAAAAACAGGGAGAGGTTCGTTGGAAGAGTCTCACCCTGTTTTTTATAGCATATCTGTGCTGCCGCCGTTATTTTCTCATTGCGATCAGTTTATTGATCGGGTTTCCTTTTGAAGAAAATTTTTCTTCATATTCTGTCATAATATTTTCTTTGTTTAGCTCTTTGTTGTGATGCAGATCGTATGTAAAAGCCTGAAGCGTCCATCCGGCTTCCTTTACCTGTTCCAGAGAAAAGTCAAAAAGAGGTGTGTTGTCCGTTTTGAACTCCACAAGTCCTTGCGGTGGGAGGACTTTTTCATAACGGGATAAAAACTCTGTTGACGTAAGACGGCGTTTTGCATGACGTGATTTCGGCCATGGGTCGGAAAAGTTCAGGTAAATGCGGTCGACTTCTGATTCGGCAAATACTTCCGGCAGTTCTCTTGCATCCATGCAGACAAAGCGGATATTCGGCAAATCTGAAAATTCTTCGGTGTCAAATTTTTCTACTGCCCGAAGCAGGACGCTGGAATATCGTTCGATCCCGATAAAGTTGATATTAGGATAGGTTTTTGCCATATTTAATAAGAAGCGTCCTTTTCCCATTCCGATCTCGATCCGTATCGGACGGTTGTTTCCGAAAACCGAAGTCCAGTTTCCGCGGAACTCTTTCGGATTCTTGATTACAGTAAAATGTGCCTGAAGAGTATCGTCGGCGCGGGGGATATTTCTAAGTCTCATATGTGTCTCCTTGCATTATGGTAATTTCTTAAATTCTATCATAACATGACGCATATGTCAGGTCAAAAATTTGCGGCTGCTTCGAGAGACGTATTTTTGGAAGATGTGGCTTGCATTTTGGAAAAAAAGGTGTATCATAGGGATATATTATTGCTGACAGGAGGCTTTTTATGGACGCTATTTTGGATAAATTGACGGAAATTGAAAATGCAGCGTCTGCGATTGTTCGTCATGCAGAGGAACAAAAAGACGTACTTGGACAGGAATTTGATGAAAAACGGAAAAAATTTGACGAAGACTTAGAAAACAAAACGAAAGCACGCCTTGAGAAAATCCGGGAGCAGTTGGAAAAAGAACAGTCGAGAGTTCTTAACAGCAGCAGCGGCGCAAGTGAGGATACGATCTGCAGTCTCCGGAAAGAATATGAAGAGAAGCATACAGAATATGCGCATGAGATATTGAGACGGATCACAGAGGTGTAACTTATGGGAAATTTACTTAAGTACAGCGGGATTGTGACAAAGATCCGGGCAATGGAGGCGAAGCTTTTGACGCCGGAGCAGTTTGCGGATATAGCAAATTTACGAAGTGTTCCGGATATTGCGGACTATCTGCGGAAAAATACGGCGTATGCGGAAGTGCTTGACACTTTAACGGAAGATCAGATCCATCGAGGAAACATAGAGAAGGTGCTTGTGCAGTCGCTTTATCACGATTACACAAAGATTTACCGTTTCTGCGGGCAGAGTCAGAGAGAATTTATGAAGCTGATCATGAAAGGATACGAGATCGAGCTGATCAATTACTGTCTGCGTATCGTGATCAACCATTATAAGAAACCGTTTGATCTTAATTATAAAAGTGCGTTTTTTGACCGGTATTCGCAAATATCTATCGGAAAGCTGATCACAGCCAGAACGACGGATGAGCTTGTGGAAAATCTAAAAGAAACGGAGTATTACGCTCCGTTGAAAAAAATAAAAGATACCGATAATGTGACTCTTTATGATTACAATCTGGCGTTGGATCTTTATTATTATACATCTACATGGAAAGAGCAGAAGAAGATTCTGAAAAAGTCGGATCTTGAGCTGTTTATGAGAGATCGTGGGTCAAAGATCGATCTTTTGAATATTCAGTGGATCTACAGGGCGAAAAAGTATTACAACATGAAGCCCGCGGATATCTATCTGATGCTGATTCCGATACACTATAAATTGTCAACAGAATTAGTGAAAGATATGGTGGAGGCTCCGGGAGTCGAGGAGTTTGAAAATGTCGTAATAAGAACAACTTATGCCCGGCATTATAATTTCAAACAAAATTTGACAATGGAGCAGATGTATGCGGACTGTCTGCATCATCTGTACACGGCAGACCGGCGAAAGAATCCGTATTCGGTCTCCGCGATCAACACCTATCTCTTCTTAAAAGAAGAAGAATTGAAAAAGCTGACAACCGTTATGGAATGCGTCCGGTACGGACTGAATCCGGGAGAAACGGCAGCATACATTGGAGGTAGAACCCGATGATCGTAAAGATGAAATTTATTAATATATCAGGTCCGCGAAATGATATCGACCGTGTTACCGATCAGTATCTTTCGCGGTATGAGATTCAGCTTGAGTCTGCGCTGTCGGAACTTAAGACAGTAGATAACTTAAGACCTTTTGTGGAGCTGAACCCCTACAGGGAAGTGTTAAGTAAGGCAAATGAATTTGTCGGATACCTTCCGAATGCAGAAACAGTAGAGCCGGACACGAAACTTGGTCTTGACGATATGTTTGAGCTTGTACGCAAGGCGGATGAAGATTATCGTACGCTTCAGGAAAAAAAGGAAAAGCTTAAGCAGAAAATTGAAGAATACAGGGCGAAACAGCAGATCGTAGCGCCGTTTCGACCGTTGGAATGCGATCTTCACCGTGTGCTTCATTATCGATATATCACTTATCGTTTCGGCCGTATCGCAGTGGAATTTTATCATAAGATGCAAAAATATCTTATGGATGATCTAAAAGCGATCTTCGTAGAAGGAGAGCGGGATGAAAGTTATGTTTATGGAGTATATTTCGTTTCGCAGGCTGAGACACAGAAAGTTGACGCGGTATTCCGGTCGCTGCATTTTGAAAGAATCGAGTTGAAGGATGAATTTGAAGGAACTCCTGATACGGCATACCGGGTACTCGAAAACGAGATTGCCCGTGTCAATTTAGAAATTGAAGATCTGGATAAACAGGCAGGAGAGATGTTGGCGGACCGCGCTCCGCAGTTAGTTGCGGCAAGGGACAGGTTGGAAGAACTGTCCAATAACTTCGATGTGAGAAAACTTGCGGCCAGAATGGAAGATAAACAGGAAGATTACTATATTCTGTGCGGATGGATGGCGGAAGATGATGTAGATAAATTCGTTGAGGAAGTAAAGGAAGACGATAAAGTATTCGTCGTTGTGGAAGACGATCATGACGCATATTTCGGAGAACCGCCGACAAAGCTGGAAAATCCGAAATTATTCAAACCGTTTGAAATGTTCGTCAGTATGTATGGACTCCCGGCACATAACGAGATGGATCCGACGATGTTTGTCGGTCTGACGTACTCATTTATCTTTGGAGTGATGTTCGGAGATGTCGGGCAGGGACTGCTTTTGATGATCGGTGGAGGATTGGTCTATAAGTTTAAGAAAGCGCCGCTTGCGGGGATTATTGCGACGGCAGGTGTGTTTTCCACGATCTTCGGATTTCTGTTTGGAAGTATTTTCGGATTTGAAGACGTTCTTCCGGCGCTGTGGATACGGCCGATCGATCATATGACGACTCTGCCGTTTCTCGGAAAGCTGAATACGGTGTTTATTGTTGCGGTGGCGTTCGGTATGTTTCTGATCATGGTTGCGATGGTGCTTCACATTATCAATGCGGTACGAGGGAAAAATATGGAAAGCGCATGGTTTGATCCGAACGGTGCGGCAGGACTTGTATTTTATCTTGCGGTCGTAGTGACAGTCGTTCTCTTTATGACGGGCAATCCGCTTCCGGGCGGAATCGTTATGGCGATCATGTTCGGAATCCCGCTTTTGCTCATCTTTTTCAGAGAGCCCCTTACGAGGATGCTTCAGAAGCGGGCGGATAAGATGGAGACAGGAAAGGCAATGTTTGTTGTGCAGGGATTTTTTGAACTCTTTGAAACATTGCTCAGTTACTTCTCTAATACGATTTCCTTTATCCGTATCGGAGCGTTTGCGGTGAGTCATGCCGCGATCATGGAAGTTGTGCTGCAGTTGGCGGGAGCAGAGAGCGGAAGTCCGAACTGGGCAGGCGTGATCTTCGGAAACCTGTTCGTTTGCGGATTTGAAGGTCTGATCGTCGGAATCCAGGTGCTGCGTCTGGAATATTACGAACTGTTCAGCCGTTTTTATAAAGGCAGCGGTCATGCGTTTGATCCGTATGCAAAAAGAAAGACAAAGAAAAACAGCCGAAAATAGATTTCTTAAAATTCATCATATCATAGGAGGAACTTACAATGACAATGGGAACAAAAATCGTTTTTATCATCACGCTGATCGTGAGCATTATCGTACCGTTTGGGTATTATCTTCTTGGGGAAAAGAGCAGAAAACGCTATAAAAGAGCAATAGGAACGAATGCTTTCTTCTTTTTCGGAGCGTTTGCTATTGCATCGATCATGCTTCTTGGCGGACCGAATGTACAGGCTGCGGAAGCTGTGACTGCCGATGCGGGATTCGCAACAGGCATGGGATATCTTGCGGCTGCGATCGTTACGGGACTTTCCTGTATCGGCGGCGGAATTGCGGTTGCCAGCGCAGCCAGCGCAGCGTTAGGTGCGATCAGTGAAGATTCAAGCGTACTCGGAAAATCTCTTATTTTTGTAGGTCTTGCAGAAGGAGTGTGTCTTTATGGTTTGATCATTTCCTTCATGATTTTAGGAAACCTGTAATAAAGATACATGCGGACGGCGCGGCGGGAGCAGTGTAAACGGTAAGGCAGAAAGGAAAAGGATCTGAAGTCATGAAGATGTATCTGATCAGCGACAATGTCGACACATATACCGGGATGCGTCTGGCAGGAGTAGACGGCATTGTCGTTCATGAACAAGATGAACTAAAGCAGGCGTTGGAACGTGTTCTTGAAGACAAAAGTATAGGAATTGTACTTTTGACAGAGAAATTCGGCAGGGAGTTTCCGGCGATCATCGATACATTCCGATTGGAACGTAAGATGCCGCTTCTTGTGGAAATTCCGGACCGGCACGGAACGGGACGAAAAAAAGATTTTATCACATCTTATATAACGGAAGCGATCGGATTGAAATTATAAGGCGGAGATATTCCGACGAATGAAGAATACAGCGGACAAAGCAGTGATGGAGCAGAAAATAAATCAGGCAAATGAAGCAGATAAATCGTAGAAAAGGGAGGGCTTTCGGTTGACTCTTGAAGAAAAACTCACATATATGCAGACTGTGTCTATGGAGCAGGCGCGCGCAGAAGGAAATGCGATCATAGATGCGCACAGAGAAGCGCTGGAAAAAATATTCAGCGACCATAAGTCAGAGATGATGCGGCAGGCGGAAACGCGCATAAAAGCAGAGACGACAAATGCAAAACGGACAGTAAGTCAGGCATTGGCAAAGTCTCAGCTGGAGATTAAACGAAGCCAGGGAAAAGTGCAGCAGGAGTTGAAAGACAAAGTGTTTGAAGAAGCGATGCAGCTTGTGAACGATTATATGAAAACAAAAGCATACGACGACTTTCTTGTTAAGTGTATCCGAAAGGCAGAGCGGTTTGCAGGCGATGACCCGGTCGTTATTTATATTAATCCGTCCGATGAAAAAAAACGTACGGAGCTGGAAAAAGAAACCGGGGCGAAGCTTACGGTGAGTGCGGAAGATTTTATCGGCGGGGTGCGCGCGGTAATCCGTTCGCGTAATATTTTGATGGACCATTCGTTTAAAACGCAGATCCAGGACGAATATGACAAATTTTTGTTTTTAGGAGGTGACGGAATTGCTTAACACAGGAACGATTTATGGAATTAACGGACCTGTCATCTACCTGAAAGGAAATACAGGATTTCGTATGTCGGAAATGGTTTATGTCGGAAAACAAAAATTAGTAGGCGAAGTGATCGCTCTTGATAAAGACAGGACGACGATCCAGGTGTATGAAGAAACGACAGGACTTAGACCGGGAGAGGAAGTTGTCGCAAGCGGAAATGCGGTTTCGGTAACGCTTGCGCCGGGAATCCTGAATAATATATTTGACGGAATCGAGCGTCCGCTTGAGAGAATTGCAGAGACAGGCGGCGCGTTTATTACAAGAGGAGTCAGCGTGGATTCGCTTGACAGAGAGAAAAAATGGAAGACTCACATCGTCGTTGAAAAAGGTCAGTACCTTCATGGCGGAGATATTATAGCGGAAGTGCCGGAGACGCATGCGATCCTTCACAAATGTATGATTCCTCCGGATGTGGAAGGAACGGTAAAAGAGGTTGTAAAAGACGGAGAGTATACGATCGATGAAACTCTCGTTACATTAGAACTTCCGGATGGCAGTGAAAAGAAGCTGACTATGACACAGCGGTGGCCGATCCGTGTGCCCCGCCCGACACATCACCGATTTCCGGCGTCTGTTCCGCTTGTGACCGGACAGCGTATCATCGATACGATGTTTCCGATCGCAAAGGGAGGAACTGCTGCGATTCCGGGAGGATTCGGAACCGGAAAGACAATGACTCAGCATCAGATCGCCAAATGGGCGGATGCGGATATTATTATTTACATCGGATGCGGAGAGCGTGGAAATGAGATGACGCAGGTTCTGGAAGAGTTCGGTGAATTGACAGACCCGCGGACAGGCAATCCGCTTATGGACAGAACAACGCTGATCGCAAATACGTCAAACATGCCGGTGGCTGCCCGTGAGGCAAGTATTTATACAGGACTTACGCTGGCGGAATATTACCGGGATATGGGATACGATGTGGCGATCATGGCAGATTCTACGTCCAGATGGGCCGAGGCGCTGAGGGAACTTTCGGGACGTTTGGAAGAGATGCCGGCAGAAGAAGGATTTCCGGCTTATCTGGCATCAAGATTGTCGGCGTTTTACGAGAGAGCCGGAATGATGCACAATCTGAACGGAACAGACGGATCGGTTACGATCATCGGAGCGGTATCGCCTCAGGGCGGTGATTTTTCCGAGCCGGTCACACAGAATACGAAACGTTTTGTGCGCTGTTTTTGGGGACTGGATAAAAGTCTTGCGTATTCGAGACATTTTCCGGCAATTCATTGGCTCACAAGTTACAGCGAATATCTGAATGATTTAAGCCATTGGTATCAGGATAATGTATCCCCGCAGTTTGTTGATTATAGAAATCGGTTAATGGCGCTTCTGAATCAGGAGAGCAGCCTGTTGGAGATCGTAAAATTGATCGGAAGCGACGTTCTGCCGGATGACCAGAAGCTTGTACTTGAGATCGCCCGCGTGATCCGTCTGGGATTTTTACAGCAGAACGCATTTCATAAAGACGATACATGTGTCTCAATGGAAAAACAGTTTTTGATGATGGACACAATTTTATATCTTTATAAACAGGCCAGGACTCTTGTGACGATGGGGCATCCTATGTCTGTGCTGAAGGCGGAAAATATTTTCGACCGTGTAATCTCGATCAAATATGATGTGCCGAACGACAGATTGGAAATGTTTGCTCAATATCATCGTGATATCGACGCGTTTTATCAGAATGTTTTGGAAAAGAATGCATAAGGAGAACCGAAGATCATGTCAATCGAATATTTAGGATTAAGCAGCATCAACGGCCCGCTGATCGCGCTGGAGGGCGTACAGGATGCATTTTTCGACGAGATCGTGGAATTCGTCGTAGACGGTACGCAGAGAAAGATCGGCCGTATCGTAGAAATATATGAAGATAAAGCCGTTATTCAGGTATTTGAAGGCTCTGAAAATATGTCCCTGAAAAATACGCATACAAAACTGACAGGCCATCCGATGGAGATCGCGCTTTCGCCGGATATGCTTGGCAGAACGTTTAACGGGATCGGAAATCCGATCGACGGACTTGGACCGATCGCTTCTACGTTAAGAAGAGATGTGAATGGATTTCCTCTCAACCCTGTGAAGCGAGAGTATCCTCGAAATTATATCAGAACAGGAATTTCTGCGATCGACGGACTGACGACGCTGATCCGCGGACAGAAACTGCCGATCTTTTCGGGAAACGGTCTGCCCCATGACCAACTGGCGGCGCAGATTGTAAAACAGGCGTCTCTGGGAGAAAATTCAGATGAAAAGTTCGCGATCGTATTTGCGGCAATGGGTGTAAAGCATGATGTGGCGGATTTCTTCCGCAATACGTTCGAGGAGAGCGGGGTTGCGGATCACGTAGCCATGTTTTTGAATCTGGCGAACGATCCTGTTGTGGAACGTCTTATCACGCCGAAAGTGGCATTGACGGCGGCGGAATATCTGGCGTTTGAACAGAATATGCATATTCTTGTAATCTTGACTGATATGACCTCCTTTGCAGAAGCGATGCGTGAAGTTTCTTCGTCAAAAGGTGAGATCCCGAGCCGAAAAGGTTATCCGGGATACTTGTACAGTGAACTTGCCACGATTTACGAAAGAGCGGGGATCGTACAGGGAGTAAACGGTTCTGTGACACAGCTTCCGATTCTTACGATGCCAAATGACGATATCACACATCCGATTCCCGATCTGACGGGATATATTACAGAAGGGCAGATCGTACTTGACCGTCCCCTTAACGGACAGTCGATCTATCCGCCGATCAACATTCTTCCGTCATTGTCCCGTCTTATGAAAGACGGTATCGGCGAGGGATATACGAGAGAAGATCATCAGGATCTGGCAAATCAGTTGTTCTCCGCATATGCAAAAGTCGGAGATGCCCGAAATCTGGCGTCTGTTATAGGTGAGGATGAATTGTCGCCTATTGATAAGAAATATCTTGAGTTCGGAAAAGAATTTGAAGAAAAATATATCGGTCAGGGAATGAATGAAAACCGTACAATGGAAGAGACGCTTGATCTCGGATGGAAACTGCTCGGACGTTTGCCGAGAGAAGAGCTTGACCGCGTTGATACGAAGATTCTTGATAAATATTATAAACCGTCTGAAGAAGAATAAGTTAGGGTGCAGAGAAACTGATCCTTTCAGAGTAAAAATAAAAGCGGGGAAGGAGGAGGCATATGGATCCGCGTACATTTCCGACAAAAGGAAATCTTATGCTGGCGAAAAATTCGCTTGCGTTGGCGAAGCAAGGTTATGATCTGATGGATAAAAAAAGAAATATACTGATCAGAGAACTGATGGATCTGATCGATGAAGCACGGACGATCCAAGAAGAGATCGACACGACGTTCACTTATGCGTATGAATGTCTGCAAAGGGCGAACATCGAAAACGGAATCAGCAATGTTGAGATGCTTGCATATACAGTTCCGATCGAAAATTCGATCACGATCCAGACGCGCAGTATTATGGGAACGGAAATCCCTCATGTCAAATATATGCCTGATGCCGGAAAGCCAACGTATTCATTTAGTACGACCCGTGAATCGATCGATAAGGCGAGAGAAGCATTCCGCAAGGTAAAAGATCTGACGGTGAAATTGTCTATGGTAGAAAATGCGGCGTACCGCCTTGCGGGAAATATCAAAAAGACGCAGAAGCGGGCAAATGCATTGCAGAATATCACGATTCCGATGTATACATCACTTGTATATACGATCACGAATGCTTTGGAAGAAAAAGAGCGTGAAGAATTTACCCGTTTGAAAGTAATTAAACGGATGAAAACAAAGAAACAAGGTGGCTGAGAAACCTTACTGATCTTTCGGTATGCCCGTTTGAATATATTTTACGCATGCCGGACTGAAAGGCGCAGGAAAGAGGAAGGAATCACAATGAGCAATGAGGAACAAAAGTCAATAACACCGGGCATTTACTTGTGGCTGATCGCAGTGAATATTTATATCAGCATGTTTGCGTTTGGCGGAGGTTATGTTGTTGTTCCTCTTGTGCGCCGAAGTTTTGTTGAAAAGAAAAAGATATTTACAGAAGATGAGCTGATGGAGATGTCCGCTGTGGCTCAGTCAAGTCCGGGGGCGATCGCGGTGAATCTGGCGGCGTTGTCGGGGTATAAGGCGGCGGGAACGGCAGGGGCGGTGATTAGCTGTGCGGCTTCTGTAATTCCGCCGCTTGTTATTCTCGGAATCATTTCAGGATTTTATGATTTATTTATTGCAAATAAAATTGTTGCCGCTGTTTTAAAAGGAATGCAATCCGGAGTTGCGGCTTTGATCGTCAGTGTTGTAGCAGATATGTGCACTGTGATATTGAAAGAAAAATCATTTTTTCTTTTTGCCCTTATTCCGATCGCCTTTATAGCAAATTTTATTTTTGATGTAAATGTGGCGCTGATTCTGGCAGTATGCTGCGGGCTTTGTATCCTTCGGGTTTACGTAAGAAGCGGAGGTCACAAATGGAAATTCTTTTAAAATTATTTTTGACATTTTTGAAGATCGGCCTTGTCAGTATCGGAGGCGGGTATGCGGTAATCCCTTCGATCCATGAAGAAGTTGTAGTAAAAGCGGGATGGATCGGAGAAAAAGTATTTGCGGATATTATTACGATATCTCAGATGACGCCCGGTCCGCTGGCAGTGAATACATCTACGTTTGTCGGCTTGCAGATTGCAGGTGTGGCAGGCGCGGTCGTGGCAACAGTCGGGTGCGTTTTTTGCGGAGTTGCGATTTCATTGACTCTGTATCGTTTTTTTCAGAAGCATAAAGAGTCAGTCTATATTTTTGAGACGCTTAACGGATTGAAAGCAGCTTCTCTGGGATTGATCGTATCAGCCGCGGCAACGATTATATTGCTTTCTTTTTTCGGAACAGGAAATCCGGATTTTAAAACAATGAAAGAATCGCTTGATATCGGCGCGGTAGCTATTTTCGGAGGTGTGTTGTTTTTGTCGCGGAAGCGGAAGATCAACCCGATCATGCTGATGCTCGTAAGCGGAGCGGCAGGTATAATTTTATACATGTAACTGTAAAAGTAAAAAAAGTAAAGAAGGCGGTCTTGAATAGAAAAGTGGCAAAGGGTCTGATAAGGAAAGATCAGAAACAGAGGAAAGAGGTTTATGAGAGAAAAGAAAAATAAGAATGATAATGAAAATGACGTAAACGGCAAAAGAGATAATAAGAAAGCTGTCGGAAAATTTAAAAATTGGACAATGGCTCTTAGCATGGAGCTAAGAGAACATAAAAGTTCGGCTATAGTGTATTTTACGTTGAGGGCGCTTGTGATCATTATGCTCGTGCTCCAGCTTTTGAATCGGAATTATGAAAATGTATTTCTGTGCATACTTACGCTTCTTTTGCTTGTGATTCCGAGTTTGGCACAGATTACATTTAAAGTGGAACTGCCGACAGCATTGGAGATTATCATTCTTGTATTTATTTTTTCGGCAGAGATACTCGGCGAGATCAGTGAATTTTATCTTGTATTTCCGTTTTGGGATACAGTGTTACATACATTGAACGGTTTTCTTGCGGCGGCGATCGGATTTTCGCTTGTCGATCTGCTGAACAGAAGCGACCGGACGGTTTTTTCACTGTCGCCGCTTTTTACGGCAATCGTAGCGTTTTGTTTTTCGATGACGATCGGAGTTGTGTGGGAGTTTTTTGAGTTTGGGATGGATATGATCATGGAACTCGATATGCAGAAAGATACGGTTATCCATACGATTCGATCTGTCATGCTTGATCCGGGCGGACATAATGTGCCGTATGCGATACAAAACATAACAGATGTTGCGGTGAACGGACAATCTCTTGGACTGGGAGGATATCTTGATATCGGACTGCTTGATACGATGCAGGATCTGATCGTTAATTTTATCGGCGCGGCTGTATTTTCCGTACTTGGATTTTTCTATGTGAAAAGCAGAGGAAAAGGAAAAGTGGCAGGAAGCTTTATACCGAGAAGAAAAGCGCATGACAGAGATTTTTTGAGAATTGCGAGAGAGTCTTCGGAAGTGGAGCGGGATATACAGGAGAAATCGCAGAAAGCGCCGAAAGGCAGTGCAAAAAAACGGAGACAGATGACAGAAAGAAGAAAAGGTATATGAAACAGGCGTCATAAGCGGCGCTTGGGAGACGGCAATCGGTACAATAGATGTGGTTTTATAAACATTATCACAGAAACAAGTCTATTTTTGACAATGTTTGTTAAAAAATAGACATAAAGATTGTGGAAAACGACAAAATATATTGAAAAAACAGCGGGTATATTGTATATAATTTTTGATAATTTACAGAAAAAAAATATTGTTAAAAAAGAGAGATGAAAATTGAATAAATTTTCATCTTTTTTTATGTTATGAGGTGGCAAAATGAAAGAAAAAAATGGATTTTTTGCCAAAGCAGAAAATAAAGTGGAAATATTGACAAAAATATTCTTCGGGTGTAATGTTTTACTCGACTTTTAGGGAAGCCGAAAATACAGAAAAAACGGCTTGTACCGAAAATGGTCGGACCTAAGAGATGAAGATATAACAGGGGTTCGATGGGGAACGGTTCTCGATGGAAAAGAGCTCTTTTTTTATACCCAAAACAAACAGAATCCTACTACTAAGCAACAGTTCAGCCCGCGCCATTCGTAGAACCGCACTGCGCGCTTATTGTGGCTAACGCCACTGTTTTACTCATAACTAGGCGCTTAGCGCATACAGATGCCCGATTGCAAAAACATGCAAGCATGTTTTGTGCTTCTCGTACACTGTATGACTGAACTGTGATGTAAATAAAAAGGAGGGAGCAATACGGGAAATCTGACAGAAACATTGATGGAGGAACTGAATTGTAAAACGGTTTTGAAACTTCCTGTTTTAGGAGGAATTTCGGAATCGGTCGTTGTCACTTGGATCATTATGGCAGTTTTGGTTCTTTTATCCATCATATTAGTAAGAAACCTTAAGGTTGAAAATCCCGGAAAGGTACAGCTTGCATTGGAGTCAATGATCGGTTGGGCGCAGGATTTCTTTGAAGGAATTATCGGAAAAGAAAATAAAGCTTATGTGCCGTATCTTATCACGGTACTTCTTTATCTGGCGGTGTCGAATACGATCGGATTGTTAGGTTTTAAACCGCCGACAAAAGACTTGAATGTGACTGCGGCACTGGCGATTATGAGTATGTGCGTGATTGAATTTTCGGGAATTCATAAAAACGGAGTAGTCCACTGGATGAAACATTTTGCAAAGCCGGTTCCGGTTGTGGCGCCGATTACGATATTGGAAATTGTGATCCGCCCATTGTCGCTTTGTATGCGGCTTTTCGGAAATATGCTGGCGGGATTTGTAGTGCTGGAACTTTTGAAATATTTTGTGCCGCTTATTTGCCCGATCCCCGTAAGTTTCTATTTTGATATCTTTGACGGGCTTCTTCAGGCATATGTATTTGTATTTCTGACCGCGTTATTTATGACGGAGGAAATGGAATAGAATCAAGAGATAAACAGCCGGGCTGTTTCAAATGATGGAAACGATTAAAAATAAAAAACAATCAATAAAAAACAATCAAACAGATTAAAAAATTAAAGGAGAACAAAAACATGGAAGCAATTATAGCAATCGGAGCAGCAGTAGCAGTATTGACAGGTATCGGAGCAGGCGTCGGTATCGGTATCGCAACAGGAAAAGCGGCAGAAGCGATCGCAAGACAGCCGGAAGCAGAGAGTAAGATCAGTAAGAATCTGATTCTCGGATGTGCGCTTGCGGAGGCAACAGCTATTTATGGATTTATTATCGGAATTTTGATCATCATTCTTCTCGGTTAATAAAGTCAGATGTTACATTGTGAAAATGACGGGAAAGGCATGGGAAAAAGATGATAGAAATAAATATGAATCTTGTCTATACAATAATAAATGTGATAATTCTCTATCTCTTGCTGAGACATTTTCTGATCAAGCCTGTGACAGACATTATGGAGAAACGTAAACAACTGATCGCAGACGGACTGCAGAGCGCGCAGGATGCGCAGGATGGCGCTCTTAAAATGAAACAAGAATATGAAGCGGCGTTAAACGGAGCAAAACAGGAGTCTGTTCAGATCGTGGAAAATGCAAGAAAAAGCGCAAAGGCAGAGTATGACCGTATTCTGGAAGAAGCGGGGAACAAAGCGGACAGCATGATCGAGTCGGCAAAAGAGACGATCCGCATCGAACGGGAAAAAACGATCCATGAACTGAAGGGCGAGATCACCGGTCTTGCGATCGCTTCGGCGGCGAAGATTGCAGGCGGGGAGTCGGACGAAGAAAGAGAGAGTCAGTTGTTCGATCAGTTTCTAAGAGAAACAGGAGAGGGACACGGAAATGAAAACAAATAGAAAAGTAATTTGTTCTTCTTCGGCAGTGAGGTACGCAGAAACGCTTTTTGAACTGAATATTCCGAAAGAGACGATAGAGAAAACTCGTGAAATATTTTCGGAAGTACCGCAGATCATAGATGTTCTGGACAATCCGACGATTCGTCAAGAGAAGAAGGAACAGGTCATAGATAAAGTGTTTCCGCGGGAAATGAGAAACTTTCTGAAGATTGTCTGCCGTTATCGTAAGGTTCGTCTGCTTGGAGAAATTTTTGACGCATACGATATGCGGGCAGATGAGGAGGAACAGATCGTAAGAGCGGTTCTTTTTTACACGGTGCTTCCAAGTGAAGAACAAAAAAAAGGCATGGAATCGTTTTTGTGCAGAAAATACGGAGCAAAACGCGCGTATATTGAGATGAAAAAAGATGATTCTCTGATAGGCGGATTTATTCTGCGGGTAGGAAACGATGAGTATGACAGGAGCACGAAAGGCCGTCTGGACAGATTAGAACAAAGATTAACACGGAGGTGAGCGAGGTGAGTTCGATCAACTCAAATGAAATCATTTCGATCTTAAAAGAAGAGATTGAGAATTTTGATATGATGAGCAAAGACAGTGAAGTGGGAACTGTCATTACAGTAGGCGACGGGATCGCTTCGATTTATGGAATAGATCATGCAATGTACGGTGAGATCGTTACGTTTGAAAACGGATTGAAGGGAATGGTTCAGGATATCCGAAGAAACGAGATCGGCTGTATTCTTTTCGGAAGCGATACAAGAATCAGTGAAGGAACGAAAGTAACCCGTACGGGAAAGAGAGCCGGAGTTCCGGTTGGAGACGCTTATATAGGAAGAGTCGTAAATGCGCTTGGCGAGCCGATAGACGGAAAAGGAAGTATAGAAGCCGACGGTTATCGTCCGATTGAGCAGGAAGCGCCCGGAATCGTTGACAGAAAATCTGTCAGTGTTCCGATGGAGACGGGAATCCTTTCTATTGACTCTATGTTTCCGATCGGAAGAGGTCAAAGAGAGCTGATCATCGGAGACAGACAGACAGGGAAAACGTCGATCGCTCTTGATACGATTTTGAATCAAAAAGACAAAGATGTGATCTGTGTCTATGTTGCAATCGGACAGAAAGCGTCTACGGTAGCAAAAGTTGTTAATACATTAAAGACAAACGGCGCTCTTGATTATACGATCGTCGTGTCATCAACGGCAAGCGACTGCGCGCCGCTTCAATATATTGCTCCATATGCGGGAACTGCAATGGCAGAATACTTTATGTATAAAGGAAAAGATGTATTGATCGTGTATGACGACCTGTCAAAACATGCGGTTGCCTACAGGGCGCTTTCCCTTTTGCTCGGACGTTCTCCGGGACGAGAGGCTTACCCGGGAGATGTATTTTATCTTCACTCAAGACTGCTGGAACGCTCAAGCAGATTAAGTGATGAAAACGGCGGCGGTTCGATCACTGCGCTGCCGATCATCGAGACACAGGCAGGAGACGTATCTGCATATATTCCTACGAACGTGATCTCGATTACAGACGGACAGATCTTTTTGGAGAGCGGATTGTTTGCGGCGGGCATGCGTCCGGCGGTAAATGTCGGTCTTTCCGTATCGCGTGTAGGCGGGACGGCACAGACAAAGGCGATGAAAAAAGCGTCGGGGAGTATCCGTATCGATCTCGCGCAGTATAGAGAGATGGAAGTGTTTACACAGTTTAGCTCGGATCTGGATCCTGCGACGAAGGAACAGTTGGAATATGGAAGCGGACTGATGGAACTTTTGAAACAGCCGTTATATCATCCGATGTCACTGCATGAAAAAGTAATTACTCTTTGTGCCGCGACACACAAAATATTCCTCGGCATCGATAAAAAAGAAATACGTCAGTTCCGTCTTGATCTCATGACGTGGTTTGATACGAAATACCCAAATATCGGCGAAGAGATCGAAGAGAAAAAAGTGTTGTCTGATGAATTGATCGATCAGATCGTGTCGATCGCAGAGGAATTTAAAAAGAGCAGGTGATAATATGGCAAATATCAGAGAGATACAAAGCCGTATCAACAGTGTAAAAGATACGATGAAGATTACGAACGCGATGTATATGATCTCTTCGTCGAAAATGACCCATGCGAAGAAAAAACTTGCGGATACAGAGCCTTACTTTTATGGACTGCAAGGCGAAATATCGAGAATACTCAGACATTTGCCGAACTTGCATCATGGATATTTTTCGGCGCGCGAGAATGTTCCGGAAGGAGAGCGCAAGATCGGTTCGATCGTTATTACGGCGGATAAAGGACTGGCAGGGGCGTATAATCATAATATCGTGAAATTAGAAGAAGAGATACTGGCCCGTCCGGGGATTCATAAATTGTTTATCGTAGGAGAACTCGGCCGTCATTACTTTGCAAAGCGGGATGTGCAGATCGATACCAATTTCCAATATACGGTACAAAATCCGACGATGCACAGGGCGAGGGATATTGCCGCGGTTCTGCTCGACCAGTTCAGGGAGAGGGAATTGGACGAGATCTATATTGTTTATACGAGGATGGAAAATTCTGTTCAGGCCGAAGCCGAAGTAATGAAGCTTCTTCCGCTTGAAAGAAGCTCGTTCAATGAAATGAAAATGCCGTTGAACGTGCACAGAGAGGCGATCGCGCTGTATCCGTCGGCAGAAGCGGTAATGGATAGTATTATTCCGAATTATGTGACCGGAATCGTGTACGGAGCGCTTGTCGAAGCGTATGCGAGCGAACATAACGCCCGTATGATGGCGATGAAATCTGCGACAGACAGTGCAAAAAGTCTGATCCATGATCTGTCGATCATATATAACAGAGCAAGACAGGCGGCGATCACACAGGAAATTACAGAAGTGTGCAGCGGGGCAAGGGCACAGCGAAAATAGAAATGCAGCAGAAAAAAGCCGGGGCTGATACCCCGGGAAGATCAGTATGTCAAATAGGCGGCAGAATGCCGCTGTAGTTCTAAGAAAGTGAGAAAGATCATGAATAAAGGAAAAATCATACAGGTTATGGGTCCTGTTGTAGACGTTGTGTTTCAAGACGGGAACCTTCCTTTTATCAAAGACGCTTTGGAAGTTGAAAATAACGGAAAGAAATGTGTTATGGAAGTGGCGCAGCATCTCGGAAACAATGAAGTTCGCTGTCTGATGCTGGCTGCAAGCGAAGGGCTTCACAAAGACATGGAAGTAACTGCAACAGGAGCGGGGATTAAAGTTCCGGTCGGAGAGAAGACGCTGGGAAGATTGTTTAACGTACTTGGAGAGACGGTAGATGACGGCGAACAGATCACAGATGCAGATCAGTGGGTGATTCACAGAGATCCTCCGACATTTGAAGACCAAAGCCCGGTTGTTGAGATCTTGGAAACGGGAATCAAAGTAATCGATCTTCTTGCTCCTTATGCAAAAGGGGGAAAGATCGGACTGTTCGGCGGCGCCGGAGTAGGAAAGACGGTGCTCATACAGGAGCTGATCAGAAACATAGCGACAGAGCACGGCGGCTATTCTATCTTTACCGGGGTCGGAGAACGCTCTCGTGAAGGAAATGACTTGTGGACAGAGATGAAAGAATCGGGAGTTCTTGAAAAGACGGCGTTAGTGTTCGGTCAGATGAACGAGCCGCCGGGAGCGCGTATGCGAGTGGCGGAAACAGGGCTTACTATGGCAGAATATTTCCGCGATGAAGAACACAGAAATGTTTTGTTGTTTATTGACAATATTTTCCGTTTTACACAGGCGGGATCGGAAGTGTCCGCGCTTCTTGGAAGAATGCCGTCGGCGGTCGGATATCAGCCGACGCTTGCTACGGAAATGGGAGAACTTCAGGAGAGGATCGCGTCAACGAAAAACGGTTCGGTTACTTCTGTACAGGCGGTATACGTTCCTGCCGACGACTTGACAGACCCGGCTCCGGCAACGACGTTTGCTCATTTGGATGCGACGACGGTTCTCTCGAGAAAAGTGGTAGAGCAAGGTATCTATCCGGCAGTTGATCCTCTGGAGTCAAGTTCCCGTATTTTGGAAGCGGAGATCGTTGGGGAAGAGCATTACGAAGTGGCGAACAAAGTGATCGCGATTCTTCAGAAATATAAAGAACTGCAGGATATTATTGCAATCCTCGGTATGGAAGAATTGTCGGACGAAGATAAAGCAACCGTTATGCGTGCGAGAAAGATCCAGAAGTTTTTGTCGCAGCCGTTTTTTGTGGCTGAGACGTTTACCGGAGTTCCGGGAAAATATGTGCCGCTGAAAGAGACGATCCGAGGATTTAAGATGATCATCGACGGAGAAATGGACGAGTATCCGGAGTCGGCATTTTTCAATGTAGGTTCAATCGACGATGTGATCGAGAAAGCAAAGGCGGCGGAGTAGGCAGAGGTGTATTATGGATACATTTGGATTGAGAATCATAGCAAGTGATAAAGTATTTTTCAATGGAAGATGTAAGAAACTGACGATTCCGGCGCCGGACGGAGAAAAAGGCGTACTGGCGCACCATGAAAATATGGTGATCGCCGTTGTTGTCGGTATTGCGCGCATGGAATCAACAGAAGGTGAAGTGACGGAAATCGCAGTCGGAACAGGTTTTGCGGAGATCGTGAATAACCGTGTGACACTGCTCGTCGATACGGCGGAACGCCCGGAAGATATTGACGTGCGTCATGCCAGAGAACAAAGAGAACATGCGGAAGAGCGGATGCGGCAGAAACAAAGCATTCAGGAATATTACCATACGCAGGCGTCTCTTGCACGGGCGATGAACCGCCTGAAACTTGCACAGGGAGCAAAAGACCTGATCCACTATTAAGTGTAACGGATGCTTACGGTTGTCAAAAGGATACATCGATAGCATGTTTGTGAAAAGAAACAGATAAAAAGAGTCAGATCACGAGTGACTGGCTCTTTTTTTATCTTGCATTTTATATGGCTGTATACTAAAATAATAATGCTTATGCAAGTAAATTATCTGCATTAAAATGCACAGAAAAATGTCAGACAGAACAGTTCAAATATATGGATTTACAGATCAAAGAAAATGAAACGGGCGGGGAATTATGAGTGAAGGTTACAAAATCCGGTCTCTTAGCGAGATCATAAACGAAATATTAAGTACGGTTCGCAGCTATTATGATGCGGAGTATGCTTATTATATTGAAAAAGACAGAGGAGACATCGAGACGATCTACGAGTGGTGCGATGAGAATATCGAGTGGCAGCGAGATCGGATGAAACTTCTCCCGGAAGAGCGTCAGCCGAAATGGATGAAAACAGAGATTACCGATACGACGGCTCGGGATTATAGCGTGTTTCTTCCGATCAGTGAAGATGTGACTGCTGTCCTTGCGGTTGTCGGAGTCAGACGGGGAGGCTGCACCATCGACTTGATGCGCGCTATCGTTCAGTATATTCCGCAGGCGATCGCATTGCAGAAGATGCAGAAGCAGCAGGAATATCTGAGTTATCATGACGATCTTACCGGTCTTTTGAACAGAAACAGTCTTGTTCACTATTTTGATACTGTGGATGAGAAGAAATTAAAATCGATCGGCGCGCTTTCCGTCGATATCAATGGACTGAAAAATTTTAATAAAGAGTTCGGGAGAGATTACGGAGACGAAGTCGTAATCCGTGTAGGAGAAGTTCTGGAGGAGTATTTTCACAGTGGGGAAGCATATCGGCTGACGGGAGATGAGTATCTCGTGCTTGTAGAAAATACGTCTTATCAGGATTTTACAAAACAGGTTCATGCGGTGCATACAAAGCTTGACAATATCAGTCTCGGACTTGTCTCGATCGGCTATGCGTGGGAGAAGATCGATATTGAGGTAGACAAGCTTGTCAACAACGCGGAAGTGATGATGCGCGAGGAAAAGAGAAAATATTACAAAAATTTGAAAAAAGGACATCACGAACCGATCATAAAAGAAGATCTTTTACAAGATATTGAAAACGGGAATTTTATCGTATGTCTTGTTCCGAAGATCGATACGCTCACCGGCGAGGTCGGCGGAGCGGAAGCGGTTGTGCGCTATCATCACAAAGATCTCGGAATAGTAGATCCGGGAAGATATCTTAATATGCTGGAAGAAACAAAACTTTCCCATTACCTTGATCTTTATGTGTTTGAGGAAGTGTGCAAAACGCTTCATAAATGGGAAGTAAGAGATATTCCGATGATCCCGGTTTCGGTGAATTTTGCAGGGGCAACTCTTCGGCAGGAAGGACTTGCGGATAAAATGCTGCATCTCATAGAAAAACATCATGTCAGATGCGAGTATCTCGAAGTTGAAGTTTCGGAATCAAGCAGCGATATGAATCAGGAGATGCTGGCAGAGACGAGCAGTAAGATACGAAAAGGAAATGTAAGAGTGATCTTGGATCATTTTGGTGCAAAAGATTCAAGTTTTTCGATCTTGTCTCTTATGGAGTTCGACGGATTGAAACTGGATAAGAGCGTGATTTCAAATATTGTCGGAAACGGAAGGAGTCGGATCGTGGCGCAGGCTGTTATCGACATATGCAGACAGTTGGGAGCGTCTGTTCAGGCAGCGGGCGTGGAAACTCAGGATCAGTTTAATGTACTCAGGGAGATCGGATGTGATTATGCACAGGGAACATTGTTTAATAAACCGATCACGATTGAAACGTTTGAAGTGAGATATTTAAGAGACAGATAAGGAAAAGTATGGTAAAGGGATGGGCGGCGGACATTACGCCGCTTTACGATAAAGAAATATATATAAAATATTTTGAACGGCTTCCCCGTTTTCGGAAAGAAAAGGCAATGGCGCAGGCAGATCCTTTAAAGAGAGTGCAGAGCGTGGCGGCATGGAGTCTGTGGGAGAAGTTGAGGAAGAAATACGGACTTCCGAAGGAAACAGTGTTTAACCTGTCACATTCAGGGGAGTTTGTCATGTGTGCCGTCTGTATGGGAGGGGATTTGGCAGAGGGAAAACGCGTACAGGTCGGGTGTGATATTCAGCAGATTGGCAGGGCGCGGGAGCATTTGGCAAAACGGTATTTTTGCGGTTCGGAATATGAGGCGGTGATGTCGGGAAAGACACCGGAGGAGAGGGCGGATATATTTTACAGATACTGGGTGCTCAAGGAAAGTTTTTTGAAAGCGACAAGATTCGGTATGAAGCTTTCGCTTGATTCGTTTGAGATACGATTGGGAAATCCGCCGGTTTTGATACGGAAACCGGAGCTGTTTCGGCAAGATTATTATTACCGGGAATATGAGCATCCGAATAAACTATATAAAATGGCGATCTGTTCTACAGAGAAAGAGATTGCCGCCGATATAGATATGGAGTTGAAATTATGAAAAAATTGACCGGAGAATCCCGGCTGAGACGAATGTTGGTCATCGGCATAGCGGTCGGTCTTGTGGCGGGAGTCCTGTGTACGGGAGTTGCCGCGAAGTCGGTTTTGTCAAAAAACAAAGCGGAATTTGCCGCAGAAAAAGAAAAATTAAAAAAGAAAACAAATGAGCTGAAAGAAGAGATCATGAAGCATGAGGCTGCGAATAACAGCGCAGAGACTTTAGGAAGCGACAAAGAAGGGTGGGCATTGGTTCTTGTCAACGACTCTCATCCTCTGGACGTTTCTTATGTGCCGGAATCTATGGTGGAGCTGGAAAGCGAACGGTTTGTCGACGCGCGTATCGAAGAACCTCTTCGGCAGATGCTTGACGATGGGGCAAAAGCGGGACTTAGTATGTATGTCGCTTCTGCTTACCGTTCTTCTGAGAAGCAGAAGGAAGTGTTTAATGCGACCATGCAGGACTGGATGGCAAACGGACGTACGCCTTTGGAAGCTTATGATGAGACGAAAAAGTCAGTGGCAGTTCCGGGAACGAGTGAACATGCGACCGGACTTGCAGTGGATATTATAGCGTCCGAGTATGAAGGTCTGGATGACCGGCAGGGAGAGACGGACGAACAGAAATGGCTGATGGAACATTGTTGGGAATATGGATTTATTTTAAGATATCCTCCGGAAAAGGTGGATATCACGGGAATCATTTATGAACCGTGGCATTATCGATATGTAGGGAAAACGGCGGCGGAAGAGATCATGAAAAAGAATCTGACACTGGAAGAATATCTTCTTCAATAAAAAGCCTGACAGTACCGTGCAGAAGAATCGCATAAGTATAAGCAACAGTCCGGTCCGCGCCGTTTCTAAAAACCGTACTGTGGAAAATCTCTTGACGCAGACCGGGAAAAAGAGATAGGATAAAGTATATGGGGAATACCGTAAAGGGTTGGTAAAGAGTATAAATATACATAAGGAGGAAAAAATGCAGGATTTAACATTTGGGGAACAAGTCAAGATCATTCTCGGAAGGAAAGGAATGACGATCAAGCAGCTTGCGGAATTGATCGAGGAAAAAACAGGGAAGAAAATGTCGAGACAGAACCTGACACAGCGTCTTGGCAGAGATAATTTTCAGGAACAGGATATGCGTATGATCGCGGAAATGCTTGAGTGTCCGTTTCATTTGAGTATCATGTCGGCAGAAGGGGCAGGGGAAGTAAGAAGCATTGCGGCGTTGGAGCGTGCGGCGGCAGCGAGAGTTGAAGCTGTAGAAGTCTCCGGTCATAAAGAGCTGACAGCAAAAGAGCAGGCAGAAGCGGAGTATGCAGAGCCGGAAGAAAAACTGATTGAAGAGACTGTGCCGGAGATGTTTGAGCATACAGAAGAGTTTGCACAAAACAAGGCAGAGACAGAGTATATCCAACCGGAAGAACCTGTGGAAGCAGAATATATCCAGCCGGAAGAACCTGTGGAGGCAGAATATATCCAGCCGGAAGAACCTGCGGAAGCAGAGTATATCCAGCCGGAAGAACCTGTGGAAGCAGAGTATATCCGGCCGGAAGAATCTGTGGAGGCAGAATATATCCGGCAGGAAAAAGAAGCGGATGTGAGTATGTCGGATACGGAAGGGTTAGAGACACCGGGAGAAGAGGTATCGAACGATCGCGATATGACGATCGGCGAATTATACGAAATTCATGAAGAGTTGAATGAACTTGAAAAGAACGTGCAGGCGGGCGAGTCGATAGAAGAGATTAAAAAGGAACTCGAAAAGCCGAAAAAAGAACGCAGGCTCGGAAGTTTTTTCAGAAGAAGAGATTCACAGTCAAAAGCGGAAAAAGAAGTTTCGCCAAAAGAAAATGAAGTGCAGACGGATGCGGTCGGAGAAAGCGGTATCGGAGAAAATGTAAATCAAAACGATACGGATCATGCCGACAGAGCAGGAGCTGTAGTTCAAGATGAGTCTGTTTCGGCGGATGCAAAATGGACAGAAGATGCGGCAGAAGATGAGACGGCATTTGCAGAAAGCGGGAGCAGGGAAGATTTTGAGCCGGTCATTACACATGATGATGCGGATGAGGATACTCAGGCAGGCGATGTGAATCCGTACACCGGAAAAGAATACCAGTCAAACAGCGTGCGGATGCATCCGACAAGGATCGGATACGTTCAGGTGTATGACCGTACGATCCATAAATGGACAGATATGACAGAGTGGGCATTTCTCGGACTTCAGGAACGTAAGAAGGCTTTACTCGGCAAGGCGTATGAACCGCCGATTTATCTCGATTGACGTTTCGTTTCAATTCGGCGGATAATTGAAAAATAAGGAAAGTGATACGGCCCCGCAGAGTTTTCTGTGGGGTTGATTTGCAACGGCGATACGCCAAAGTTCGGGTTTGCCTGAGACTTGGCGGCCGTTTACAACTTCGGAATGTGGATTTTGGCGCTTCCGCCTGTTTGCGGGAGGAAGGAAAGGAGACGATAACGTATGGAATGGAGCAGGCTGCTTTCGACAAAACGTGAGAGAGAAGGCGGGAATTTTGCAAAGGCGGGCGATCTAAGAAGTGAATTTGAAAAAGATTATCACCGCATAATCGGAAGCGCATCTTTTCGCCGGCTACAGGATAAGACGCAGGTTTTCCCTCTTGATAAAAGCGATTTCGTAAGGACGAGGCTGACCCATTCTCTGGAAGTATCTTCGCTTGGGAAATCGCTGGGGCAGACGATAGGAGAAAATATACTGGAGCATCGGAAAAACTCGGGATTTACGCCTCAGATGAAAGAGGATATCTCTCATATACTTGAGTGTGCGGGCTTGATCCATGACATCGGAAATCCTCCGTTCGGACACTTTGGAGAAATTGCGATCAGGGAATGGTTTGAAAGAAATCTTCCGAAACTTACGTTTTGCCAAAAGAATGTTTCCGAGATGTTTACCGCGCAGATGAAACAGGATTTTTTTCATTTTGAAGGAAATGCTCAGGCACTCCGCCTTGTGACAAGACTGCACTATCTTGTCGATGAGCATGGTATGAATCTGACATATGCGCTCCTGAATACGATCATTAAATACCCCGGATCATCTTTGCAGATCGATGAGAACAGTGGAAATATAAAAGACCGGAAGATGGGATATTATTTTGCGGACGAGGAAATATTTCATAAAGTGACAAAAGAGACAGGGGCGGGAAGAAACCGGCATCCGCTGACATATATGTTGGAAGCGGCGGATGATCTTGCCTATAAGACGGCGGATATTGAAGATTCCTTTGTGAAAGGATTTATCCGATATGCGGATCTGGAGCGGGAACTAAAAGAGTTGGAAGAGAAGAAACGAAACGGTACGTTTCGGCCTGCATACAGACTTCGGCAGCTTTACGAGAGGGGAATACAAAAGCGGGTGCATGATCCGGAATCTTACGCCGTGAAAAATTGGATCGTAAATGCACAGGGATTTTTGCTTAACTGTGCGACAGAAGGATTTATGACGAATTACGATGCGATCATGTCGGGAAAGTTCGGTCAGGATCTGTTTTACGGAACAAACGGGGAAGAACTGATGGAACTGCTTGGAGACATGGCGGACAGATATGTTTTTTCATCAATGGCAATCTACAAGATGGAAGTATCTGAGTCGGCTGTTATCGATTATTTGATGGAGCGTCTTGTACAGGCGGCTTTGTATTTCGATACAAAAGAAAAGCAGGGAACGATTGACAGGAGAGTAATATCGTTTATATCGGATAATTATAAGAATGCATACCGAATCCAATCAGAAGGCAAAAGCGAAGCGGAGAAATTGTATCTCCGCCTGCTGCTTGTGACGGATTATGTGTGCGGTATGACAGATAGTTATGCAAAACGTCTCTATCAGGAAATGAACGGGATCATCTAGGCCGGAGTCCGACACAGCGAAACCAATGACCGAAATCAGCGTTTGCGTTTCGCTCGTCGTCAGTCAGCATATCAGAATCGGCGTAAGATCTGCAGAAGCGTGGGAAACCGAAAAGGTCTGCCGCGCGGGCTTCTCTTAAGTCATATATGCCGGGGACTCCGAGCCAGAGCCGTCCGTTTTGTTCGGTAAGGAGAAGATGCCCGTAGCTGTGGTAACCGTGCAGAAGAAAACTGTTGTTTGAAAGAAACCAAAATTTCCGAGGAAGAACTGTCAGATCGGAAAGCGATAGTTTTCGCGGAAGAGAATGATCGGTTTTTGAGATCTCATTTTGCCGCACTTCTCCCCGGATAGCGGAATTTGATTCGTCTTTCGTGGGAGGTTCTGGTTCATCCGGTGATTCGTCTTTCGCGGGAAGATCCGTCTCATCCGGTGATTCGTCTTTCGTGGGAAGTTCCGTCTCATCCGGTGATTCGCTTTTTGTGAGAGGATTCGCCTTCTCCTGAGAGTCGTTCTGCGGGCTGTCCGGTCTGGCGGAGAGAGAGACAGGATATGAGTCGCTTTGAATCGCGGAGTCGGTATCCAGAAAATGAATTTGATCTGAATCTATGTTTTCCGGACAGTTCGGCGTAAGCCAAAGGGAGGATGACTCGGAACATTTCAGGAAAAACCCGTCGATCGATTCGAGACGGCGGCATTCGGGGAAGGAAGATTGCGGAGCGCAGAAACGTATGCTGTGTGTCATGGAGTCAATGGGAAAATGAGCGATCTGTTTTGCGCAGATTTGATTTTCCTTGAAAAAGAACGCATACATTTCCGCCTCGGAAACATTTTCAAGGCTGATGCTTCGGATGTGTGCCTGAAAAATACAGGATTGATAGCGGCGGCAGATTTTCAGAAATCCCGCATTGCGCTTTCGTACATTATTTTCATATTCATATAGATAAAAAGTACCCGTGTCCATCTTTTACCTCGGTTCTTGTCTTTTCAATCTAATCTATTCATAAAAGAAAAGAAAAAGAACGTATGGGAGGAAAGAAAGCGGAGGAACATACAGGAGGGATATAATGGAAGAAAATGAGAAGTTGAAGTTAGATGAAAAGTATATGCGGGCAGCCATTAAACAGGCGCAAAAAGCATATGCGATTAATGAAACACCGATCGGATGCGTTATTGTTTATGAAGGAAAGATCATAGGCAGAGGTTATAACAGAAGGAATACAGATAAAGACCCGCTGGCACATGCGGAGATTAAGGCGATCAAAAAGGCAAGCAAAAAAATGGGAGACTGGAGGCTGGAGCAATGTACGATGTATGTGACGTTAGAGCCATGTCAAATGTGCGCAGGCGCAATCATTCAGTCGAGGCTGACCCGCGTTGTTGTCGGATGCATGAATCCAAAAGCAGGATGTGCGGGATCGGTTTTGAATCTTTTGGATATAAAACAATTTAATCACCAGGCAGAATTGACAACCGGAGTGCTGGAGGAAGAATGCAGTGCGCTTATGACCGGATTTTTCAGGGAACTAAGGGAAAAGAATCGCCGGAAGCGCTAAAGGCACATTCCGGGATTGTAAGCGGTCGCCAAGGTTTTGGGCAAGTCCGGACTTTAGCTCGCTGCCATTACAAAAAGAAAGCCCGTGCAGACGTTACAGCAGTATAGCTGTTTCGGCACGGACTTTTCATTAAGATCATATAAACTTTATAAATACTTTTTCGTGCATTGTGCTTCGAGCTAGGCTAACAGACGTTACTTAGGCAGTTAACTCAGTTCAGGCGCCCTTACGGCACCCGGAAGGTTCTGCTTAGTGCTGCTCCGTTCCCGACCTGACACGATTCACAGATTCCCGTCGCGTAAGACCCAAACATCAACGCCACTTACCTAAGGCAGCTCTGCCGGCTGTCGCCCTCTGCACAATATCACCCCTGCTATAGCGGATTGCAGGTACAAGGTACCGCTAACACCCCGGCTGCACGAGTCTTAATTTTACATGGTTTTAAGAGAAATGTCAATGAATAGAGCGCAAAATCACAGTAAAATGTAACAGTTCTTTGCGGCGGATTATTTTTAGTGTTATTATAGAGTATAAATTTTGTTGGAAAAAGAGATAGGAGAAGTTATGAAGGTACTATTAGCGGCAGTAAATGCAAAATACATTCATTCAAATCTTGCCGTTCACAGCTTAAAAGCATATGCGCGAACTTATACGGAAGAAATCGAAGTTGCGGAATATACGATCAATCAGACGTTTGATGCGATCTTACAGGATATATATAGGAGAAAACCGGACCTATTGGGAATTTCCTGCTATTTGTGGAATATTGAATATGTAGGACAGCTTTTGAGAGAGCTGCCGAAGATTCTTCCGGATACAAAAATCTGGCTTGGAGGTCCTGAGGTATCTTATGATGCGAAGGCTGTGCTGGAACAGTATCCGAAAGTAGAAGGCGTGATGTGCGGAGAAGGGGAAGAGACGTTTGCGGAACTGCTCCGTGTTTATCATGAAGAAAAAGGGGCGCTTTGTTCCGGAGCAAAAAGAGATGAACTCTTTTCTGATATTCCGGGAATTGCTTATAGAAATAAGGACAAAGCTGTAATCCAAAATGATTTTCGTCCTGTTATTGATTTGAGCACTATTCCGTTTGTCTATGATCATATTGAAGATTTTGAGAACAGGATCATCTATTATGAATCGAGCAGAGGATGTCCTTTTTCATGCAGTTACTGCCTTTCCTCTATCGACAAATGTTTACGTTTCCGGGAGATAGAGCTCGTAAAAAAAGAACTTCAGTTTTTTATCGACAAGAAAGTACCTCAGGTGAAATTTGTGGATCGGACGTTTAATTGCCGGCATGATCATGCGATGGCGATCTGGACTTATATTCATGAGCATGATAACGGGATCACAAATTTTCATTTTGAAGTTTCCGCGGATTTATTGAATGAAAAAGAGATCACGTTGATCAATCGTATGCGTCCGGGGCTGATCCAGCTTGAGATCGGTGTTCAATCGGCAAATGAGATTACGATCCGGGAAATCAACAGAACGATGAAAATCGATGTTTTGTCAACGATTGTTGACAAAATTAAAAAAGGAAACAATGTGCATCAGCATCTCGATCTTATCGCAGGATTGCCGTATGAAGGATATGAAAGCTTCGGAAAATCATTTGACCGTGTATATAAAATGAATCCGGAGCAGCTTCAGCTTGGCTTTCTGAAAGTTTTAAAAGGATCTGTTATGCATGACAGGGCGCAGGAATACGGGATTGTGTATCAGGATCGTGCGCCGTATGAAGTCCTTGCTACAAAATGGCTTACTTATGCGGAGGTCATCCGGTTAAAGCAGATAGAAGAGATGGTTGAAGTGTATTATAACAGCGGGCAGTTTTGCTGTACGATGGCGGCATTAGAGCAAGAATTTGCATCTCCGTTTTGTATGTATGAATGTCTGGCGGCATATTATGATGAAAAAAATGCATTTGCCGTAAGTCATTCACGGATCGGAAGGTATGAGATCTTATATGATTTTATCGTGGAAACGTGTAAAGAAAGATCGGAACAATATATGGAAATGTTGACATTAGATATGTATTTGAGGGATAATGTGAAAAAACGTCCGGAATTTCTTAGAGAAAGCGGAGTTTCATCGGATGAAGCGGCGGCATTTTATAAAAAAGAAGAGAAAGAACGGACCTATTTGAAAGCATATGAAGGATACGACAGGCGTCAGATGAGAAAAATGACTCATTTGGAACGAATTGACGGGAAAACAGTGTTGTTTGATTATAAAAACCGAGATCCGCTCACAGGAAACGCGGCGATTTATTATCTGTCAGAGTAAAGGACAGGCAGACATACTGAAAGCGGCGGAGCTGTCAATTTTTAAAATAACAATGGAAGGAAAAGCGAAGAAATATGAAGATCGGAAAGATCTCACCGACTATCTGGAAACGGTCGGTGAAAAAGAAAGTTCATATGGATCAGACGGACGGAAGTTTTTCGTGGGCAGACGCATGTGTTTGCGGCGGCCATGCCGGGATAGGGTATTATGCGGTTTTGGGCGCGGCGGGAGAACTGGCGGCCCGCAAAATACAGGCAGAAGGGATATCGGTAAGAATTCTTTTTCCGGAAGAGACAGAGGAAGAGTTTCTTGCGGATGTTTGCGGGGAGATCCAAAAAGGCTGCGAGTGCATTAAAGCAAAGCTGACGTCTTTGTCGGCAGAGGGAACGGCGGCGGTGCAAACTCCGGTCGTGTACGCATGTGCAGGCGGAACGAAAGTACAAGATCCGGGGATGCATGCATTAGAAGAGACTGCAGATAAAAAAACGGGAAGCAGACAGAAGTTTGTTAAAAATCGAGAATTGCTCTTATGCGGATATGCAGGTCTGGAAGGTTCTCTTCGCATTTTAGAAGCGGCGGAGGAAGAATTATCGCAAAGATTTATTAACACATTTTTGATGCAGGCAAAAAAACTTCGTGATCAGCTCATAACGCCGGAGCAGATTTTAGAGGCGGCAAAAGGAAGAGATATCTCGGTTTGGCAGATCGGAAGCGGAGGCATTCTGGCGGCCTTATGGGAAATGGCAGAGGAAGAAAAGATCGGTTTTGAAATTGCAATGGGATCGATCTCGCTGAAGCAGGAGACTGTAGAAATCTGCGAATATTATCGCCTGAATCCGTATCAGCTGACTTCTGCCGGAAGTTATCTGATCTTGACCGATGAGGCGGATCAGGTGATTGAAGTGCTGGAAAAGGCGGGGGCGCGAGCCGTCAGGCTTGGGGTTGCCAAAGCGCAGAATGCGCGGGTGATCACAAGCAAAGAAGAGATAAGATATCTGGACAGACCTGCGCCGGATGAACTGGCGAGATGGCAGAAGGATCATAAAAAGTGTGAAAAATAATAAAAATACATACAGATGAAAAGTTTTATCCATGGTAAAATATTATTTTACAACAAGTAAAACGGAAATGATATATAAAGGTATAGGAGGCAGAAAATGAACGAGAAAAAAGAAGCGTTGAGAATGGAGATTTTGAAGTATATCGAAAAGCACAGCCGGGTAGAGCTTGGAGAACTGGCAGTGTTAGTCGGTGTGGAAGAAACAGATGTGGCAAATGAGATCGCAGATATGGAGAAAGAGAAGATCATCTGCGGATATCATACGCTGATCGACTGGGATAAAGCCGGCGTAGAGATGGTGACGGCGCTGATCGAAGTGCGTGTGACGCCGCAAAGAGACAGCGGATTCGACCGGATCGCGGAACGGTTATATAACTATCCGGAAGTATATGCGGTTTATCTTATTTCCGGAAGTTATGACCTGCTTGTAACTTTGGAAGGCAAGACGCTGAAAGAAGTATCGAGATTCGTATCTGAACGTCTGTCTACGATTGACGGCGTTTTGAGCACGGCAACTTATTTTATATTGAAAAAATATAAAGACCACGGAACGATCATGGGCGTGAAAAAAGGGTCGGAAAGGATACCGGTGACACTGTAATGAGAAATCCATTATCAAGAAAAATCGTTGAGATACAACCGTCCGGCATCCGTAAATTTTTTGATGTGGCGAACGAGATGGAAGACGCAATTTCCCTCGGAGTAGGAGAACCGGACTTTGATACGCCATGGCGCATAAGAGAAGAAGGAATGTTTTCCCTTGAAAAAGGAAGGACGTTTTATACTTCTAACGCCGGATTAAAAGAACTGAGAAAAGAGATCTGTAATTATCTTGAGAGAAAGATCCATGTAAAATACGATGCAGTACATGAAACACTTGTCACTGTAGGTGGAAGCGAGGCGATAGATGTCGGACTTCGCTGTATGCTCGACCCCGGAGATGAAGTGCTCATTCCGCAGCCGAGTTATGTGTCTTATCTGCCGTGTACGGTTATGGCGGACGGAGTTCCGGTGATCATTCCTCTTCAGGAAAAAAATGAATTTAAACTGACGGCAGAAGAACTTGAAAAATATGCGACACCTAAGACAAAGGTTCTCGTTCTTCCGTTTCCGAACAATCCGACAGGAGCGATCATGACGCGGGAAGATTTAGAACCGATCGCAAAATTTGTCGAAGAGCATGATCTGTATGTCATGTCTGACGAGATTTATTCGGAACTTACATATAAAGAAGAACATGTATCGATTGCGAGCCTTCCGGGAATGAGAGATAGGACGCTTGTTATCAACGGATTTTCAAAAGGGTTTGCAATGACAGGCTGGAGACTCGGATACTGCTGCGGACCGGAAGTCATCATATCTCAGATGACGAAGCTTCATCAGTTTGCAATCATGTGTGCGCCTACAAACAGCCAGTATGCGGCTGTGGAAGGACTTAGAAACTGTGGGGATGAAGTAGAAGAAATGAGGAAATCCTATAACCAGAGACGGCGCTTCCTCATGCATGAGTTTAAAAAGATGGGACTGGAATGCTTTGAACCGTTCGGAGCGTTTTATGTTTTCCCGAGTATTAAACAATTTGGAATGACTTCAGAAGAATTTGCAACCCGGCTGTTAAATGAAGAGAAAGTCGCAGTTGTTCCGGGAACGGCGTTCGGCGAATGCGGCGAAGGATTTTTGAGAATATCCTACGCATATTCGTTGGAAGATCTAAAAGAAGCAATCGGCCGGCTGGAAAGATTTATCGGGCGATTGAGAAATGAGAGAAAATAATTATGCTGAATATTGTACTTTATGAGCCGGAGATTCCGGCCAATACCGGAAATATCGGAAGAACATGTGTGGCAACAGGGACGCGTCTTCATCTGATCGAGCCTCTTGGATTCAAATTATCCGAAAAGGCATTGAAGCGCGCGGGGATGGATTACTGGAATGATCTGGATGTCACGACTTATATTGATTATGCGGATTTCCTTGAGAAAAATCCGGGCGCCAAAATCTATATGGCAACTACAAAAGCGAAAAAAGTATATACCGAAGCGGCGTATGAACCGGATTGTTACATTATGTTCGGAAAAGAGAGCGCAGGTATACCGGAGGAGATTCTTGTAGATCATGAAGATACTTGCGTGCGCATTCCGATGATGGGACAGATCAGATCTTTGAATCTTGGAAATTCTGTGGCGGTTGTTCTCTATGAAGCTCTTCGTCAAAACGGATTTGCAAAAATGGAGTTGGAAGGAGAACTTCACGAATTAGAATGGCATGGGAACACCTGAACGGAATAAGTTGTGAAAATATGTGCAAAATGACGAAATAATGTAAAAAAATTCGGGAAAAGTGTAGTTCACTATTGAAGTCTTTCGGTATATAATAGTGTCAATGTGCTAAGAAACTGCTAAGAAACGTTTGCGGTTACATCGGTTCGGATAAGGTGCGGGAGGACGTTTTACATTCGTTCAACGTTGAATCTGTACACTGTGTTACGTCTGTTCAGATAGGGCACAGGAGGAGGGAATCGTTTCCCGAAAAGGGAACGTCCCGTATGAAGCGGGAAAGTATGGTAAAACTAAAAAGATAGAAAAGAAAGCGGAAGGTGGTGTTGCGGAAATGGTAGAAGAAACGATCAAATCTATCCGGGAAACAGAAAATAAGGCAGATCAGATCGTAAAAGAAGCGGAACAGGAAAGCAAGAGAATCCTCGAGACCGCGAAAGAAGAAGCAAAACAGGCTGCCGACAAGCTGATTGACGAAGCAAAGTCAGACGCTTTGAAAACAGCAAATCAGGCAAAGAAAGACGGAGAAGTTATGCTGGCACAGGCGGCGGAAGAAACGCGCAGAGAAGCAGAACAGATGAAAAAGGCGGCTCTTGAACGAAAGAAAGAGGCGGCTGCTCTTGTGTTGGAAAGATTGACATAACAGAAATAAGACTGTAAAGGAGGGATAGACAGATGGCGGTACTTAAGATGCAGAGAATCAGCATCTGCGCCTTAAAGAAAGACCGAAAAGCAATCCTCGAAAAATTACAGAGCCTCGGTGTTGTGGAGATCAATCATGTAATCGAAGAAGATGAAGATTTTAAGAAGATGGACACTGCAGGGCAAAAGGCAGGTTTCGAGAAAGCGTCGACTCTGGCAGAACAGGCGATCGATATTCTTGATAAATATGTTCCTGAGAAGAAGTCGATGTTTGCATCTTTAGAAGGAAAGGCATTGATTGAGCGGGAAGAAGAAGAGCGGATTCGCAATGAGCGAAGAGATCTTCTGAAAACGGCAAAACAGATCGGAAGGCTGGATAAAGAGCGCTCTGAACAGATGGCGGAGATTACGAAACTGAACAACAGTATCGAGAGTCTCAATCCGTGGATCAGCCTGGACGTTCCGCTGACACCGGCAGAGACAGACCGGACGGCAGTATTTTTCGGAACGATGCCGGGAGGTACTGACGCGGAGACGGTATATGGGATTTTGGCAGAGAAAGCGCCGGATATAACCGGAGCAGATGTAAACATTGTTTCATCAGAACCGGGCATGGTATATCTGGCAGTCGTCTGCATGAAAGAAGATGTGCAGGCGGCGGAAGATGCGCTTAGAAGCGCCGGGTTTGCAAGACCTTCCCAGATGTGGGGAGACGTTCCGAAGTTTCAAAAAGAAGAGCTGGAAAGTGAGATCGCAGACTGCAGAGCGCGGATCGAACAGATCGAAAATGAGGTGAAAGACCTTTCGGATCAGAGAGAAAAATTAAAAATATTAGCGGATTACTACAGAGTACGCGCGGACAAATACGCAGTGCTCGGTCAGATCCCGCAGTCGGAGAGAACGTTTGTCATAAGCGGATACATTCCTCAGTGTGAGGCGGCGCATCTTTCCGGTTATCTGACAGAAAAATATGACTGTATGGTAGATGTTGAGGAACTGCAGGAAAACGAAGAAGCTCCGGTTATTTTAAAGAACAATCCGTTTTCGGCAAGTGTGGAGGGCGTTGTAGAGTCTTACGGACTTCCTCACAAAGGGGAGCTTGATCCTACGACGATCATGTCGTTTTTCTATGTATTCTTTTTCGGAATGATGCTTTCGGATGCGGCGTATGGAGCGATCGTGGCAATCGTCTGCGCTGTGCTTGTGAAGAAATTCCCGAGAATGTCTCAGGGAATGAAAAAATCGATGAAATTATTCTTCTATTGTGGATTATCCACTCTTGTGTGGGGAATTTTATTCGGAGGATATTTCGGAAATATCGTAGATGTTGTTTCGGAGAAGTTTTTCGGAACGACGATCACCGTTCCGGCGCTTTGGTTTGTGCCGTTGAACGACCCGATGAAACTGCTTGTGTTCTCACTGTTATTCGGTGTCATCCACCTGTTTGTGGGACTGGGGATCAAAGGATATCTCTGTCTGAAAGACGGAAAAGTGATGGACTTCTTCTGTGACGTTGTTCTTTGGTTTATGCTTTTGATCGGTCTTATATTGATGCTTTTGCCGAGCGATATTTTTGCATCTATCGCACAGATGAATATTGTATTTCCGGCATGGCTCAATACAGGAGCGAAGGCATTGGCGATAGCAGGAGCGAAGGCATTGGCGATAGCAGGAGCGGTGGGAATCGTGCTTATGTCGGGAAGAGAGAAGAAAAACCCGGCGCTTCGTCTGGCGCTTGGAGCATATGATCTTTACAATGTGAGCGGCTGGCTCAGCGACGTGTTGTCTTACTCTCGTCTGCTGGCGCTCGGACTTGCAACCGGAGTAATCGCATCGGTTATTAACCAGATGGGAAGTATGCTTCCGAATAATGTGATCGGAGTGATCGCATTTGTCGTAATCTTTATCGCAGGTCATACGCTCAATCTGGCGATCAATCTTTTAGGCGCGTATGTACACACAAACCGTTTGCAGTTTGTGGAGTTTTTCGGGAAATTTTACGAAGGCGGCGGAGAGCCGTTTAATCCTTTTAAAGAAAATACAAAATATGCAGATGTTAAGGAGGAAACTTTATCATGAATATTGCGGAAAATTTAGGAATTGTTTATGCACTGCTCGGAGCAGCAGTTGCGGTATTGTTTGCCGGAGCAGGATCGGCGATCGGAGTAGGTATTGCAGGACAGGCAGCGGCAGGCGTTGTGACAGAAGATCCGAGTAAGTTTGCAAAAGTGCTTATTATCCAGCTCCTTCCGGGTACACAGGGCCTGTATGGACTGCTTGTAGGATTTATCACACTTTCAAAGATCGGTATTCTCGGAGGCGGAGCATTGGATGTTTCCGTATCTTCAGGTCTTTTGATATTGGCAGCGTGTCTTCCGATCGGTATCGTAGGACTTCTTTCAGGAATTGCACAGGGAAAAACGGCGGCATCGTCTATCGGAATCGTCGCAAAGAAACCGGAGCAGTTCGGTAAAGCGATGTTGTTCCCGGCTATGGTTGAGACATACGCTATTCTGGCGCTGCTGATCTCATTCCTTGCCGTAAACGGAATTCAGATTTAAGGAAAAGACGTCTGGTTTGGAATTGATGAAAAGGAGACAGCGATAAATGAGCGGATTAGATAAAATGAAATCCCGGATTTTCGAGGAGGCAGAGCAGTCTGCGGCAGAACTTCTCGATCAGGCAAAAAAAGATGCGGAAAAGATCGTGAAAGATGCGGTTGAAAAAGCCGGGGCGGATGCAGAACATATCCGTGTAAAAGCTGCGGCTGACGCGAAAGAATATGCAAAACGGGCGGAATCGTCGGCTGATATGAACAGAAAACAGGCTCTTTTGGCGGCAAAACAGGATGTGATCCGCAGTGTGCTTGAGGATGCGTACAGTCAGGTGATGAACATGGATGACGCGGCATATTTTGAAATGCTTGGAAAAATGCTTGATAAATATATGCTTGCCCAGGATGGAGCAATCTGCTTCTCTAAAAGAGATCTCGACAGGATGCCGAAGTCATTTGCAGAGAAAATCGATGCATCGGCAAAGGCAAAAGGCGGAAAACTTGTGATTTCCGAAGAGGCGAGAAAGATTGACGGAGGATTTATCCTTGTATATGGCGGCATCGAAGAAAATTGTACGATAAAAGCAGTTTTTGATGCGAAAAGAGAAGAACTGGCAGATGTAGTGAAGAGACAGCTCTTTTCGTAAACAGTGATCTGCAATGAGCATAACAATCCGCATTTTTAATGCGGCGGATTGTTACAGCATAAGGAGGTTTAGAATTGGGGAATACAAAATATACTTACGCAGTCGCACGTATACGTGCGCTGGAAGTCGCCCTGTTCTCTGATGCAGTCATCGAGCAGCTTTTGTCCTGTAAAACGGCGGCGGAAGCGCTGCAGTTTGTTGTCGAGAAAGGCTGGGGTGATATGGCGGATCAGGATGATCCTGATGTCGTCCTGCGGCGCGAAGAAGAGAAAACATGGGAAGTGATCAAAGAGGTCGCTCCTGATGCGAGCGTATTTAATGTTCTCTCTTATCCGAAGTTGTATCATAATCTGAAAGCTGCGATCAAAGAGGTTTGTACGGAAGCGCGTAATCCGAATATTTTTTATGATGACTGCCCGATACCGGGAGAAGAGATGCTTCGGATCGTGGAGAACAGAGAGTTTTCACGTTTGCCGTCTCATATGGGAAATGTTGCTCAGGAAGCTCTTGAAACGCTTCTTCATACAAGAGACGGTCAGTTGTGCGATATTATGATTGATAAGGCGGCGCTTGAAGCTATTCGCAAAGCGGGAAAAGAATCCGGTGAACCGATCATTGAAAATTATGCAGATACAACGGTTGCTATTGCGGATATCAAGATTGCCGTGCGTTCCCGGAAAACGGGAAAAAGCGCTGATTTCATGCGAAGCGCTATGGCGGAGTGTGATGGGGTGAATGTTGAACAGCTCATCCGCGCGGCTCTTGCCGGAGAAGATGAGATCGCACAGTATCTGGAGGGAACAGCGTATGCAAAAGGCGCACAGGCGCTTCGAGAGTCAGCCTCCGCGTTTGAACGGTGGTGCGACAACCGTATGATCGAGATGTTGAAGCCGCAGAAGTACGAGGCATTTTCGGTAGGACCTCTGCTTGGATATTTGATCGCAAGAGAGACGGAGATCAAGACCGTACGGATTATACTGACAGGAAAACAGAACGGTTTTTCGGACGAGGCGATCAGGGAAAGGATAAGGGAGATGTATGTATAAGATAGCAGTCATCGGCGATTACGACAGCATTTACGGATTCGCCACATTAGGTCTTAGCATCTGCCCTGTAAAGACCCGGGAAGATGCCAGAAAAAAATTAAAACAGCTTGCAGACGGTCAGTACGGGATTATATATATTACCGAAGCCGTGGCTGCACAGATCGAAGAAGAGATAGAGCAGTACCGTGAAAATACGCTTCCGGCAATTATTCAGATACCGGGCGTGTCAGGTAATACGGGAGCGGGAGTAAACGGTGTAAAGAAGACCGTGGAACAGGCGGTCGGTTCGGATATTCTGTTTGGAGGAGTAAGCTAATGAGCACAGGAGTGATTAAGAAAGTCGCAGGACCACTTGTTATTGCAGAGGGAATGCGCGATGCAAATATGTTTGACGTAGTCCGCGTGTCGAATCAGCGTCTGATCGGAGAGATTATCGAGATGCACGGAGATGAAGCTTCGATTCAGGTATATGAAGAGACTTCGGGACTTGGACCGGGAGAGCCGGTAGAGTCAATGGAAGTGCCGATGTCCGTAGAACTCGGACCGGGACTGATTACAAGTATATATGACGGAATACAAAGACCGTTGGACGATATTATGAAAGTATCGGGAAACAGCTTAAAGCGCGGCGTGGAAGTTCCGTCTTTGAAACGAAACCTGAAATGGGAATTTGTTCCGACTGCAAAAGTCGGAGATGAAGTCGAGACGGGAGACGTGATCGGAACAGTGCAGGAGACGGTTCTCGTGCAGCAGAAGATCATGGTTCCTTACGGAGTAAAGGGAACAATTAAAGAAATCAAGGCAGGAGAGTTTACAGTAGAAGAAGTTGTGGCTGTCGTTGAGACGGAAAACGGAGACAGAGAACTGACATTGATGCAGAAATGGCCGGTTCGCCGTGGACGTCCGTATAAAAAGAAACTTCCGCCAAAGATGCCGCTTGTAACAGGACAGCGAGTGATCGATACGTTTTTCCCGATCGCAAAAGGCGGTGTGGCAGCAGTGCCGGGACCGTTCGGAAGCGGTAAGACAGTGATCCAGCATCAGCTTGCAAAATGGGCGGAAGCAGATATCGTTGTGTATATCGGATGCGGAGAGCGTGGAAATGAGATGACAGACGTTTTGAACGAGTTTCCGGAATTGAAAGACCCGAAGACAGGTCAGGCGCTGATGCAAAGAACAGTTCTGATCGCCAATACGTCCGATATGCCGGTTGCTGCCCGTGAAGCGTCGATTTATACGGGAATTACGATCGCGGAGTATTTCCGTGACATGGGTTATTCCGTAGCGCTGATGGCAGATTCTACATCTCGTTGGGCAGAGGCGCTTCGAGAGATGTCGGGACGTCTTGAAGAGATGCCGGGCGAGGAAGGATATCCGGCTTATCTGGGAAGCCGTCTGGCACAGTTTTATGAGCGTGCAGGACATGTGATCTCTCTCGGAAAAGACGGAAGGGAAGGAGCGCTTTCCGTAATCGGCGCAGTATCGCCTCCGGGTGGTGATACGTCCGAGCCGGTATCGCAGGCAACACTTCGTATCGTAAAAGTATTCTGGGGTCTTGACTCAGCTCTTGCGTATAAGAGACACTTCCCGGCGATCAACTGGCTGAACAGTTATTCTCTGTATCTTGACGATATGGAAAAATGGTTTAACGGAAATGTGGCGGAAGACTGGATGGAAGGACGCCAGAAAATGATGACGCTTCTCCAGGAAGAGGCAGAGCTGGAAGAAATTGTAAAAATGGTCGGAATGGATGCACTTTCTCCGACAGACCGTCTGAAAATGGAAGCGGCCAGATCGATTCGAGAGGACTTCCTTCATCAGAACTCATTCCATGAAGTAGATACGTATACCTCTCTGAAGAAACAGCACATGATGATGAGATTAGTAAATGCATTTTATGAAAGATCTGTTGCCGCGCTTGGCGAAGGAGCATCTCTCCAAAAACTGATCTCCATGCCGGTTCGTGAACAGATCGGACGTTTTAAATATGTGAAAGAAGATGCATTAGATGCGGAATTTGTGAAAGTAGACGAGGAATTAAGCGCTCAGATTGCAAATGCATTTGTAAAGGAGGACCGCTAAATGCCGAAAGAGTATAGAACCATACAGGAAGTAGCCGGACCGCTGATGCTTGTGCGCGGCGTAGAAGGCGTGACTTATGATGAGCTCGGAGAAATCGAGCTTGCAAGCGGAGAAACAAGAAGATGTAAAGTGTTGGAAGTCAACGGAAGCGACGTGCTCGTCCAGTTGTTCGAGAGCGCGACGGGAATCAACCTTTCCAACAGTAAAGTCCGTTTTCTTGGAAGAAGCATGGAGCTTGGCGTGTCGGAAGATATGCTTGGAAGAGTATTTGACGGTCTCGGAAGACCGATTGACGATGGCCCGGAAATTTTGCCGGATGCCCGTATGGATATTAACGGACTGCCGATGAATCCGGCGGCCAGATGCTATCCGGAAGAGTTTATCCAGACAGGAGTTTCCGCTATTGACGGACTTAATACACTTGTCCGCGGTCAGAAACTGCCGATCTTCTCGGCGTCAGGACTGCCTCACGCGCAGCTTGCGGCTCAGATCGCGCGTCAGGCGAAAGTACTTGGAACAGATGAAAACTTTGCCGTAGTGTTTGCCGCTATGGGTATTACGTTTGAAGAGTCGAACTTCTTCGTGGAAAGTTTCCGCGAGACAGGAGCGCTTGACAGAACAGTTTTGTTTATTAACCTTGCAAACGATCCGGCAATCGAACGTATCGCAACTCCGAAGATGGCGCTTACAGCAGCAGAGTATCTTGCCTTTGAAAAAGAGATGCATGTACTCGTTATTCTGACAGACATTACAAACTATGCGGATGCTCTCCGTGAAGTGTCGGCTGCTCGTAAGGAAGTTCCGGGACGCCGCGGATATCCGGGATATATGTATACAGATTTGGCTTCTATTTATGAAAGAGCAGGAAGACAAAACGGTAAGAACGGAAGTATTACGATGATCCCGATTCTGACGATGCCGGAAGATGATAAAACACACCCGATTCCTGACTTGACAGGCTATATCACGGAAGGTCAGATCATCTTGAGCCGTGATCTTTACAGAAAAGGAGTCACGCCTCCGATCGATGTTCTTCCGTCCCTTTCCCGTCTGAAAGACAAAGGAATCGGAGAAGGCAAAACAAGAGCCGATCACTCGAATACGATGAACCAGCTTTTCTCGGCTTATGCACGAGGAAAAGATGCAAAAGAGCTGATGGTCATTCTGGGTGAAGCAGCGTTGACAGAGATCGACTTAATGTACGCCAAATTCGCAGACGCTTTTGAAGCGGAATATGTATCGCAGGGATATAACGCAGACAGAAGTATTGAAGAAACTCTTGATATCGGATGGAAATTGCTTAGAATGCTGCCGAGGACCGAATTGAAACGTATTGATGATAAATATTTAGATCAGTATTACGCAGAGTAAGAGAATGTATCATAGTTGCCACAAGGCAATCTGTGATACTTACAAATCAGCCGCAGAGATACAGCGCGCAAAAGAAAGTGGAGAAATATCTTCAAAAAACTAAGAGGAAGCATGCTGCGATCATCTGCGGCAGCAGGAAAAGGAGGTAGAATTTTGGCGGCAAAACAGGTGAATCCGACCAGAATGGAGCTGACGCGGCTTAAAAAGAAGCGGATCACGGCGATTCGTGGTCATAAGCTTTTGAAAGATAAACGTGACGAGCTGATGCGTCAGTACCTTGATCTCGTGCGGGAAAACATGGAAGTTCGTAAAAAAGTAGAAGCGGGAATTCGCTCTGCAAATAAAAACTTCGTAATCGCAAAAGCAGGCATGTCAGAGGCGGCTCTGAATACGGCGCTTATGGCTCCGAAGCAGGAAGTGAATCTGGAAGCCGGAGAAAAAAACGTCATGAGTGTGGATATTCCGACATTTCAGTATAAAACAAGAACGGCGGATGAAAATGATATTTATTCTTATGGTTTTGCTTTTACGTCAGGAGACTTGGACGGAGCAGTAAAATCGCTTGCAGATGTTCTTCCGGATATGATCCGTCTTGCTGAATGCGAGAAAGCCTGCCAGCTTATGGCGGCGGAGATTGAGAAGACGAGACGCCGCGTCAATGCACTTGAGCATGTGATCATTCCGGAGACGGAACAAAGTATAAAATATATTACGATGAAGCTGGATGAGAATGAAAGAAGTACACAGATTCGCTTAATGAAAGTGAAAGATATGATGCTGGAAGAAACTCATCATTACAGCGAAAAATAGGATGATAAAAAGAGAGACCAAATGCGAGGCGCAGTCGGTTTCTCTTTTTGTATTTCGTAAAATAAGGCATTGTTTTTAAATGATATGTATGCTATAGTAACTCTACTTACAGAAATTCTTTCTGTGGAAGATACCGGCAGCTTCGCCGGTCTGAGGAATTCCCTCAAAATTACCCGATACAATACAACAACAGTTTTTGCATGGATAGTCTTGTAGAACAGTTCTTTTTTTCGTATACTGATTTTTAAGAGAAGGTCTTAAAAAAGAGAAAAAGTTTTCTTTTTCAGAGGAAAAACTTTTGGCGAAAGCAAGCTTAAAAGTATTTTCCCACCTGTACTGCAGGACTTATTCATGCACATGAAAGGAGAGCCTATGGCAGGAAAAGAAAACAGAGAAATTAAAAACAGTGTCTTTGTAGATCTGTTCTATGAGGACGAATCAGCAGAAGCGAACGAGATCGCGCTTTTTAATGCAATCCATGATGAGCCGTTGCCGGAAGGAACGAAGATTCGGAGATTCCGTGTAGACAATACGATCTATATGAATTTTCAAAACGATATTTCTTTTGACGCAGGAGGAAAAGTGATCGTATTCGGCGAGCATCAGTCTACGATCAACGAAAACATGCCCCTTCGGAGTCTGCTGTACATCGGGCGTGCATATGAAAG
>ENA-ORUW01000165-ORUW01000165.1-human-gut-metagenome-genome-assembly--contig:-NODE-165-length-78209-cov-5.369936_pt1 | contig 78209 bp, 77 predicted proteins | sample MGYA00242088_ERZ509227 | MGnify/ENA primary metagenome ERZ509227 (study PRJEB26280, sample SAMEA2338816) | human gut metagenome | biome: human gut; feature: human-associated habitat; material: faeces... | reverse complement strand
CCCGATTCATAACAAATATCCCCTGTATGCACGATAAAAGCTATTTTCTCATTGGGGATTCTTATCTCATTCATCATTATAAATATTTTTTTACTGTTCTGCTTCGATTAAATGGAGTAGATACTCTATCTATTTTGTTTCGGAATTAGGGTAAAATTTACACTTATTGCGCAAAAAGAAATTAACACAATACTTGTTTGTCCCCCTAAAATTTTTATATCAATTATTATTTGATTAACATCCGAACTCGCCGAACTTGTATAACCATATTAAAACAAATTTTTCCAACTTGGGCAATTTTTGTTTTGTCCATGCTTTTTATTTTACAATTTTACTCTCGTAGCAGGGGCCAAAATACTGGCTAATTGCCGATTTCAAGTAGTGTCAAAAAACTTTTACATTTAATTTTTTATCAATTCTTAAAAAAGACTTGAAACCATGGAAAACATTGTATTCAATCTTTTTTTATAAAAATAATTGTGGTTAAAATTTTGTAATTATTTTTTGTTTTTTGCAAATCCTACTTTTTTATTCTGTCAAACCAGCCCTTTAAAATTTTTAAAGGTGCTCTGGTGAGCCCAAGCGCGTTTTCTTCAATATCCTTGCTGATTACAGAACCGGCACCAACAGATGCGTTCTCGCCGATGTGAGCGGGCGCTACGATTACAGAATTTGACCCTGTAGAAGCGTTGTCATCAATCACGGTATTGAATTTTTCTTTTGTGATGTGGTTGTAGTTTGCTGTGATTGTGCCTGCTCCTATGTTTACGTTGCTGCCAAGAGAGCTGTCACCGATATAACTTAAATGGCAGACGTTTGTGCGGTCTTTGATTTTTGTCTTTTTAATCTCTACGAAATTGCCGATTTTAACCCCTTCACCAAGCTCAACATCGCCTCTAAGACGTGCAAACGGACCGATTTTGCAATCTTTTCCTATTTTGTTTTTTCCTTCAATATAAGTGCATGGATAAATTATTGTATCCGCTGCAATTTCCGTCTCGGGTGAAATATAAGTTGTGTCAGGGTCTATGATTGTTACACCGTCAGCCAGCAATTTTTCGATTACTCTGTCTTTCAAAATTTTTGCGGCTTGTGCAAGATGCTTCTTTGAATTTATACCGTAAGACTCTTCATTGTTTTCAAGAATATAAGACTGTGCCTTCAAACCCTTTGAAATAGTCCATTTAACAATATCTGTCAAATAATACTCATTCTGCGCGTTGTTGGAATCCAGATTCAAAAACGCTTCATGCACTTTTGGCCAATCGAGCAAATAAACACCCGTGTTTATTTCTTTAATCTTTTTCTGCGCGTCAGAAGCATCTTTTTCTTCAACAATTGCTTTTAAATTGCCGTTTTCGTCCCTGACAATACGACCGTAGTTTGTAGGGTCTTCAAAAATTGCAGACATAACAGTCAATGCAGATTGGCTTTGTGTGTGGGCACTGATAAATTTATTAAGGGTTTCTGCTGTAAGTAATGGCGTGTCACCGCAAAGAATCAGCACCTGCCCTTCAAAACCTTTTAAATCTTCATAAGCCTGAAATGCTGCATGGCCTGTACCAAGCTGGGGAGATTGCAGTCTGCATTTTGCGTTGTCATAGTTTTTTGTTACATAAGCCTCAACTTCATCAGCGCAGTGGCCTACGATAACATAATTTTCCTGCGCCATACCAGTGCCGTTAACAGCGTCTATTACATAACCAAGCAGTTCTTTGTTAAAAATTTTGTGCAGAACTTTTGGGGTTTCTGATTTCATTCTAGTCCCTTTGCCCGCTGCCAGTATAATTGACTTAATCTGTGAATTTATTGTATTTGTCATATTGATATTCCTTTATAAATATATATTTCTTTAATTATTCTATATCAAAGCAAAATAATGGGCTTGGTTTAAATTTTTGTAAATATAGCTCCATAGAATTAATTCTATGGGGTTATATTTTATCGATAATTGTGATATAACTATGTATAATCAGGGGAAGATTATATAAAAAGCAGTCTGAACCGATAAATATATAAAGGATAAACAGCGTCACGGCGCAAATTAAGAGAAAAGGAGACTTTATGACAGTAGGTCAATTCGTGTTTATGTTACACTCCCACCTCCCCTACTACAGAAAAGCCGGTATGTGGCCTTTCGGGGAAGAAAACCTCTATGAATGCATGGCAGAAACATATGTTCCGCTGCTCAACGCAATTTCGGAATTATATGATGATGAAGGCATAAAAGCAAAATTAACAGTAGGTATCACTCCTATTTTGGCTGAACAGTTAAACGATGAACATCTTCAAAACGGTTTTATCGAATACTTAGACGCTCGTATCACTGCAATTTCTAAAGATTTGGATAGATATCCCGATCCTGAAGTTGCTCACTCACAGCATTTAAAATATCTTGCAAAATACTACTTTGACTGGTTTAACCACATCAAAGACTCGTTTATTAATAAATATAATAAAGACCTTATCAGCGCATTTAAAAAATATCAGGACTTAGGCTGTATTGAAATCACTACATCAGGTGCAACTCACGGATTTTCTCCGCTGCTGGCTACTGATTCTAACCTCAATGCGCAATTCAAAATCGGCTCTGATACAACAAAAAGATTGTTCGGCAAAAAAGCAAAAGGCTGCTGGCTGCCCGAATGCGCATACAGACAGGGCTATGAATACATTGGCAAAGACGGTCAGAAAAAATGGAGACCTGCTATCGAAGTTACTCTGCAAAACAATGATATCGAATACTTCTTTACAGAATCTCACGTAATCGAAGGCGGCAACTCAATCGGCAACAGACGTGTAATCGGCGTTTACGGCAACATCGAATACATTCCGCTTCCTGAAAGAGAACCCACCGGATACGATACATATTCTGCTTACTGGCTGCCCGATGCGCAGGTTGCAGTAATGGGAAGAAACGATAGAGCAGGATTCCAGGTTTGGTCAGCAGCGGACGGCTATCCGGGCGACGGCTGCTACAGAGAATTTCACAAAAAAGACGATAAATCAGGCGGACACTACTGGAGAATTACATCTTCTACAACGGATTTAGGCGACAAAATGCTCTATGACCCTGTACTGGCTATGTCTCAGGTTAACCTGAACTCTGACCACTATACAACACTTATTTACCACCTGTTGAATGATTACAAACTTTCTCACGATGGTAAAGAAGGTCTTGTAATGGTTTCATTCGACACAGAACTTTTCGGCCACTGGTGGTTTGAAGGTGTTGAATTTATTAAACAGGTCATAAGAAAATTCAATAACTACCTCCCGCAGGTAGAAAGAATGACAGCAGGCGAATACTTAAAAGCTCATCCGCCGACAGAAGCTATCCAAATTCCTGAATCTTCATGGGGACAGGGCGGTCACTTCTATGTATGGCAAAACCATCTTACAGAATGGATGTGGCCAATTATCCACGGCTGTGAAAAACGTATAATTGACATTGCTTCAAAATACGAAAAAGTACCTGAAGATAAACTGTTGTTAAGAGCACTCAACCAGCTTGCAAGAGAAAACCTTCTTCTGCAAAGCTCTGACTGGCCGTTCTTAATCACAACATGGCAGGCAAAAGACTATGCAACAGACAGATTTAGAGAACACGTTGAAAGATTCGAAACAATCGCTGACATGATTGAGTCAGGCAATATTGACGAACACACACTGTCTGAAATCGAATCAATCGACAACTGCTTCCCTGTAATCGATTACAGAGCATATCTTCCTATCGAAGAAGGCAAAATCCCCCAGCAGGAAGAAAAATTGAAACCTTTATATCAATAATATCTATTGATAAATAAAGCAAAAAATAACTCCGATAAATTTATCGGAGTTATTTTTATAATAAGAAAACTGTTTATTTTTCAGGAGCAAATCCAACAACCTGTGCAAAAAGAACTTCTTCACCAAGGTTCAAATCAAGCTTGTAATTTAAAGCACTGCTGTTGACCCCGTATAAGAAAATAGTGTTCAAATTGTTTGCTGCACTGTAAAGATATACATTCTGCCCGATAAAACCGCAGTCAACAGAAGCAAGATACTTGCTCTGTCTTGCAAGATTTGCTGTATACAAAAGAATCAAAGGTGCTTTTGTGCCAACAATCGGTCTTATGTCCTCTTTGCTGAAGGCTTCTAAAGTGTGCATTTGCGGGTTGTATTTGTACAATCCGTCAGGCAAAGACGCATAAATCGTGATAACCTGTGCGTTTAAAGCGCTCGGTGTGGTTTTTTTTCCGTCAGGCCTGTTTATGCCGTTAGCGGCCCATAAAAGATTTGACAAGGTCTGAATGGGAATCTCCTGTTTTGTAAACTTTGTGCTGGAGTGTCTGTTTTTTAACGCCTCCATCAAAGGCATACCACCGGTAATAACGGGCTCGGGCAGTTTTATGTCATCTAAAACAACTTTTGCAAATGCTCCGTTTGCTGCACCAATGATGCCTGCTAAAACACATAATGAAACCATTAATCTTTTGAAATTTTTCATCCTAACTTACCTTATCTCTCTTTTTTGATAACCAATCTCTGTTAAATTCGTCAAAGTCTGCGATAATATCATTTACCGCAGGCAGCTTGCTGTATAGCTCTCTTGTTTCCATAGATTCTATAGCAACAATTTTGCCTATACCTGCGCGTCTTGCAGATTCAATGCCTGATACAGCATCTTCCACAACAATGCATTCCTGCGGCTCAAGCCCGAGATTTTTTGCTGCAATTTCGTAAATATCAGGCTCGGGTTTGCCTTTGATTTTTCCGTTGTCGTAAACAATTTTTGAAACATCAAACCACTTTTCAAGCCCGAATTCTTTAATAAAGAATTTAACGTTCACTTCTTCTGACATTGTTGCAATCGTGTGCGGGATGTCGTTTTCGCACAGGTAGTTTAAAAATTCTACAGCACCTTTTGCCAGCTTAAAGTTTTCTTTGTCATCAGCACACATTTGACGGTAAACAGCTTCTTTTTCTGTCTGGCATTTTAACACAAGCTCTTTTTCAGGCTGTCTTCCGATAAGATATTTTACAATGTCCTCGTTGGTGCGGCCAAACATGTATTCTCTCATTTCCTCATCTGTAAAGGCGGTGCCTCTAAGGTTTTTTGAGTATTCTCTCCAGGCCTCAAGGTGCATCTTTGAATCCCAGAAAAGCGTGCCGTTAAAATCAAATATTACGCCTTTGTATCTTTTTTCTTCCATTGTTATTACCATTTGTTGTAGTGTATTCTGCTTGAGTCATATCTTTTGGGGCGTTCTTGCCTGCTTTGCGCATATCCAAGTGATATCAAAGCAAACGGTTTCACATGAGACGGCAGGTCAAACCGTTTTGAAAATTTCTCCATAACCTCTTCCCACGGATACACGCCCATCCAGCAGGTATCCAAGCCCAGTGCCCTGGCCGCAAGCAGCATGTTTTCAATAGCTGCTGAACAATCAACCTGATAAAAACCCTTTGCCATTTCTTTTTCTGTGTCGCCGCATACCATAATGCATACAGGCGCTGTAGCAAGTGCAGATGCATAAGGGTGCATTGATTCAATTTCGAGCACCAGCTGTTTTTCGTCAAAAACTACAAAATGCCATGGCTGTTTGTTGCAGCCTGATGGTGCAAACATTCCCGCTCTTAAAATTTCGTCTACAAGATCAGGGTTAACGGGTTTGTCTAGATATTTTCTTACACTTCTTCTGTCATAAATAGTATCAATCGTATTTTCCATACAAATCACTCCGCTCAACCGTTAATTTTTTCAATTTACAGACCGATTATAGCATATAATTCCCCTGTTCGATATTACCGAGTTGGGGGTTTTTACAATTCAGAGCAGATTCATAATCTCGCGGCATTTTTCTTTCATTATTTCAGCAGCAAAGGATACTTCGGGCATGTGTGTTGAGGAATAATTGTATTCACAATAGTCATACAGCAGACAACTGAGTGAATGAATGTTCACGATTGTGGTTTGGATTTTTGATAAGTCATCTTTTGTGATATCTTCTTCGAGCATATAGATTACCTCCTTGTTGTACTATATGTACAATCTTTTTCTTGATATTAACATTAAAATAAAAATATGACAAATAGTACAATAAAGCTTTTACAAGAGAATATAAAAAAGTTTAGAAAAACAAAGAATTTGACGCAGGCTAAATTAAGTTTATTGACTAATATTTCCAAGGATTATATTACTTCAATTGAATGCGGCAAAAGAACCCCGAGTCTAAAAAGATTGATATTAATCGCAGAGGCTCTAGAAGTTGATATAAGAGAACTCTTCACCCCTCAAGATTAAAACCAACCAGCGATGGCGCAGCCGAGCCTAAACAAGCGGGGTTCGGGGCGCAGCCCTGATGGCGAAGTCTGTTAATTAGAGATTTTTAAGCAATGAAATGAAAATTTACGCCTCCTTGTGAGGTGAAATTTTCGTTTCAGGGCTTTAAAAGCTCTTTCGAGCCAGCGTGTTTCTTTCTTTTGGTTCGTTTTCTTTCTTTGCGTCGCAACAAAGAAAGAAAATGAACAAGAGCAATTTTTAATTGCGTTAAAGTATTATTTTATTTTTTTTTATCGCATTCTTTCGAACGCTCTGTTCATTTCTTTTCTTTTTTTGCGATTAAAAAGAAAAGAAACGAACCAAAGAAAAGAAAAAGAACGCTTGCTCAAAAGAGCTTTTAAAGTCTTTGAGCAGAAATTTCATCCCACAAGGGGCTGTAAATTTCTACTCAAATCCTTAAAAATCTCTAATAAACAGACTTCGCCATCAGGGGCATACTGCCCCCGACCCCCCTGTTTTGAGGGGATTCTTGCTGTTTTTGCGCGGGCTGCGCCCTGCTGTTTTTTATATTAGGCTCGGCTTCGCCTTCGCTTTTTGGGGTGTTATATGGCTACTTTGCCTTCAGTAATTTTAAAAATCTCCACATCTTTCAAATACTCCTCATCAAAATGCAACGTGTCCACAGATGTGATAATCGTCTGCGTATTCGCTCCAATCGCATTTAAAAGATAATTCTGCCTGATGTTATCAAGCTCTGCTAATACATCATCTAAAAGCAAAACAGGTGTGTCATCAATTTTTTCCTTGATAAGCTCAAGCTCTGCCAGCTTCAAACTCAAAACCACTGTCCTTTGCTGGCCTTGAGAAGCAAACTTTTTGGCCTCAATACCGTTTATAAAAAACGAAACATCATCCCTGTGCGGCCCCACAAGCGCCTGTGCTCTGATAATTTCTTCCAGCTTTCTTTCATTCAGCTTTTGCTCAAATTGTGCTGCAATTTCTTCTACAGTGAGCTCTTTGTCAAAAGAAAAATCAATATCTCCTGCCGCTGTTGAGTTGTAAACCGTTGTCAGAATCTCATGTTGTGCAATTTGCATATGTTTTTCCATCGCAATTTTTTGAAGCTCTTTTAAAAACTTCAAACGCAAAAATATAATGTTGCTTCCGCTGATACAAAGCTGGCTGTTGAAAACCTCCAGAAGAGATGTATCTGCGTTGATGTTGCCTTTTATGTCTTTAAGGTGGTTGTTTTTTTGTATCCTTATTTTGTTGTACTTTGCCACCCTGTCAGGATAAGCGGGATATATCTGGCTTATTGCCATATCCAGCCAGCTTCTCCTGTCGTCCGGCACGCCTCTTAACAAAAGCAAATCATTAACAGAAAAAGATACAACAGAAAGGTTTGTGCAAAAATCAGCAGACTTGCTTTTTTTTACACCGTTTACTTTCATTTCTTTTCTTTTTGGCGGGTTAATCAAAACATCCAGCTCTTTTTCCATGTCGTTTTTTTCAACAACAGCCTTTAGCCTTGCAAAAGATTCCTCCCACAAAATGAGCTCGCTGTCTGTTTTTGCACGTGCAGAGTTTAAGCACGACAAGTAATAAACCGCCTCTAAAAGATTTGTTTTCCCCTGTGCGTTTTTGCCTATCAAAAGAATTTTGTCCTTAGAAAACTCAAGGCTCAAATCTTTGTAGTTTCTGTAATTTTTAAGCTCCACAGACCGTATAAACATAACGTTATTATACCATCTAATTCACATAAAGGTTTACGCTGCACTTAAAACGGGTATAATTCTCTTATGCAAAGTGTTGATGATTTTAGAAAAAGTTTTGATAAATTATATTACGGCAAAATTCTCACAGTACTAAAACCTTTTGAGGATGAAAGGATTACCTGTATAAAAAAATGCATTGTCTTTATTATACTTGGCTTTGTCTGTTTGTTTATTATGTGGAAAACACTTGGGCTTAGTAATGTTATCGGCGATGATTTGACAGGGTGGTTAGTTTCATTAACGCTTGTTGCAGCGATTGTTTTTTTTCTAATTCCTTCACATCTTGCCTCTAACTTTGAACAAAACATTAAAGATAAAGTTATGCCTGAGCTTTTAAAAACTTTTAACAACTTCAAATGGTCAGCCTATACCAGCTTCATTGAGGATAATTATATTAAAAAATCAAAACTGGTCGGTGATTTTAATAGACGGGATAATGATGACTGTTTTAAAGGTAAATACAAAGACGTAAAAATAGATATCTGTGAAACTTATCTAGAAAAAGAAAGCGGAAGCGGTAAAAATAGAACTGTTATAACGAAATTTGATGGCGTATTGGTAAGACTCTTGCCCAAGAGAAAATACAAAGGAATAATTCTAATTAAAAAAGACCATCTCATTGATTTTGTGCCGGAGGGTATGCAGCAGGTTCATCTTGAAGATGTGGAATTTGAAAAAAAATATAACGTTTACTCAAACGACCAGATAGAAGCAAGATATATCCTTACAACAGCATTTATGGAACGTTTCAATAATATCAGCCTGGCATTTAACGCTTCAAAAATAGAAGCATCCATATCAGAACAGGGAATATTAATAGGCATTTCAACAGTCAGGGATTTGTTCAAAGTCGGCAAACTCCACAAACCGGTATGTGACTACGAGCAGTTTAACAGAATGAAAGAAGAATTTGCCTCCATACTGGAACTTATCGATGAACTTAAATTGTACCAAAATATCGGGATGTAGAATCCGGTTTATGCCGCACTCACAAGATCGTGGATTAGTGTGTTTATTTCAAGACTGCCTTTTTGAAGAATATCTTTAAACTTTTCATAAAACATACCGTCTCTTTGCACTGCTTTTAAATCAGCTTCTGCAAGAATGCAAAGCATTAAAAAATCATTTCCATTTTTAAGCGTGTCTGCAAATTCCTGCGCTGTTGTAATCCCTTTGTTGTAACGCTCAAGCCAGTCATGATTTCTTATTAAAAGACAAATATCATCTTTTCTCTCTTTGGGCATATCAAATTTGTTTAATATAAAACAAGCATCCTTTGATGAACAAACAGGATGGGTCTTGTCAATTTCGCCTTCTTTTTTGGTAATATCATGCATTAAAACAGCCAGCTGGAGATTTCTTCTGTCTTCTTGAGGAAGCTTTTGATAATCACTGTGTGCCATCACTCCCTGCAAAACCTTGAGTGTATGAACAGCCACACAATAACTGTGCGTGTGGTGCTGAACTTTTCCTATAAGAGTTAAAAATTCCGGCAGCGCTTTTATTATTGCATTCATTTGTTTTGTCAAAACAGGACAGCCTGGTATACATAATTCATTTTCTTCAACAAACTCTTTTACGTATCTAAAAACCCTTGCAGAGCTGGAAAAATCCTCTTCAATAAGATTTGAAACAGAAGGATATCCTCTCAACGTTGTATACAAAGGCCCCTGCTCAATAGCAAAACCAAAAAATCCGGTTATATCTGTTTTTTGAGCATGGTCATATTTGTGCAAAAGTCTGTTAATGTCTTCAATAAAATCTCTTCTGGGGTACTTGAGCTCAAGAGAAAAATCACACGAAGTAATATCAGTGCACAAAAACTCACTGCCCTGTTTTTCCATTTCGTCTAATGCTTTAAAAAATTTTTGGGTTATTTCGTTTGAAATCATAGCTATATATTAGCATAAGAATTTTTTAATAAATAACAAGGAAAGATTTTAATTTTCTTGCACTTGCATGTTTGTCAGAAATTATCTCAAAGTCTTTGTAATTCGGGTTGTCCGTGCCTTTGTAGTTTAAAGATGTAGACCCGCCGCCGTCAAAATTCATAGCTTTTTCAAGACACAAATCCTCGCAGACTTTGTACAGCTCAGGCAGCGTGAGCTTGTGATAAATATTTGCAATAATGATGTAAATATCTCCGTCTTTTATGCCAATAGCTGTTCTTGCACATTTTTTTAAAGCAGTTATTGAGTCTCGTGTAACTTTGCCGTTTTCGTCTTTAGTTACAAAATATTCTCTTGAAAGCTTTAAATCAGGATAAATCATCGGCCCTGCCTGTACAGAGTGCACTATTTCACACCTGAACGGTGCTTTGGTATTGTGCGGTGCTATATCGTATCTTGTTTCACCTTTGCAGTTTAAAACTCTAAATTCTGTCCTGTTTAAAATTGTATCAATATGCGGCTCAAGTGCCTTGTTGTTCATAAGACTTGCGTTCGTTGTCGGGTCTAGTACAGTTTTGCCGTCAATTACGACATAAGAGGATGTCCCGTGATTGTTGGGGTCAAAATATCCTGCATTAACAACAAGCTCGGCGCCGGTTTGTTTATATACATCTTTGTTAAAAGTCAAAAGCTTTGTTACATAAGGTTTTATACAGGAGTTTCTTTCTTTGGGGATTCTTATTATATAAAGCCCTTTGTTGTTGGTAATTTCAATATTTTTTGTCCCTCTGCATACAACAGGACAGGCTCCCGTAGTGAATATAACTGCAGCACAAATCAAAAACATCATGGATATTATTTTTTTCATCTCAAACTCCAAAGATTATACGTCTTTTATCTTTTTAAATATAAATATAGCTATCAATATGGCAATCGGCTGGATTGACGAAGTAAGATAGGGGCTTAGTATACCTTTTTCCGCACACATATCAAAAAACGGCAGCGTAATGTAATAACCAAAAACAATACCAATACCGATAACAAAGTTAACAAGCTTCTGCTCTCTGGGTCGGGAAAAACCAAGCAATGACCCGAGGACTGCAAACAAAACACAAATTGCAGAATGAAAATATCTTTGCAGATACTTGTTTAGCATAAACCTGTATTCGTCTTTAAGATTTTCGGATTTCAGCATTCTTATATATTCTGTGATTTCAGAATTATTCAATTCTCTGTCTTTTTTTGTTGAATAAGACATTATCTTAAAAGCAGTATTTGCCTTGTCACCTTTTAGAACCTGTACGGCCGGAATATTGGTAATTTTTTTAAAAACTCCGTCTTTGGTCAATTCGTATTTTTTTACGTTGTGAATAACCCAGCTGTCTTTTGTATAAACAGCATAATCAGACTGCATAATGCTGCTTAAAACACTTGTGTCTTTGTATTGTGACGAATCAAAATTTAAAACAAGCGGATGGCTAATCATATCGCTGTAATATCTTGGTACAACAATAATTTTTTCCAGCTGATCATGTGCAGCTTTTACAGTGTAAACAAAATGTGTCTCGTATGTTTCGCCTTTCAGCTGGTTAATCTTTTTTTCGCTGTACGGAATAAGGGTGTTGTATAAAGAAAAACATAAAACGGAAATAAAAATACTCAAAACAATAATCGGATAAACTATTCTCCAAAAAGTAAGCCCGATGCCTCTCAAAACTGTAAGCTCCGAGTCTTTGCTCAATTTGTCAAAAGTAAAAAGCGTACCCAGCAAAAGCCCTACAGGCAGTGCTTTACCCACAATTTTAGGTATCTCGTAAATCAAAAGCTGGATGCCTACCATAGGAGTGTACATACCGGAGAGCGTTCTTTTTATTACTTTTAAAAGAGTCTCAGGTGCAATCCATATAACAACAAACAGGAATATGCAGACAAGCGTTGCAGCAAATACCTGCTTTGTAATATAACCGTCAAAAATCTTTGTTGGTAATGAAATCTTAGGCAGCTGCATTACAGAGTAAAGTCCTTTCCGAGATAAAACTGCTTGGCAACAGGGTCGTTAGCGACCTCAACACTTTTGCCCTGAATTTTTATCTTGCCGTCAAATATAACATAAGCTCTGTCAGTGATAGAAAGAGTTGCTTTGGGGTTGTGGTCGGTAATCAAAACACCCAGCCCTTTTTCTTCGGAAAGCTTTCTTATGTTGTCTTTGATTTCGCCAATGGCAATAGGGTCAATACCCGTAAACGGTTCATCCAGCAGAATAAATTCCGGACTTGCCGCAAGCGCACGTGCAAGCTCTACCCTTCTTCTTTCTCCACCGGAAAGAGAAATAGCCGAGAATTTTCTCTTCTTCTCCATACCGAACTCGTTTAACAAATCCTCTAGTTTTTGCTTTTTCTCTTCTTCGTTTAGCTTGTCATTCATTTGCAAAACCAGTTTTATGTTGTCTTCAACAGACAGCTTTCTAAAAATGGAGGCTTCCTGCGGAAGATAACCAATACCCTCTTTTGCACGAATATTCATAGGTACTGTTGTCAGATCTTTGTCACCCAGAAAAACCGAACCGCCGTTTGCTTTTACAAGACCTACAACCATGTAAAATGTTGTGGTTTTTCCGGCTCCGTTAGGGCCCAGCAAGCCAACAACTTCACCTTTGTTAACTTCAAAACTTATATCATTAACAACGGTTCTGTCACCGTATATTTTAACAAGATTTTTTGCAATAATTTTCATATTTTTACTACCTTTATTATTAATAAAGGATAGCACAAAAGGCATGAAAAATTAAATTATTTTCTTGAACAAATCAGGCTTTTTTATCCAGCTTTTGAGTCTGGTCATTTACCTCTTTGTCTTTCAAGTGGTAATCTTTAGCTTTAGGGGCTTCCATGTTCAGCCCTTTCATAATAGGATGCAATACCAAATGGCTCAATTCGGGTGCAAGAAGTGTTAAACCGACTACAGAACCCACAATAGAGCTCATTTCCAAACCGCCTTTGGCAATAAAGAACTGTCTGAAAAACTTACCGTCTTTTTCTTCTTCCATAACTTTCTTTAAAATAGCTTCGTTATCCTTGTGATTTTCCACAAGATTTTCTTTAAGAGTCTTTAAAAGTTTAACAGCTTTTTCATTGGTAACATCACATCTTTCAGCGGGTTTCATTTGTCCCAGCTGATGAATTGCACTCAATGCTTTTTCGTTTTTGAACATGTCAATAGAACATCTATCAATAGCAAGTTTAGGGTCTTTTGCAGAGTCTGAAATTTTAGCTAAAAATTCCGGGTTCTTGTCTAATGTTCTACAAATCTTTTTGAATATGTTGAATCCGCCTCTTTTAAAAATTGGAGGAATAATTGCAAGGTAAATTCCAAGACATAAAGTTTGATATAATAATTCTTTTACAGCTGAATATTTTCTTGTTTCTTTATCAACATTTTTATCAGCAAGAGTAAAAGCCGGACGGCCCGCTGCTTTTAGACCTGTTTCAATAGAAACCTGTGCTGTAGTATTTTGTACAAGGTTTTGAAAACCCGGTTTTGTTATGGCATTTACAAATAAATTAATCATATTCTAAGCCCCCCTTTCATTGAAGGCGGGTTATAATTCTTTTGCAAAACTGTTAAAAGACTGTTAGGGCCTGTTGGCATCTTAACTCCGTCTTGTACTGCCGGCAACGGAGCCAGCTCTTTGTCTTTGTCTTTTGAAACAGGCTCTTTTATGTCCAGCTTTTCATAGGTTTTGTTATCTGTTAAATGAAATCTTTTTTTGAACGGCAGCAAATCATCATTGAGCTTTGCAATACCTTTCATAACAGGATTTAGGGCAACGTTGCATGCTGCGGGGATAAGTACTGCGGCACTTAAACATACGCATAAAAATTCAAGACCGTTTGTTATTTTGCCTTTGGATTTGCCTGTTTTGTTGTGCAATAAATTAGCCAAAGGGCCGACAAGGATTTTGTTGGTTGCAATGTATGTAGTCGCAGCAATGACCTCTGTCAAACCTTCTCTAAATGCAGCATATTTTTTAACCTGCGGGTCTGATTTTTTGTCCATCATAGTGAATAAAGGTCTGTTAATACCTTTAAACAGAGCAATAGCAAGTACAGCATTAAGCGGATCATTGTGGTCACCCAGCTTAAACGCCCCTTTTGCTATTTTTTGAATAATCGGATTTACTTTTTCTGCAACCATTTTAATATAGGCTTTCTAAATAGGTCTGGTGGTAATACATACTTCCTACACTCTTACATGAAATTCGAACATAAAAAAAAGTGCTAGAGCGCAACCATTCTTGTAACATTTTTTCACAAAAGTATTTTAAAAGAAATAAAAATATAAATACTGCTTAAAACTTGTTTAAACTTGGTGTTTATGCTTCAATAAACTTGAAATGGAGGATATTAATGGACAGAACATTTGTTGCAATTAAACCGGACGGTGTAAAAAGAGGTTTGATAGGAAACATTATCAGAAGAATTGAACACAAAGGCTATAAAATTGTAGGCCTTAAAATGCTTCAACCGACACTGGAAATTGCAGAACAACACTATGCTGAACACAAAGGTAAATCTTTTTATCAGGATTTAATCAACTACATTACATCAGGCCCGATTGTGGCAATGGTTGTAGAAGGAAAAAATGTTATTGAAGGAATGCGCCACATGATGGGTTCTACAGTACCTAACGACGCACAGGTTGGTACAATCAGAGCAGACTTTGCACAAACAAAAGAATGCAATACAATCCACGGCTCAGATTCTTGCGAAAGCGCGGAAAGAGAAATTAATATCTACTTTAAACCCGAAGAATTATTTAGAGACTGGAAATCCATGATGGACTATGTCTGGGAAGATATGAAATAGAAAACAATGAAATCAGATTATTTTTCATACGAATTATTAAACGAAGATAAAAAGACCGGAGCACGCGCCGGTCTTTTGCATACGCCTCACGGTGATATAGAAACTCCTATATTTATGCCGGTGGGCACAAATTCGGCAGTCAAAATGCTTACAAACCACCACCTTAAAGAAACAGGCGCGCAGATTATTCTTGGCAATTCTTACCACCTTTCTTTAAGACCGGGTCATAAATTGATAAAAGAATTCGGCGGGCTGCACAAATGGATGAACTGGGATAAACCTATCCTGACAGATTCCGGCGGATTTCAGGTTTTTAGCCTCTCTGACTTGAGAAATATCTCTGAAGACGGCGTAAAATTTAAAGACCCAAAAACCGGCACTCAATATTTTATTAACCCTGAAATATCAATGGAAATTCAACAGGATATCGGGGCTGATATTGCAATGGCTTTTGATGAATGTGCTCCTTATCCATGTTCGTATGAAGAAGCCAAAAACGCCATGGAACGCACACACCGCTGGCTCGAAAGATGTTTTAAAGCTCATACAAGAGATGACCAGGCGCTATTTCCCATTGTTCAGGGTGCTTTTTATGATGATTTGAGACAGGAAAGCGCAAAAGTGATATCTTCATTTGACGCTGTTGGCTACGCTATTGGCGGTGTAAGCGTTGGAGAGCCTGCTGATGTCAAAAACCACTTTGTCGGCCTGACTGCTCCTCTTTTACCAAGGCTGAAACCAAGATATTTAATGGGAGTTGGAACGCCGGAAGACTTGCTTGACGGTATACTAAGAGGCATAGATATGTTTGACTGCGTATTGCCGACAAGAAACGCGCGACATGGTTCATTCTTTACAAATGATGGTAGAAAAATTATTAAAAATAAAGAATTCGAGCGGGATTCTTCCCCGCTCGATAAAGAGTGCAACTGCTATACCTGTCGCAACCATACAAAAGCTTATGTCCGACACCTGTATCGTGCAGGCGAGGCAACAGCTGCTATATTAATGAGCATACATAATATTCAATTTTTGATAGACCTCGTTAAGGAAGCAAGAAAAGCTATTCTTGAAAACCGGTACGAAGAATTTTACAGAGAAAAAATGACAAGACTCTTTCCTCTATAAGTTGTCATCTTCAAACCCAGGTGATCTTGAGGGCAGATTTGAATAACCCGGATTTGAAAAAACTGTTTTTCTAATATATTTGCTTGTGTAATTGCCTTTGATAAACAGTTTTTTCAGCGTGTTTTCTCTTACCACAAGGGGGTGCATGCTGTCGTTGTATTTTGGATCTTTTTCAGAAAGTTTTGTCCATACAGCGGCTTCCATTGTCCAGGCATATGTTTCTTCGTTTAAAGAATTAAAATCGTCCTGATGCAGAGCCTCGTGAGAAAGCACTGCCGCAAGCGCAGGCGCAGGAGCGTCTTCGTGTTTTTTGTTGATGTAAATATAAAGCCTGTCTTTTTTCTTCCATCCCAGTGCGTCAAAGTTTGCATATGTTTGGCCGAATCTACTTAAATCTTCAAAACTGACCATCATCGGTTTACCTGATAAATTGTTGCCAAGCAAGGCTTTTCTTGAAAATTCAGACATGGAGTTTTCTTTCATCAGCTCCATAGCTTCCATCAATTTTTCGTCTTTTGTTACTCCTTTGTAGATTTTTTTGAGCTCTTCAGAGCGTTCTTTCTGTTCTTTGGAAATAGGGTTTCCCTGTTTGTCTGTGTAGACTTCGATTTTTCTTTTAGAATTGTTGTTTGCTTTAATGTTTTTTACAAAGCTGTTTGATTGGTTTACAGCAGGTTTCATCATGGGGGGCTGTGTTGCGGAGTATTGATTTTGTGCTGCAAAAGCACCGGCTTGAATCATACATCCTATCACAAATACTGCTGTTAATTGTTTAAAAGTCTTTTTCTTATCCAATAATCCTCACCCGTTCTCAACTATCCATACAGAATATTATTAATTATTATTTTTTCAATATCAAATCACGAAGCACTTATGAAAAGTTTTGTAAAGTTGAGTTTTTTATTACATAAAAAAGCCCCCTGAAAATCAGAGAGCTTTTTTAGTCTTATACTTTAATCTAGTTGTTGCCTGCCATCTGGTTTGCAACTTCTTCTGCAAAGTTGTCCTGTCTTTTTTCAAGACCTTCACCCAATACGTAGCGGATGAAGCATTTAACATTCAACTTGCCTTCACAAAGTTGTGCAACAGTTTGATCAGGGTTTTTAACAAACGGCTGTTCTAACAAGCATTTTCCAGCCATAAGTTTGTTGATTCTGCCTTCAACGATTTTAGCTCTGATGTTTTCAGGTTTGCTTGCAAGGTCTTCTTTACCCATTTCGATTCTTGTTTCTTCATCAATAACTGATTGAGGGATTTCTTCTCTTGAAACAAATTCAGGAGCGTTAGAAGCGATGTGTAAGCAGATATCTTTTTCAAGAGCTTCGTCAGCGCAATCTGTGTTTAACAATACACCGATTTTGCCGTTGTGGATGTAAGTTGCAGGATTGCCTTCAACAATATCAAATCTTCTTACAGTGATTTTTTCACCGATAGTAGCAACTTTTTCTTTGATGATATCTTCAACTTTTTTACCGCATTTGTCACAAGTTGTAGCAAGCAATGCTTCAACATCAGCAGGTCTTTTTGCAACGATAAGTTTTGCAAGGTTAGAAACTAATTCTTTGAATTCATCGTTTTTAGCAACGAAGTCAGTTTCGCAGTTAACTTCGATAATAGCACCAATGTTGCCTTCAACATAAGAGCCTACCAAACCTTCGGCAGCGATTCTGCCCATTTTTTTGTCAGCAGAAGCAATACCTTTTTGACGAAGGAATTCCATAGCTTTTTCCATATCACCATCGTTTTCAACGAGTGCTTTTTTAGCGTCGAGAATACCTGCACCGGTTTTTTCTCTGAGCTCTTTTACCATAGCAGCTGTTATTGTCATTTTGTAATCCTCTCTGTTTTATTTAAATAAATGCAGGCAAGTTTGTAACTTACCTGCATTTTACAAATTTAACTATGCTTCAGCAGAAGCTTCTTCTTTAACTTCTTCAGCTGTAACACCAGCATCTTCAGCTTTGATAGTTTCAGCTTTAGAGCCTACAGCTTTGTTTTCTCTCAATTGTTTGCCTTCCAAAACAGCATCAGCAAGTTTAGAAGCAATCAATCTGATAGAACGTATAGCATCATCGTTACCTGGGATGATGTAGTCGATTCCGTCAGGGTTAGCATTTGTATCAGCCAGACAGATTACAGGAATGTGTAATTTATTGGCTTCTGCAATAGCAATGTCTTCTTTTTTCTGGTCAACAACAAAGATAATGTCCGGCATACCGCGCATTTCTTTGATACCGCCTAAAGTTTTAGACAATTTTTCAAGTTTTTTAGTCATTTGAACAACTTCTTTTTTAGGAAGCTTTTCAATGTGGCCTGAATTTACGAAGTCTTCAAGCTCTCTTAATTTATTAACTCTGCCTCTGATAGTTTCAAAGTTAGTTAACAAACCGCCTAACCATCTTCTGTTGATATAATACATGCCGCATCTTGTTGCTTCTTCTGCAACAACTTCTGTAGCTTGTTTTTTAGTACCTACAAAAAGTACGTTTTTGCCTCTTGCAGCAAATTCTTTTACGATGTTGTAAGCTTCATCTAATTTATCGGAAGTTTTTCTCAAATCCAATACATAGATTCCGTTTCTTGCACCGTAAATATACGGTTTCATTTTGGGGTTCCATCTTTGTGTTTGGTGTCCGAAGTGTACACCTGCTTCGAGTAAATCAATCATTGATGCTACCGGCATCTTTTTCTCCTTTTTTCTACGAACTTTAACCTACTAAGCGGGTTTTGCTTTGGCTTTTTGCCTCAGCCCCTACGTTTTCAGTATAAAATTCAATTACTATACTACATATAAGATTATATACCAAACAAAACGTATGCCAACATGGGGTTTAGGGTTTATGAATATTGCTTAACATAAAAAGAGACGGACTTGCCGTCTCTTTTTTGTTATTTGCAACCACATTCGCATTTTGCTTTTTTATGTTTTTTGCATTTGTCTTTCATTAATTCTTTGTATTTGTCTTTTTGGCAGCTTGTCAAAATTTGCATAAAACATTCTTTGTGTTCTTTTTTCTTTTCTTTAATTTCAGATTTCAAATCTTTTATTTTTTGTTTTTGCTCATGTTTTACTTTCCATTTGCACTTTTTGCATTCCATTTCTTTGAGCTTCATTTTTTCTTGTTTGCAGCACATTTTTAACGGTGCAATTTCGTCAAAATATTTGTCATCAATGCATTTTGCTTTTACTCTTTGTTCCTGTGTAAGGCAAAGTTTGTCGTACAGGCATGCTCTTTTTTCGCAGAATTTTATTTTCCATGCTTGAATCTCTTCACAGGAATTAAAAACAGGTGCGCTGTCACAGCATTTTGGGCATTCAGGTTTTCCGCAATTGCAGGGCTGATTTTGTGCACACGGTGCTCCTTGAACAGGACAACCGACAGGAACAATTGCATAAGGCTCTGCAAATACATTCATTGCAGTGCATAACATAGCCGCTGTAACAAAAACTGATGCTCTTGAAATGAGTTTTTTCATATGGCTTCTCCTTAAATTTTGAATAACTCTTTGTTATTTCTAAAGTAATTATAGAGATTCTAAGAACTCTGTAAATGACAGGTGTAGGTACCCGAAAAGGCTATTTTTTAAATGAAAAAAACATGGTTTTCCTAATAAGATGCCTTACAATCCAATGTATAAGTCTTTTTTAACAAAAATGTTAAGAAAGATGAAAAGAATTTCATGTTTTGAGCAATTTTAACTTCTAAAAACTCTTTATAAGAATATACAAACACTTGGAAGAGGATTAGATAGGAGAATTATTATGACAGGAACAAAAGTTGCTTCACAACGTACATTAGTTATTAAACCGGGCATGACACCGGAAGATGTAAAAAAAGCTCCAAATGCTACACTTGAACAAAAAGCAATGGCGCATATTTTTGATGCAGACGGCAAAGACGGCTTCAGTCAAAGAGAAGCAGAAGTCTTTAACGCAACTTCAATTACAAATAACGGAAAAAACGGAGTTTCTCTCTGGACAACATACGCTGACGGCACTAAAAAAGAAACCAAAGTTGCCGGCGATTTAACAGCCTTCAAATATGCACCCTCAGGTGATGTTAAAAAAATTGGCAATACAGAAAATCCTGTTTCAAAGGACAAAAAAATATCACTGAACATGACTTATCAAGATGCTTACAAAAGCGGAAATCTTGAAGCTTTTGCGCTTGCAGACTTAAATGGCGATAAAAAAATTGACGAAGGCGAGTTCAAAAGATATCAAGGTCCTTGTATCAAATATGGCGATGACGGCAAGAAATTTTCACCAGAACGTAGATTTTCTTCATCATTATATCCTGGTCAGAAATTTGAAGATATAAAAGTACCGTACAAATTAGACACACGTAACATGAATGTTCGTTTTAGCCAGGTAAGCTTGTCTAAAATGCAGGATGCTTTTAGGTTTATTGATACAAATAAAGACGGAGTAATTTCCGAAGAAGAAATTAAAGTAGCAATCGAAAAAGACCAGGAAGCTGTTGACAAAAGCTGGTTCAATAAAAAAGGACCTTTGGGAGAAGAATTTATCAGAACTATCCTCCCTGACGGATACAATAATTACAAAAAATAAAATGCATTAAACCAATTGTTTAAGAGACTTAATATACATAAATATTAAGTTTCTTAAACAAAAGTATAATTTTTTCTATTTTGCTATAAAGTTTCCTATTTAAATGCCGATAATAAAAATACGGAAGATTAGTGAATCATTTTTTCGACATTTTTAACGGATTAAACAAGTAGGAATAAATTATGACCAAAGAGAATGTGAATAAGTCAGACAATGGAGTATCGGTATTTTCACGCAGCGCGGAGTTATTAGGAGATGATCCGCTTGAGGAAATTTTTGCACTCAATTTAGGCGACTTTTTGACAGAGCATTTGATTTCTGAAGACCTCGCTCAAAAAATCAAAAAGCATGACACTCAAGATAAAGCCGAAAGTCTCAAAAAACAATTAAGAGAGCTCATATCAATTTATTCCATCAACAATACGTTGAGCGTACTTGGTTTTACAAATAAAGAAGACTATATAATTTATAATTCTATTGCCAAAACAATTGTGCAAATGATAGATGCAAAGGCATGCCATATTTTTCTTGCAAATGAATATGCAATGGGGCTGGAAGATGATGTAACAGGGCTTGTTCTTGTTGGTTCTTCAATCAACCCTGATGAAGAAATAAATCCGGATGACCCGTCTATTATCCGTATACCTATGCATTACGGCACAGAAAATGCCGGACTGATAATGATAGAACCGTTTGAGGGCAAGAAAATTTCCGATGAATTTTTAAAACTCATTAACGTAACATCCAGACTTTTTGCAATATCTATGATGCTGCTGAAATTAACTGATGAAACATCAAAAGTAATGGCAGAACCGGATGTTTCCAGCTCTGAATTGCAGCACTACCGTGCGGAACTTACTGCCGTAATAGGCGACCTTGGCGCAGAACAGCAAAATTTTGTAGAAATGTTAGCAAAAGCTGTTGATGCAAAAAGTGAATATCACAACAATCACTCACAGCACGTTGCAGACCTTGCAAAAGAAATGTGCGAGTACCTTGGCCTGAACGAAAAAACAAAAGATTTAATATATTATGCGGGCCTTTTACAAAATATAGGTAAAATTACAATCCCGGAAGAGCTGTTCAACAAAAAAGAAAAGCTCTCAAAAGAAGACTGGGAAACTCTTCAGAATCACCCCAATATAGGTGTAAGCCTTTTAATGAGCATAAATTTCCTTTCAGAGGTTATTCCTTACATTCATTACCACAAAGAACGCTGGGACGGAAAAGGCGAACCCGAAGGACTAAAAGGGCAAAGCATTCCGTTTGGTTCACGTATAATTGCTCTGGCTGATGCTTACAGTGCATTAAGAGAAGAAAGACCCTACAGACAGGCCTTGAGTAAAGAAGAGGCGCTCAAAATCATAAAACAAGAAGCTGCAATCAAATGGGATCCGGATCTTGTTAATGTTCTGGAATCTCTGCTGGCAGAATAAAAACAAATATTAAAACCCCATAATCCATTGAGAAGAGAAATTAAAATGAAAAAAATTTTAATACTTATAATAGCGTTGCTAATTCTTGCACCGACAACCGCTTTGGCTGCAGCTAAAAAGCAAAAAGTCGGATATGTGGGTATTACTTATGAAACAAAAGACAGCTTTGTAATAAAATCAAAACTCTTTTATCCGGCTAAACCGCAGTCCGTATACCCTGTGGTGGTAATGCTTCATTCTCTGGGTTATTCCAGTGATTATTGGGGAAATATACCAAAAAAATTCATAGACGAAGGCGCTGCTGTTTTGATGATTGACTTGAGAGGCCACGGTCAGAGCATGTACGATTCAAACTTTAGAATACGCTCCTGGCAGTATTTTACAAAAAATACCTACGAAAAATATCCCTCTGACATATCTGATATCATCAAATATGTTGCATCAAATTATAAAAATCTTTCCACAACAAAATATGCAATTGTGGGTGCTGATATAGGTGCAAATACTGCAATACTTGCAGCGGAAAAACTTCCAAATCAACCGGCAGCAATGGTGTTGATTTCACCAACAAGAGAGTTTAAATGGCTGTACACGCCTATTGCTTTGACAAACTTGCATCCTTTCCCCATTCTGTCTATGGTAAGTGCCAGAGACCCTTATTCCAATAAAGAATCACAGGCTCTTAAAAAGTTTGCCCAGGGCGAATTTGATATAAAAATTTACCCGGCAGGATCAATGGGAATGCTGATGCTCAAAGCTAATCCGTCAATGGGTACGGATATAGTAAATTGGGTTATGCCAAAAATTAAATAGCAACTTTTTATATTTACGGGTTTATAAACTGTTGTTATGCGTATAAACAATCAAATGTATAATTATAAATCAGCAGCCCCCGGTAATTTTAAAGGATACGATGCACGCCCTCTCAAGGCTGTTGTGATGACAATCAGCGATGAACCGGCTGCTTTTGAAATTGTTAAAAAAATCTCTGATATAGGAAAAAAAGACGGATTTGATGTGTATTATTCAAACGGGTGCTCAAAGCTGCTTAAAAACATCAATAGTATCAAAAAGAAATTTAATGAAAATTTAGGCTTTCGTTTTTGCAAATGGGCACAGGATAGGGCCGTGCTTACTCCGGAAAATAAAGTAATATCGGATGGTTATTATAAAAATAGCATTTTTGCGCGCAGCCTGTCTTCTGTAACAAAGGCAAAAACATTATCTTCAGAAGATGCAATTGAGGGCGGCAATCTGTTTTTTATAAATAACAACGGAAAAAATGAGATGCTGCTCGGGTCAGAAGACCTTGTCGGCAGAAACATTGAAACTATTAAAAAAATGTACGGTGTGGATAAAATACATATCCTTCCTCAAGCAGACTACCATTTGGATCTTTTTTACAGACCTCTTACTGATAACAAAATTTTGATTGCAGATGATACAATGACCCTCAAAGCTCTCCAAAAGGGGCTGAATAACTTAAAAAAATACTTAAAAAATAACGATTGTTCACAAGAAGAACAAAATAAGCTCTTATTTGTAAAAGATAAACTCGAAAACCTTATAAAAGAATTTAAAACCGATATAAACTTGAATAACAACTATAACGCTGACGATATAGAGCCATTGCTGAAAGAAAAAGGATTTGAACCCATAAGAGTTCCTGCCAGGATTTACAGTACTATCCAAAATTATAAACGCGATGATTTAACTCACAGCCTAAATTATATAAACGCTGTTGTGCACCAAAAACCTGATAAATCTCTCACCTATATCACTAACAAATCGGATTTGAACGAAAAGTTCGGCATTACCTGGCAAATAGCAAGAAAAATAGGTTTTGATTTTGAAGAAATGTTTATAAAAAGCCTTGCTCCGTATGTTAAACGACGTGACATCCATTTTATATCAGGCCAAAACAATCACGTTTCATATCTTCTTGAAAAAGAACAAGGGGGCGTTCACTGTCTGTGCAATGAAATTCCTGCCGAAAATATAAAAACATGACTTTTTGAAAAAAATCATTAATATGATGTAGAAGATTTTCTACTCCATATGTATGAAAATTTTCCTCAAGACGTACATCGGCAGTTAACTTCTACCGTAATTGATAGTATAATCTTAAGTAGCGAGGCAGGAAAAAATTTTAAATGGATTTTCAAAAGATACTCGAAAATAAGCCATTACTTTATGGGCTAATAGGGGGACTTGTTGTCGTACTGGCACTGTTTATAACAGTGGGCATTGTTGTGTCTTCAAACAATTCGGGTGCTCCCAAAGCCGTTAAAGAAAAAGTTATAGACAAACCTCTTGACCTCCTCACTACAGATAATCTGGGCAAAGCCATAGAGATTCAGGCTCTTCTTGCAAGAGAAGGTATCACTGTAGAAAGACGTGCCGACGGCCAAAAATCCGTATTGTACCTTGCAAAATATACTATGACACAAAGAGACAGAGCGCTGCTTGCTATAGTAAAAAGCGGCCTTGTCGACCAGAATATAGGTCTCGAAATATTTGATAAAGGCGATTTTACTTCAACAAAAGAAGACAAAAGAATCCGCCTCACCCGCGCAATCAACGGTGAATTGTCCCGCTTAATCCGAAAAATCCCGCCGATTGAAAACGCTTCAGTTTTTGTTTCTATTCCTGAACAGGTAATGTTTGAACAGGATCAAAAACCTATTACAGCAACTGTTCAAATTGTAATGCCAAGCGGTGAAAAACTCGACAACATGAAGGTCAAAGCAATAAGAAACCTTCTTCTGGGTTCTGTTAACGGCCTTGAAGCCGAAAATATTTCTATCACGGATACCAACGGTAATGTATATGACTCCATCGCTTCTGCTGATGACGATATGCTTGCCAAACTGGAAGAAAATGACCAGTACATGCAGGCAAAAGTAAAAACACAACTTGATAAATTAATCGGTAAAGGAAATTATGCGGTTACTGTCAGCACATATTTGAGACAGGCACCAATGCAAAAAGACGCAATAGATTTTGATCCGACTAAAAAAACAGCATTGACAGAACAAACCTTCTCCGAGGGGCTCGGCGATCAAACAAGAGATACAAATAAAGGTATCAGTGCAGTAAGCGTATACCTTCCAAACGGCTTGCCGGCTAATAATGCAGACTCTGCACAAAACAGAAGCTACTCCAGAACAGCCAGAGAGTCTCAATACGGTGTGCCTAAAATACAAACAAGCGAGTTGATTAAACCCGGAACAATTGAGGATATCTCAATTGCCGTAACTCTTGAAGAAAGCTCAATTCCTGCTAACATGACGCTTGAAGAACTCAAGGTGCTTGTAGCAAAAGCTGCTTCTCCAAAAGCAAAACCTGAAAACGTAGAAATTGCATTCTCTGATTCGGTTGACCCGTTCCTCGCAGGTGACAAACCCGAATCCTTGCCAAAACCTGATTCTACAGGCAACCCTTGGTGGCTTGCAATTGCTATGATTCTTATTGGTCTTGGCTTTGGTTTAAAATTCCTCTCTGACAAAGTGAAAAAAGCACAGGAACGCCAAAGAGAAGAAATAGAAATGCTGAGAGAAAAAACTCAGGATCAGGAAAAACAAATAAGAGACGTAAACCTGAAAGCAGCTGAACTGATAGAAAAACAGACCCAGCTTGCACAGGGTATGCTCGAACAGAAAAATGCAAGACCCATTCCGGAGCTCAATTCCACTCTGTCTGATATTGCTGCGGAACTCGAAGGCCTTGATACAGATGATGTTGCAGACCATGTAAAAAGCTGGATTGAAAAAAGCTAACTTTCTTAAAAGTCTGCACGGGTATTAAAAACACAAAATAACAGGGGAGAACCATTTTGCCAATAGAAGGATTTGATTTTAAAGAATTTGCCAAAAACCTTGCGCAACAGGTTGGCCCTGCTTTGCCTCCGGATATAGCTGATGCTGACAAGCAGTATATCATTAATATTGTCCACAATTTCTGTTATATGGCAGGAGAGGCGCTTTCAAATGATACCTCAATAAATTTGAATGCTGAACAAGCAAGCATTGTGACCCAGTTTATAGGTGAATGGGCGTTTCATAAATCTATTGATGTTATAAGAAGCGGCATCGATCCTCAATTCAGAGACGGTATTATGCAAAAAATTGCGTTTACCGTGTTTGAAATTGCAAAAACAGCAATTATAAAAAACATGTCCCAAGGCGATATGATAGCCGTTGTCGAATTTCAGGTTAAAAAAGCTTACACCTCTGCTCTTGAGGAGCTTAAAGAAAAAGGCGTGCTTACAGAAGAACAGTTTAATGAAGCACAAAGCCATTCAAATATTGATGAAATGGCGCAACAGGCTGCTGCGCAAGAATATCAGGCACAGGCAAACGGCGCTGCTCCTTCTGACAATTATGTAAATCAGGTAAGTGACAATAAAATTTTAAAACTTGCTACTTTTGCAATCGTATTAAAACACCTTCCTGCTGAAAAAAGACAGGGACTCCTCGATAAGTTCAGCGAGCAAGACGCAGCGATTTTAAGAGACTACGTCAACATGGATGATTTAGAAAATAAGCTTGACCCTGTTTTGATAGCAAAAAGTCTTGCCGAAATTAAAAAAAGCCTTCCCGAACCCAAGAAAATCAACCCGGGAAGAATTAACCAGAGATTATATAATATTGTAAAGAACTCGAATATTTCAAAGATTTCTAATATTATAAGTAAAGAACGAAAAGCCGTAAAAGACTTTGTTTCAGCGGCAGGTTCAGGGGGAAAATCAGACAGACTCCCACCCAGAGTTGCGGATATAATATGCAATCACCTTGAAGAAAAACTTAATCGTTAAAAAACGCTTAGGAAAAAATTAGCGGATGATAATCAAAAGATACAGTCAAAAAAAAATAATAAAACCTCAAATACAAGAAGAGCTTCCAGCTGAATCGGCCGCACCGGTACAGCCGGAACCTGTTGTTGAGCAACAACAGGCTGTGCAACAAGAACAAGAAAAACAGGAAGACACATCGGATATCTTTGCGGGGTTTAATTTTGATGAAATTGATTTTAACCAGCGAGCAGAAAGAAGAAGAGGCGACAGAAGAAGGGGCTATAGAAGGATAGATGACAGAAATCTTATCTCAAGAGCCCAGCAGGAAGCTATTAATATTAAAGAACAGGCTTCAAAAGAAGGCTTTGAAAAAGGGCTTGAAGAAGCTCATGCAGCTGTCAACGGTTTAAAAGATTCACTGGAAGAATTTTTTGAATATAAAGACCGTCTTTACGAAAAAATCTCGGGTGATATACTGGATATTTCATTAAAGGTTGCAGAAAAAATTATTAAAAAAGAAGTTGAATCAAGCAAATCTGTGCTGGATTCAATTGTTCACGATGCACTAAAAAGTCTTGCCAAAGACGAAAATAAAATTATACTTAAAGTGAATCCGACAGATGTCGAATACACAAAAGAAATTGTACCAAAGCTTTTGTCTTCGGGACAATTTGAGGCTAAAATCTTTGTATCGGGCGACAAAGATGTAGAGGAAGGTTCTGCAATAATCGAAACTTCAAACGGTGTAATAGATGCAAACATAAGCACCCAGCTCGACTTAATAAAAGAGGCATTTAAGCAGATATAATGGCAAACGCACAAGGCTCAAATCCTATAAGTGAAATATCTCTTGCAGTATTCGTAGTATGTTTGATACTGATACTGCTTATTGAGGTGCCAAACTGGGTTATAAACTTTTCGATTTCATTAAATATCACACTCGGTATCGTGCTTTTGATGATATCTTTGTATATTCAAAAACCTCTGGAACTTGCTGCATTTCCTTCTATCATCCTTATTGGCACAATGTTTAGACTTGTACTTGGTATTGCATCAACAAGGCTTATCCTTGCAAAAGGCGAGGCTGGTGAGGTTATCCACGCATTCGGAACCTTTGTAACTGGCGGTAACATGGTAGTAGGCGGTGTTATCTTTATTATCATAACTATTGTACAGTTTATGGTAATCACAAAAGGTGCGGAACGTATTGCCGAGGTTTCTGCAAGGTTTGCATTAGACGCAATGCCGGGTAAGCAAATGACTATCGACGCGGACTTTAACGCCGGATTGATATCTCCGGATGAGGCGGTAAAAAGACGTGAAGACCTCCAGAGAGAATCTGCTCTATTCGGTTCAATGGACGGTGCTATGAAGTTTGTAAAAGGTGATACCATGGCCGGTATCATCATCGTAATAATCAACATTATAGGCGGCTTGTGTATTGGTATGCTCCAGCAGGGAATGCCGGCAGCTGATGCTGTTGCAAAGTATACTATTTTAACAATCGGTGACGGATTGTCTTCACAGGTTCCTTCACTTTTGATGGCAATATCTGCAGGTATTGTAATGACCCGTGCTTCTGCTGCAAGCCCCAGCTTGGCATCTGATGTTGCGGGTCAGATTTTGAGCAAACCTATGAGCTTGTTTTGTGCAGTAGGATTTTTGATACTGATTGCACTTTCCAGCCACTGGACAGGTCTTCCGTGGCTGCCGTTTACGTTTTTTGCTATAGTAATTTTGATTGCTGCCTTTTCCGTACTCGTTAATCAGGATGTACAGGCACAGCTCGGACAATTGGAAAACGTTAAACAAAACATGCAGGATCTTGTTAACCCGAACAAAATGTATGAACGTTTGGGTGTAGATGTTTTGAGCCTCCAGGTAGGCTCAGGTCTTCTGCCTATTGCAGACCCTGATCAGGAAGGCCAGCTGCTTGCTAAAATTGCTGCTCTTCGTCAACGTGTAACTGACGAATTGGGCTATATCATACCTAACATAAGAATTATGGACTCCTCTGCATTAGATGCCAACGAATACTTGATTTCTATCAGAGGTAACAAAGTTGCAACAGGCTTTGTTTACCCCGGTAAACTCATGGTTATTGCAGACCAGTGGGATGCTACGGGCAAACCTACGCCTACAGATTCTATAGTCAACATAGATCCGACGTATCAGGCACAGGCCTACTGGGTAGACCCGTCGCAAATCGATGAGGAAGACCACCTGACAGCAGTAGATTCTGTTGATGTTATTGTCACACACCTTCAAGAGTGCGTAAGAAAATACGTAGATGAGGTTATGACAAAAACAGACGTTCTCAAGCTTATGGAACTTGTTAAATCACAAGACCCGACACTTGTAAACGACCTTATCCCGACAATCATTTCAACAAGCGATCTTCGTAAAATCTTTGTTAACCTGATAAGAGAAAAAGTCTCTATTAAAGATATTATCTTTATCTTTGAAAGACTTTGCGACTATGCAAGATTCTCTAAAGAACCAGATATTCTTTCAGAACGTATCAGAGCAGCACTTGGCAGACAAATATGTCTTTCAAACTGTACAGAGGATAAGGTGCTGTACGCACTGACACTTTCAAGCGAATGGGAAAAAACACTGGACGACAGCTGTCAGAGAACAGAGCTCGGTACAATGTTTTTGCTCAATCCTATGCAGGTGCAGGAACTTATTGAAACAACCGCATCAACTCTCATGAGGGCACATCAGACAGTGGGCAGACAGCCTGTAATTCTGTGTTCACCAAGAATCAGACTCCCGTTGTACCAGCTGCTTGAAAGACACATCCCGACAATTGTTGTAATCTCTTACAGCGAATTGATTACTGATATCAAGGTTGAGGCTGTTGATACGATTGGTGAAATGTACGCCCCCGAATATGGCTAATAGGGGGAAATAAGGAACATTATGCTCGAACAATCCACGGAACGTTCAATTGAATATATGAAAAAAAGAGCCTTTGAAATCATAGACTCTACGCCTATGTACCAGTATAAAGGTTCTGTATCAAAACTGCTCGGCCTGACAGTAGAGGTTAAACTTCCCGGTCTCAAAATAGGTGATTTGTGCTTTATCGAAACATGGCAGGGCGAAAAAAAACCTGCAGAAGTTGTTGCGTTTAAAGGTGATACAGCCCAGCTTCTTTTGCTCTATGACGGAGCTGGAATAGGACAAGGTAGCCTTGTGACCACAACAGGTTCGCCGATTATGCTGCCTGTCGGTGATTTTCTTCTTGGGCGGTTAATAAGCCCCATGGGTGAACCCATTGACGGACGGCCTCTTGATACTTCAACAGCCAATTTTGTTTCAATAGACGGCCCCGCGCCCAGTCCTTTTGACAGGCCGATTATCAATACAATGTTTTCAACAGGCGTAAGGGCAATAGATGCGACTCTTACAATGGGTGCAGGCCAGCGTATGGGCTTGTTTGCAGGCTCTGGAGTAGGTAAAAGTACAATGCTCGGTATGATTGCAAGAAACTCTGACGCGGATGTTAACGTTGTTGCTCTGATTGGAGAACGCGGCAGAGAGGTAAAAGAGTTTATAGAAGATTCTCTTGGCGAAGAAGGTATGAGAAAATCCGTACTTGTATGCTCTACAGGCGACCAGCCGCCTTTGATTCGTCAAAAGTGCCTTCAAGCTGCAACATCTGTTTGTGAATATTTTAGAGACCAGGGCAAAAAGGTCTTTCTTATGACAGATACAGTTACGCGTTGTGCAATGGCCGGCCGCGAGGTAGGGCTGTCAATCGGTGAACCGCCGACAATGAAAGGTTATCCTCCTTCTATCTTTTCATGGCTTCAAAAGGTGCTTGAAAGAGCCGGCAACAGCCCTAAAGGCTCTATCACTGCATTGTATACGGTTTTGATGGAAGGTGACGACATCAATGACCCGATTGTAGATACCGTGCGTGGTATCACGGACGGACACATTTTCTTGAGCCGTAAGGTTGCGGAAATGAACCATTATCCTGCCATTGATATTTTAGGCAGTATCTCGCGTCTTATGTCAGCTATTGCAACACCCGAGCATAAAGAAGCTGCTGCCAAAATGCGTCGTGCAATGGCTTTATATCGTGAGAATAAAGACTTAATCGACGTTGGTATGTATGTTGCCGGTTCTAACCCCAAACTCGACGTTGCAATTGAGATGATGCCGCAAATCAATGCTTTCTTACAGCAGCGCGTGTCAGATTCTGTTAGCATGGAAACTACAATCAGCACTCTTGTCCAAATGATGGCACCTGTGGATATTTAATTATGTAATTATCTGTACATAAATGTTCCTAGACCGTGGCTTGTTGTCAAAATCAATAAGCACAATCTGCTGCCACGTTCCAAGAAGCAATGCTCCGTCTATTAACGGCACTGTTACAGAGCTGCCGATAAGAGCTGCTCTGACGTGTGCATAACCGTTGCCATCGTGCCAGGTGTCGTCGTGGTGATAGTTTCTTTCCATGGGAACAATTTTATCCAGAATATCAGGAAAGTCTTTTATCAAACCTGGTTCGTACTCAATTGTTGTGATAGAAGCAGTACTGCCGGGCAGTGCGACAACAACGTTTCCGTTTTTGAGGTTATGTTGATAAACAGCTGATTTTACCTTTTGCGTAATATCAATAATATCAGTGAATCCTCGTGAATTGATTGTAAAATGTTCCGTATAAACAGTCATTATTTAACCTCTCCGGTGTATTTGTACAACTCCATATCCTGCACTCTCATTGCATAATAAGGCATTGATTTGTCTTTTTCTTTTAAGAAAAGAATAAATGTGTTGTTAAAGTAAAAATTTCTGCCTTTTAATTTTTGAGGAATAACAAGAGACATTTTCATAATACTCATAGCAGCTTCACTTTTGAGTTTTATGCCTGTGTTGTTCATATTAAAATCAACAGTGTTGAGAGCTTGGCCTATATATAACCTGTCTGTGTTGAGTATTTCGTGTCCGCACAGCTCTTTGTAATTTGTTTCTTCTTTCAAAGTAATAAACGGAACTTTTAATTTGTCCCCTTTAACAAATGTTTTGCTGCCTTTGTATTTTGCGGCTTTTTTGTTTATATCTTCATAAACGCTTTTGAAATTGTTGTTGGAATTGGTTCTGTATAGAATAACTTCATCCTTTTCAGCTTGCAGTGCAACGGCATAATCAAACGGGTTGTTGTAAAAAAGTACCTTTATCCCATCATTATCACGGTCATTGTTCTTTTCATCAATACCAAAATATTCATATTTAGTTTTGCTGTTGTTAAATTTTTCTTTTGCAAGAATGTCAAAACGAGTAGTGTAGTTAAAATCTTTTTTCAGCATAGAATAAATCAAATATGCATTGTTAGGATCTTCCCAGTCTATTTTGTCAAGGATATCGCTTGTCTCGTTGAATTTTGCCATTATTGCATCTTCTATCTGTTTTTTTAATTCAAGCGTTGTCTTTCCGTAAGCTGTGTAATAAGAATCTTCTGACAGCATAGATTTCTTAAAAGATTGTCTGTTGAGCTGTTTTGCAACTTCCGGTGTGCCGTCTTTAAACAATACAGGCCCTTTTACGATGTTGTCTGCAAATTCGTTCCATACAAGCTGAAAAGTGCCAACCCAAACTCTGTCAGGCTGTTTTGATTCTGCTGACATGACAGGAAGCATTTGTACTTTATCACTTTTTGCATTTACTGTATTTGCACCCAATATAGCTGTTGCAAGTACCATCACTGCTGTCAATATAGCTGTTAATTTTTTCATTTTAATAAACTCCTTTTAAAATTTTTTCTTTAGTATAAAACAAAGGTAAACTTTTGTAACCCGACTGCGTGATTTAATCAATAATCTTTTGTGCAAAAACTTTATTAATATATAAGGTTAGTATTTTAGGAGTCATTTTGTGATTAAACCCACAATGTTTGACGCATTTGTCAATACAATGAAAAAGTCACATATAGCAAAGCAAAGTGCAAAAAAAGCAGTGGCACATGCACAACAAAATGCTGCAAAACTCGAACAAACCGCACAGGATATCCTGACAAAATCCGGCGCAGATGCAAAAGTATCTTGCCGTGTAAAAAGTGTGGACTCAACTGCTTCAAAACAAATAAGATATCTAAAAGACTTTGATTCATACGAAAACAAACGCAATGATGTACTAAATATTATCCTTGGTTCAGGCATGAGAGAAATCATCGGTGATTCTTACGGTATGCGCTTTATCTATAATGCAGAAAAAACAAAAGGCAAAGATACTGCAAAACTTATATATGACACTATGTTTGATTATGCAAAAAATAAAAAAGATTTTTCCGTTTCTGTTATTGAAAACTACTTTGGTAACGGGATAAAACCGTATGCTGATAATTCTGTTATGCAAAATTTTGCAAAACTTACATACAAAAATCCAAGAGGGCAAATCTGCCATACGGCTTCCATCAACGCACCAAAAAAGTCAGGATATACCCGTACAAATACCAGCGCAAATATATTCGGTGTTAATACAGAAATCCAAGGGGGCGGTAAATTGACAACGCTTTGGGGCGATGTTGAGCATTTTTTATATGATGTAAGGATGGGTAAAAAACCTGATTTATCAAAGCTCACAGAAGAACAAAAAGTAATTGCAAAAGAAATAATAAAAGATTACACAGGTCTTTTTGCAAACAAGAAACAACACGATATTTATAATAAAGAATACCTGTCAAAAATCTGGGGCTCTTTAAGGAAATCTGAAATCAAAGGCCTTGATACCCCTGAACTTCCGGCATTCCCGCAAGGCTTTCCTGATACCCTAAGAGCAGAAAATATCATGAAACTTGCACATGTTTAAAATTGTTACAGTTTTAAATCTTAAGTATTAAAAAAAATTTATTACAAACGTTAAACATAACAAAATCAAGGATTAACTATGAAAACAGATTCTATTAACCATAATAATATAGCGTTTGGTGTAAGCCAAAAAGATATCCCAGCCGTAAAAAAAGCCTGTGAATCAATAGCAAAACGTATCACAGAAGATGCCTGCCGCATGGAGTCCATAAACTTACAGGATATTAAAGAAAAGGTCTATCTCAGCGCCTGTCCTGCCTATAGCAAGGGAAAAGATAAAGCTCCGGTGTTAAAGGTTGATATGACAGATAAGCGCGGCATCAATGCTTATACATATATTCCAACAAGCTCTGTAAAACAATGCAAAGAATATTTAAACTCTCAAAAAGCAGTTAGAGAGATATCCGACATCGTAGACGACCTGAAAAAACGCCTGGATAATGCTGCATACAGAGAGTCTTACACTGACTAATTGCTTGCTTTTTTTACATTCATATCAGTCTGTGGTGCCGATGTAAGCTCGCCTTTTTTCTTAAAGAATAAAAATTTTCTTTTTTTCTTTTCTTTAGTGTCTTTTTTGTTCTGTGTACTTTGTTTTGAAAGTGTTGTCTGTGACGGTGTGCTTGGTGTAAAAGCATTTGTTAAAAGTACATTTGTATATTTAGAATCAAGATGAGCAAAGTCAAACAATACAATGCCTGCTGTTTTCAACTTTCTGCTTTCATGCAGCTGACGCAAAAGGTCGTCAGGGTTGCCGTTCATAAATGCAACAAACAAACCCGGATAAATTTTTGTGTTGGGTTTTGAGTTTACTCTGATATCGTTAATCAAATAAACAGCAGTGTCTTTGTCACAGGTAAGAATAAGGGGTGTAAAACCGTCAATGTAGTTGTTGTCAGACCAGGTTTTCCAATCCTGCATTTTTACTTCCATACTCTTAAACCTGTCAGGGAAAATAACTGCAGTTACAGGAATATTGTATTTAGAAGCAAGCTGTTTTGTTTTGAAAACAAAACTTGTAACCTTGTTTTGGCGATACTTTGCCCAGGCATCCCACAGAGGTGTTCCGTATTTGATATCAACAGGGTCAATATTCATTGCCGATTTGAATTCGTTTCTTGCATATTCGGTATAACCCCAGTTGGAAAGGTCGTAACCTGCAAATTTTGCACTGATGCACTGCGGGTATCTTATGTAATCAAGGTTGATACCGTCAGGCTTGTATTTTGTAATGATTTCTTCAAGCAGAGTCAAAAGGTAAGTCTGTACCTCTGGATTTGCCGGATCAATAAAATATCCGTTATGCTCTGATAAAGATGCCACAGGTGTTGGTGAATTGTATTTCATCTTTGTGACATTTGCCCATTTCGGGTATACGGAAATAACGTTCATCGGGTTGTTCATCGGGTTTTCGTTGCCTGCGTAGAAGGTCTCAAACCAGATGTAAATTTTGAGGTTTCTTTTGTGAGCTTCTTCAACCCAGATTTTTAACGGGTCAAAGCCGATAAACTCGGGTCTTTGAGGCTGAACACCGTATTTTGCAAAAGTTTCTGAAGGAAAAATCGTTTTGCCTTGATAATAAGTTTCCAAAAATACTGTTTCTATTCCGTACTTTTTAACCCTGTCCAATGTTTTTTCAATATCCTCAGGTGTTTTTTCTGTGGGACGGAGCCATACCCCTTTAAACTCGTTTTTGTAATAGGGCAATGCATATTGCATTGCTTTGTTAGCAGAAGTTATTGCCAAAGACGAGTATTTTTGGGTATCTTCAGGATGACGGTTTGCTCTTTTGAGGTTGTCCAATGCTTTAGTTACGTAATTGTGAGCGAGCGAATCGTCGTAATAAATATCGTTGTCCTTGTAATAACGCATCATCTGATCGATTTCTTTTATTTTTTCCTTTGTTGCAAAAATAAAACTGTCATTTGTCAGATATGAGTTAATTGTCATATTTTTGTAATCAATAAATATTTTTGTGCCTACAGTTAGATTTTCATTCATCCAGTTTTTTGCACGTCCGTGTCCGCTTATGACAAGGCCTCCTTTGGGGATAATTGAATCTGCCCCGCTGATTTGTACAACAGTGTTATCAATTACAATGGCTTCTGCACCAAATTCATTTGTCCCTGTTCTCAACCCGTTTTTTTGTGTGTAAACAACAAGCTGATTGGCACCTCTTCCTCCGGGGTAAAAACTTCCCGACACATTCACGCCGGAAACCGGGTCAATGGAGCTTATCTTGTATGATGACTGTGATAAAATTCCTTCAAATGGAACAGGTACCGCAGGTGTTTCTTCGGGTTCTTTTTGTTGGATTTTTTCAGCTTTTTGTTTGTCTTTTTTTACCCTGTCTTTTTTGCCTTTTGCGTCAGCACTCAACCCTGTAGCAAACAGAGTAAATATAATCATGATAACTGACATCAGGGCAATAAATTTTTTCATAAGCTTATTTAATATTTGAATTACGTAAATCTATAATTATTATCGGACAGTTTTTAGAATAATTTATTAATAAATAATTAAAATCAACTAATTAGTGCATATTTTGTATTATCATGAAACTATAAAACAAATACATTCAATATAACGGAGCTGATAAACCATATGGAATATAAAGACTATTATGAAATATTAGGCGTAAAAAGGGACGCAACACAGGCTGAGGTAAAATCAGCCTACCGTAAACTTGCCAAAAAATACCACCCCGATGTTAATAAAACCCCTGAAGCTTCTGCTAAATTTAAAGATATCAACGAAGCTTTTGAAGTTCTTGGCGATAAAGACAAACGTTCCCGCTACGACAGCCTTGGTGCAAACTGGCAGGCAGGCGCAAATTATACTCCGCCTCCGGGATTTGAAAACTTTAACTTTGGCGGGGGCGCTGGCGGCTATCAGTACAGCTCTTCGGGCGTAAACTTTGAAGACCTCGGCGGCTTTTCCGATTTCTTCAACAGCTTATTTGGAGGCGGCTTTTCAGCAGGAGGCGGACGATCTTCAAGAGGCGGTGCGTCTTTTTATGAGGACTTAGGCTCAAGAGCCGGCAGAACCTCTAGACAATCCTCACAAAGCAGAAAATCGGCACAGGACCTTAATATAACACAGGAAATAAAAGTCAGCGCAAAAGATATCTTTAACCAGAAACCTGTGAGCGTAAAAATTAATAATCTTGAAAAATGTACAAACTGCTCTGGTGTAGGCTCAATGTGCAGCCAGTGCCACGGTACGGGGTTTGTTACTTATTCAAAAACATTGAACGTAAAAATCCCTGCCGAAGTAAAAGAAGGCCAAAAAATCCGACTCAAAGGCGAGGGTAAACTTGGCTCTGACGGTACCAAAGGCGATTTGTACCTTGTTGTAAAATTTGCAGATAAAGAATATACAATAAATGGCACTGACCTGACAAAAACAATAGAAGTTACTCCCGCAGAAGCTGTTGTGGGGACAAAAAAAGAAATCCAGACTTTGCATGGCAATATAAATATTAAAATACCTCCAAAAACCTCTTGCGGTGCTGTTCTTCGTTTAAAAGGACTTGGCTTGCCTCAAAAATCAGGCGGATACGGCAACCTTAACGTAAAAATCAGCCTTGCCGTGCCTAAAGATTTAACAGCTGAACAGATAAAACTGTATGAACAGCTTTTGTCACTGGAACAAAATAAATAATTTGTATAAAACTCCCAAATAATGTAAAATAGCATTATAAAAGACTATGGGAGAATTATTTATGGCAGTTAAAGAAAAAGATACAGAAGCTGTTGCTGTTTCTGAAGAAAAGAATAAAGCGCTGAAACTTGCTATCGAAAAAATCGAAAAAGATTTCGGCAAAGGTTCTATTATGAAACTGGGCGACAAAACCGCAGTGGCTTGCGAGGCTATCCCGACAGGTGCTCTTGCATTGGATTTGGCTCTCGGTATAGGCGGTGTGCCCAGAGGACGTGTTATCGAGGTTTATGGCCCCGAGGCTTCCGGTAAAACAACACTTGCCCAGCATATTGTTGCAGAATGCCAGAAAAAAGGCGGCATTGCAGCATTTGTTGATGCAGAACATGCGCTTGATCCTGAATATGCAAGAGCTCTTGGCGTAAATGTTGATGAACTCTTGATTTCACAGCCTGACACAGGTGAACAGGCGCTTGAAATTGCAGAAGAACTCGTGAGATCATCTGCTGTTGACGTTGTTGTAATCGACTCTGTTGCAGCACTTGTGCCCAAAGCAGAAATCGAAGGCGCTATGGAAGACCAGCAAATGGGCTTGCAGGCACGTTTGATGAGTAAAGCATTGAGAAAATTAACAGGTATTGTAGGCAAAACAAATACCACTGTTATTTTTATCAACCAGCTACGTCAAAAAATCGGTGTAATGTACGGAAACCCTGAAACAACAACAGGCGGAAATGCCCTTAAATACTACTCATCCGTACGTCTTGATATCAGAAGATGCGATTCTATCAAAAAAGACGATAAAGATATCGGAAACAGAGTAAGAGTAAAAGTTGTGAAAAACAAAGTTGCTCCTCCGTTTAAAACATGCGAATTCGATATCATATTCGGCAAAGGAATCTGCAAACTCGGATGTATCCTTGATGTTGCCGTAAGCATGGATATCGTGAAAAAAGCAGGTGCATGGTTTAGCTACAACGAAGAAAAACTGGGCCAGGGCCGTGAAAAAGCAAAAGAATTCTTTGAAACACACCCTGAAATTCTTGAGGAAGTTGAAGCTAAAGTAAGAGAAAAACTTGCAGCTGAACGCTAGGAGCCATAAATGTTTGACTGGGTCAAAATAGAAACAGATGAACAAATAAAAGAGCTCTGTGCTCTGGCAAAAGAAATCTGGAACGAGTATTCTATCTGCTTCATATCACAGGAGCAGATAGATTATATGCTCGAAAAATTTCAATCAGAACAGGTAGTTAAGGCTCAGATGAATTATCAACAGTACAGCTACTATTTCCTTGAAGAAGACGGAGAAAACTTTGGTTATTTTGCAGTGCAAAAACAAAAAGATAACCTGTTTTTGTCAAAAATATATATAAAAAAGGACTTCAGAGGCAAAGGCTATGCAAGAAAAGCCTTTACAAATGCTATTGTACCGATAGCAAGAGAGCTGGAGCTTCCAAAAATCACTTTAACTGTTAATAAATACAATTTTGCATCAATTATGGCGTATGAAAAACTCGGATTTGTACGTACTTCAAGCGTTGAAACCGATATTGGAAACGGCTATGTGATGGATGATTATATATATGAGTTTGAGCTGTAAGTTTTATATGAGAGAAATACAATGAAAAAAATTCTTATAATACGAGAAGGTGCAATAGGCGACGTTGTCCATACAACAAACGTTTTTAGAAGTATTAAAGAGACATATCCTAATGTAGAAATAGATTATGTCACAGGTTCTGTACCCGCACAGCTTTTACAAAATGACTCAAGACTCAACAGGGTTATAGTACTGGAGAGCAAAAAATACTCTTATCTGCTTAAACTTGCATCCCAGCTTCGAAAAGAAAAATATGACCTGATAATCAATCTTCAACCGTCTTTAAGATTTAAATTCCTTGCTTTTATGTGCTTTGCAAAAAAAGTTGTGAACTATAAAAAAACTTACAAACTCCACGCGGTCGAAAACTTTTTCAGAACTGCCAAAAAAGCACTTAAAGAAATTGAAAATCCAAATGACCTTAAGCTGGAAATTCCAGATGATATACTGGAAAGAGTCAAAGCTGATATTCCACAGGATAAAAAAATTGTTATTTTTAACACACAGGCAAGCCCTTCCAGACAGGGCAGAAAATGGCCGATGAAAAATTATAAAGAACTTGCTCTTTCTATTCTGGAAAACTATGACTGCTATATTTATATTGCAGGCTCTAAAGAAGATGCAGAAAAAGCAGCAGTTTTTGAAAATCTTCATCCTGATATAAAAATCATTGCCGGTAAATATTCTATAGCAGAATCAGCAGCTGTTTTTTCTCTTGCAGATGTTTTTGTATCCGGTGATACAGGCCCGCTCCACATTGCTTCTGCTACAGAAAAACCTTATTGCATAGGTCTTTATGGCTCAATGCCTGTGTGCAGAACCGGCCCGTGGGGAATAAATCACTTTGCACTATCAGCAGACTTGAGCTGTATCCCCTGTAATAACAGGAAATGCCAGGTTGCAGAGTACAACCAGACTGATATCAACCCATGTATGTGCGCAATAAAACCTGAACATGTGCTGAGAGTAATCATAGATAACGACCTTTTGTTATAACGGAGATTATGATGGAAACTCTTAAAGATAACTCTCAAAGTTACAGTCTTTTTGCATTAAATATTGTTAAATCACTGGGTAAAAATATATTTTGTTCGGATAAGGCTTTATCTCTTTTGACGAAGTCAGACAGCTTTTTTAAAGAGCTTTTAAACACCTTTAACGGGCTATATCAATGCGCAATAACTCCGGAAAAATTTGAACAAATTATAAAATCAATAGATACTTCCCGCATTGATGAGTGCAGGCTTTTTTGCGTAGCAGCACTGTACAGTGCATATGTAAAAACAATGGAAAAAAACAGCTACGTACTTCCTGAATATTCCAGTGTATTCAAACAAGATTTGATATGCACTAATAAAGAAATTGAGAAAATAAGACTTTTGTTAAAAAATCTGTTCAATAAAAAACAATCCTTCAAGATTGAAAAAGAAGAATCAAAAAGTGTCAGCTATCTTGAATTCACCGATGTTTCGCAGGAAGCTTTTTATATTGCAGATAAAATCAAAGAACTTACCCAAAACCCTGATGTAAACTATGGGGATATAGCTGTATTTGCAGACAAAACAGAAACCAGAGATAAAATTTGTGATATTTTAAAAACTCAAAATATACCTGTTTTAAGCAGTATCTATAATGAACACTACGAAAATCTGAAACATAAACTAAACATTTATCAAAATATCAGTGATTTGCTGCTTGAGCTAAATATTCAAGATTTTACATACGAAGAATTCCAAAACAGCTCACCAAACTCAAAAGCATTAAAAGAAATTTGTATCCAAAAATCAGATGAACTTTTTAAAGATTTGTTAGAAGAGGTGCTTACAGACAGCTATGCAGTAGAAAAAATTGTAAATGCAAAAGAAAAACTCCCTGAAAGCTCTCCTCAAAAATCAATTCTCGGTGCCATTCATACAGGATGGAACAATCTGAAAGAGGAAGATGCAAAGCTTCTCGGCAGGGAATTCGGGGCAATAAAATCATTTTACTCATTTTATAAAGAAGGTAATTACGCACAGGCAGCGGATTGTGTAATAAAAAGATTTTTTCCGTATTTTGAAAATACCTCCTTAATGAAAATTCTTGCAGGTAAAATAAAAAGTCTATACGAGCTTCAAAAACTTTACGATACAGTTTTGAATAAAAAAGCAGATTTTGAATCATTTAAGGATATTTTGAAATGGCTGCCAAAAGACACAGAAAAAGATAAAAATGCTGTTTATCTTGCTTCAATCAGCGCTGATATCTCTTCTAAAACAAAGTTTAAATACGTTTTTGTTGCGGGCCTTACAGAAAATAATTTCCCCGGCACAAATCCGTCTTACCCGTTTGTTTCTATAAAAACAAACGAAATTTTGACGACCGAACTTAAAAAACTCAACCCTTCATACGAAACTTTTTTAATTACGGACGGGGTCTTTTTCAAAACCCGGCTTGATTCTCTGTGCAATGTAATGGCTGCGGCGGATGTAAAAATTACATTTTCTTATCACAGCTATGAATCTAAAAAAAATACACAACCATCTGTTGCTTTTAGTGCTCTAAAAGACTTTGATTCTCTCAATTACAAAAAAATAACGATAGAGCAAAATGCTTCACAATCATTGGAAAAAGAGAATAAAACTTCTTATGAAAAAAATCCTGATAAACAAATAATTTCAAATGGTGACGTTTTAAAGTTGAATGCCTCTTCGATTAATGCTTTTCAAAAATGCCCGAGAAAATATTTTTACAAAAATCTGCTAAACCTCAAAGAACCATACACTTTTGCAGCAAGTTATGGAACAGTTGTCCACGCTGTGTTTGAGCTTTTAAATACAAAATATCTTAAAAGTTTTGATAAAAATACAGCAATAGAACTTGCTTGTATTCTCTTTGACTCAAAACAAAACCAAGAAAACGAACAAAAAGCCTTGCTCGCAGGCTTTAAACAAACAGATATAGACCTTGTTAAAGCTGCTGATGACCTTGCAATTGCAGAAATGAAAGAGAATTTTTCAGATGCTGTTGATGATTTTTGTATGTCCGGAGGCTTTGACTCTCCGTGTGTAAAGGCAGAGTGCGAAAAATCTTTTACTTTTTCACTGCCACAAATACCGGATGTTGTGTTTGACGGCAGAATTGATGCTATCCTTATTCAAAATGACGGCAGCATAAAAATTGTGGACTACAAAACAGGACGTGATAAAGCTAATACTCTTGAATATGCCATAAGCGAATACGGGGTAAATTTTAAACTGCGTACCGGCAAAGATCCTTCTTATGTAACAACTTTGCAAAATGCGTATGACTATCAAATACCTCTTTATTATCTGGCAAGCCAAAACAGCCCTGAACTTTCTCAATACAAAGACAAAATATCAGAGTTGGCCCTTGTTTATATAAGACCAAAAGCCAAAGACAACGGTTGTAATGAAGATTCTGTAAAAGCAGATAAAATAGAATTTTATAAAGAAAAAATCATAGAGAATCTGAAAGAAACAGTTATAGATAAAATTAAAAACGAAACAGAGTTTAAAAAATCGTCCGGCTGGGCGTGTGAAAACTGTGCTTATAAATTCCTTTGCGATTCGGAGGATGAAACAGATGACTGATACATTGCAAAATATTAAAGATATTGTTGACGGGCTCAATGAAGCTCAAACACAGGCTGTTTTGAACCCTCTTGAATCCTGTACAAAAATTGTTGCCGGCGCCGGCACAGGCAAAACAAAAATCATTTCAAAAAGGTTTTTAAAACTTGTACTCGACCTTATAGAACGCGGGGGAAAAGACCCGCAATCAAAAATTCTCGTTATAACATTCACAGACAAAGCCGCAAACGAGATGAAAGAACGTATAATAAAAGAACTGGAAGACAACAGCTTGCACGCTTATTCGGATACGGATTTGTGGATATCAACTTTCCATAGTTTTTGTATCAGAATTTTAAAAAAGTATTCTATCGAAGCAGGCCTTTCTCCGTCTTTTAAAATGGCAGAAGAACAACAGCTGCAGGAAATTTATTCAAATCTTGTTAAAAAAATCAAATACGGCGAAGCAAATCAGGAGGTTTTGTCTGTTGAAAGCATTGCACGATTGAATAAAATAAGCGACCTCGATACTCTTTTTGATGATATTTATAATGTAATCAAAAAAATTAAATCCCTGGGTATCACCCCTCAAGAGTTTTTGCATTCTTCGTTAAAAGCAACAGCTGATTTTTCCAATGTAATGAAAAATACTCCGTTCAAGTTTGAAACAAAAGAAGATTATGCAGCCAACTGGGCACAGCATTTTAAAGATTATACGGATGATTCTACCGTGTTGGATGAGGCGGTTTTCGATTCCATTGCAAAGGCCAAACTGGTACTCGACAAATTCGGTAAAAGAAAAGCCTCGGAATACGGTATGGCTCAAGGTTTCCCTGAAAACATTGAACCTGTGACCCAGGCCGAACTTTTGCTCACCAGAGTGATTGCAGCTGTGTATGAACTTTATCAAACAGAACTGGAAAACCACGACCTCGCTGATTTTGATGATTTAATCAACAAAACAATCATGATTTTTAAACAAAACGAACAAATCCGTTCGTTCTATCAAAATTATTTTAAACAGATAATCGTGGATGAATTTCAGGATACAAACGGAGCACAGCTGGAATTAATCGAGCTTTTGCTCAATCCGGATAACCCTGATCTCACTTTTGTAGGTGATAGAAAACAATCTATCTATGCTTTTAGATATGCTCAGATGGAAAATCTTGAGGTTTTGCATAAAAATGCAGAAAAAAAATACTCTAAAAAATTTGAACCCGTAAACCTCTCAATAAACTATCGCTCCACTCCTCAGGTGCTTAATGCGGTAAATTTTGTTACACAAAACGAGCTTAAACTGGAAGGCGAAAATCTCAATGCAAATCCCAATCTGACTTATCCGGATTCAGCAAGAGATATAAAAGTTACACGCATAGAGGGGTTTGAAAACGCTTACGAACAAAAAATAACGGAAGCCTCATATATTGCACAGGAAATTTCCTCACTGCTCAAACGCGATAACGCCTCCTTCAAAGATTTTGCAGTGCTTGTCAAGTCTCACGCTCAGGCTGATATTGTTGAAAGAGAGCTCAAAAAGAAAAATATTCCTGCAGTAAAAAAAGTTAATACAGGGTTTTTTAAAGAACCGGTTGTAAAAAACGTAATATCAGCTTTCAGGCTTATTAAAAACTCCGAAGACGAACAGGCGCTTTTCAGGCTTTTAAAGGTCAATTTTACTGATGCAGAGATCTTTGAGATAAAAAAATCATTGGATAAAGAGTTACTCTGCCAGACGGATTTTGATACCGTCAAAAGGATGAATCTTGCACAAAAATATATTACCCTGAAAACCCTTGATAAAACTTCAATATCATATCTGGAAAAAATTTATGACACTGTAAATAAAATCAAAAAACACAAGAGCTCACTTTCTCTTATGCAAATATTCGAAATTATAAAAGAAAATATTTGCTTGTATAACTATAGTGATTTTTCTTCAGAATTTGAACAGGAAAATGCCAAAAACAATCTTTTGATACTGGAAAAAATAATTGATGATTTTACGCAAAGTGAAAATTTTCTCAGCATAAACACTCTTCTAAATTATCTGGAAAAAATTCAGGATGATAGAAACTTTGAATTGCCGTCTGTCAATACTCTTGAGCTTGATGCAGTGCAGATATTGACAATACATGCATCAAAGGGGCTTGAGTTTCCGTATGTTTTTGTTTTGAGTATTGCTTCTTCTTCAAAAACAGCAGACAAATCAGGCATAATTTTTGATATGCAGTACGGAGAAAAACCGGGATTTGGCATCATCGCTTCAAAATACAAAGGTAAGCCCACTGCAAAAGCACTTATCTACAAACAGCTCTGGCAAAAGCCCAGAGAAAAAAATGAGGCATTACGTCTTTTTTATGTAGCAGTTAGCCGTGCAAAAAAATATCTGAACGTGTTAAGCTTTGAGCCGTACGCTTCTGTAAAACCCGTTGAATATATAGAGAATCTGTCTCAATATCTTAGTTCATAAAATGGTAAACAGCTTTATAAAAATTTTTTAAATCTTTATCAGACATTTTATTCAGGTTTTTATTAATGTCATTAATGATTTGCTCTCTTGTCTCAAGTGTTTCTGTTTCAAAAAACAGTTTTATATCAACATTCAATGCCTGTGCTATTTTTTCAAGTGTTTCAAGAGTAGGGCTGCTTTGTGCATTTTCCAGCCTCAATATGCTTCTTGTATTCATTGATACCATTTCAGCAAGTTTTTCCTGTGAAATATTTTTGCTTTTTCTTATCTCTTTTATTTTTAAGCCGATTAGTTTTGAATTATACATAAAACCTCTTAATACAAGGATAAACGTATTTAAAACACAAAACTATGCACTTTGAGGTAAATATTTGTCTTGATTTTGTGTATAAAAATGTCATATAATCATGACATTCATGTCGTATTAGATATTCATAGGTGAATATTATTGTCAGGTAAGAGGTTTTTATGAATAAGAAAATAGCTGTTTTATTTAATGGTTTTGCACTATGTTATGCTGATACATTTGCTCAAATATGTAAAAAAAATAATATTCAAATAGATTTTTACACTTTTGATAATCAGCCTTATAACGGACAAAATGCAGATAATGTTTTTTGTGTCGGCCAAAAACCAAACTTAAAAAATGTTAACCAGTTGAAATCATTCGATAAAAAATTTAAAGAAATAACAAAAAATCAAAATTATGACTATGTACTCTCTGATTGCTTGCCTCTTTCTTTTACTGTCAATGTCTTTCATAGTGTATCTTTAGGCAAAAGAATGCAGTGCGCACCTTTTTACCTTTACAGATTAATTTTCATGCTTGGCCACTTTAAGAGAATAATGCATGAGAGAAAGTTTTATACAAAATCGCCCAAAACAATTGTTGTTTCATCTTATTTAAAAAATGATTACTCAATAAATTGTAATATTCCGGATGAATCTTTTGAAATAATATACCCTGGTATGTCAATTGATAATGTGGAAGAGCCCGTTTCACCTCCTTTTTATGATGAAACAAAGCCATTTGTTGTGGGGATGAACGCTAACGGCTTTACCACAAAGGGTGGATATGTGTTATTAAATGCATTAAGAATCTTGAAAAAAACAAACCCTTCGCTTAACTTGAAAGCAAAAATTATTTATCCTAAATTTCATAAACTGTCATTTGTCAACTTATTTATAAAATTATACGGCTTGGAAAAAATGGTAGAAATATGCCCCTACCAGAAAGATATGAAAGCATTTTACCGTTCTTTGAACTGTTTTATTTGTCCAAGCAAGTATGAGGCATTTGGCAGGGTCGTAATTGAAGCAATGTATTATAAAGTGCCTGTGATAGCAGGTACAAATGCAGGTGCTGTTGATATAATAGAGGATGGCATAAACGGCTATGTTTTTAAGTTTAATGAAAATAGTGCCAACAATCTGGCAATGAAAATTAAAACAGTACAAAAAGACTATAAAGAAATTTCTACTATTACAGAAAACGCCTATAAAACAGCCAAAAGCATAACATGGGAAAAGTTTGCTGAAAATTTATACCAAGATTTTTACGATAAAAATAACAAACCCGCTCTTGTTTAAAAGCGGGTTTGTTGTATAAGCTTTTTAGAAATTTTTGAATTTCTATGTTAGCAACGCTTACTTGATTTCTACAGTAGCGCCAGCAGCTTCTAATTGTTTTTTGATAGCTTCAGCGTCTTCTTTTTTAACGCCTTCTTTGATAGCTTTAGGAGCTGCGTCTACGAGGTCTTTAGCTTCTTTCAAGCCAAGGCCAGTGATAGCTCTAACTTCTTTTAATACAGCGATTTTGTTAGCACCTGCAGAAGCAAGGATAACGTTTACTTCAGAAGCTTCTTCAGCACCGCCTTCAGCAGCACCAGCAGCAGGAGCAGCAGCAACTGCAACAGGAGCAGCAGCAGATACGCCGAATTTTTCTTCCATAGCTTTTACTAATTCAGCTGCTTCTAACAAAGTTAATTTTTCAATTGATTCTAAAATAGATTCTACACTCATGATTTTCTCCTTTTATTATTTTTGTGTATTTTATGCTGTTTTCTTTTTAGCTACAGCGTCGATAGCTCTTACAAGGCTGCTCATTACAGCGTTGACAGAACCAACAATACCTGTAGCAGGTGAATTTACGCAGCCAAGCATTTTTGCGTAAAGTTCTTCTTTAGACGGAGTTTTAGCTAATGCTTCAACTTGTTTTGCATCGAGCAATTGGCCGTCTAATGCGCCGCAGATAACTTCTGCTTTTTTTGTTTCTTTGATGAATTTTGCAACAACTTTTGCTGCAGAAACTTCATCTTCAAAACCGAATGCTATAGCAGTTGATTCTTTCATAGAATCAGCCAGAACTTCAAAATCAGTTCCTTTCATAGCTATTTTGGCTAATGTATTTTTTGTAACTGTATAATCAGCACCTGCTTTTTGAAGAGCTCTTCTCAAGTTAGTGATTTCTTCAACAGATAAACCTTTGTAGTTAGTTACAATTGCTACTTTAGCCTTTTGTGCACTTTCTTTAATATGTGCAATTTTTTGTTCTTTAAAGGCTTTGGTTGCCATGTTTTGCTCCTTTTATATTTATATTTATCGACCTTTTTTTATTTATTTGCATACAAAAAATGATTTTGCATACAACCGCAAAATCATTACATCAATTATAAATTAACCTATATTTGGAAAATTATCCTTGAATTTATGACCTCGATGAGCTTTTTGTTTTAAGGAGTCTTCACTCCGCTCATTGTCTGCGGTTCGTATAAACAATATTATTTAAAACATGATTAGAAATCAACCATGGCAATTAATATATTGTAATAATTCTTATTCGCTTTGAGCGTCGGGTAAAAATCTTACAAAGTAAGAAAGCACAAATGGAATGAATGCAATTACAACAAGCACTTTGATAATGCCCACATTCTGTGCTACAAAACCGATTAACGGCAGCATTACACCGACAATCCCCCAGCTGAATCCTGCAATAAAGCCTGAAATCATACTCTTGTACTGCGGCATTGTTTTTTGAGCCATTACCATGTTTATGGAAACGGACAACATTGTCACAAAACCTGTCAGAATAAACAAAATAAAAGATAAAACGGGCGAAAGCTTCATAAGGCTAACAAACACAAGCGTTAAAATAAAAGGTACAATCAAAGATGTGTAAAACACGTTTTTGTAGCCTATTAATTTTTCATATTTGCTGCTGATATAAGTACCAAAAGCACCAACCGTCAGGAATAAAAATACTGCTATACCAATCTGAAAAGCACTGTAGCCGAGGCTTTTCCAGTAAAAAGGTAACAGCACACTAAAACTTGATGTTACAAGCGATTTTAAGGCCGAAACCATTATTAAAATTCTTACTGTTTTGTTCTTAAAAATATCAGTTACCGCTGTTTTAAAAGACGTTGTGTCTTTTGGTACCGGCTGGGGGGTTATTTTAGGCACAAACAAAAATACGGCAAGAGCAAATAAAATCCCCCAGCTTGCAGCCAAAGGCAGCTTTGTTACTCCGAAAAACTGTGTTATTGAAGAGGATATAATAGGCCCTACAGAGTATCCTATTGTGCCTGCGGCAATAAAAATACTCATGTACTTTGCCAGATTTTTACCGCTGTACCTTACAACAAACCCCGTTGCCTGCGGGTGGTAAAACCCTACGCCCACACCGCCTAAAATAAGACATAACGCGAGCTGCCATATATTTTGAACAAGCCCTGTAAGTGAGAAAAATATCGATGCAAGAATAATGCCCCAGAAAATAAAAAATCTTTTTCTCCACTTGTCAGCAATAAACCCGAATACAGGCTGCATCATAGAAGAAAAAAGTTGCGAAGCACTAAGCGCACAGGTTGCAGCTGCAAGCGTTGTACCTATATTTGCAACAATAAAAGGCAAAATAGGATTGATAAAACCCGAGTAACTGTCAGCCATACCGTGACCCAGCGTAAGCCAGGCAACTGCTTTTTTGTTTTCATGCTGTTCCATATTTTCTTGTGATATTTCGTTGCTTGTCATAAATGTTCTCGTTTCCGGATTTGCTTCTAGTGTTTAAAATGTCTTATGCCTGTAGTAATCATAGCGATTTCATATTTGTTGGCAGCATCAACAACATCTTTGTCTTTGTGCGTGCCTCCTGTTTGAATAATTCCGCCGATTCTGCACTGAGCAGCTGCTTGTATGCTGTCTATTGCAGGAATAAACCCATCACAGGCGATTACAGCTTTTTTTGCACCGTCACAGGCTCTGTTCAAAGCTGTTTCTATAGCATCGATTCTGCTTGTTTGGCCGCCGACTATAGACAGCGTTTTAAAATCTTTTGCAACAACAACAGCATTTGTTTTTACGTGTTTTGCTATTTTCCACGCAAATACCATGTCCTCAATCATTTCTGCGTCGGGCTTGGTTTTTGATACAACTTTGAACGTGTCTTTGTCAAGCTCTTTGTTGTCAGTTTCCTGCACAAGCGTACCGAAAGGAGTTATATGGATTTCCTGTTCTTGCATTGTGCGTATGGTTTTGTAAGGAGTGATGAGTTTTATTATTCTCAATGCTTCGTTTTTCTTAAGGATTTCAAGTGCGTCAGGGTCAAAGTCAGGTGCAATTACCGCATCAAGAAAAACGGATGACGCGTGTTTTGCAATTTCTTTGTCCACTGTTTTAGAAAAAGCAATTGTTGCTCCGAATGTGCTCACAGGGTCAGTGTCAAATGCTTTTAAATAAGCTTCGTTTAATGATTTACCCAGTGCAACACCGCAGGGAGTGTTGTGTTTGACAATAACAGCTGCATTAACATCGTAAAATTCCGCAGCAATTAATGCTGCACAGTTAATGTCTAACAAATTATTGTAAGAAAGCTCAACATCCGAAAGGTTTTCAAATTGAGCATTGTCGTTATTTATATATATAAAAGCTTTTTGGTGAGGGTTTTCTCCGTATTTCAAGGCCAGGGGTTCTGCATCAAAGAATTTTTCGTAGTTATCGTTCATAATAAATCCCTTTTATTTTCTGATTCATAAATAAATCTAACACAAAATCCACCCCGTGTCTGTCGCCGTGTCAGTTATAAAAAAATTTTGATGTTAATTCATCACAAATATACTTTTAATTATTTAGAATTAAAAGTTTCTAAAATTGTTTTGTTAACTTTTAAAAGATTTTCTATAGTTTTTTTATCTTGGTTTCTTAGCTGCATTAAAAAAATATCTAACAATTCTTGTTTTTCCATATCTTCATCAACCGATAAATTATTTAGCTTAAAAAGCTCTTGAGGAAGTATATTAAATGCTTTACAAATTTCTTGAATAGTGTCAGCAGAAGTAAAGGTTCTCCCTGTCTCTAATCTGCTAATTGTTTTGGCATCACAATTAAATTTTTCTGCAAATTCTTCTTGGTTTAATCCTAATTTTAATCTTAATGCTTTAATATTTTGACCAAGAATCATTTTAACATCGAACATAGATAAAGATTAACGTTTTTTAGTCTTAATTTCTATACCACTATTTAAGATTAAATCTTTTAAAAAGTTACTATGAATTTTGGTTTTAGAAATTATATTGAATTTTAATGCTATTTTTTCCTGTTCATAAGCGCCTTTAATAGGCTGTAAGAAATGTCGATATCCTCATCACTCATGTAATTTAATATTCTCATGCAGTTATCTATTTTTTCTTTAGAGGTAGGATTTTCGGGAAAAACCATAAAAAGTTCAGCAGGTGGGATTTCTAATTTTGCACAAATTTTTTGTAAATTACCAGAATTGGCAATATTTCTTCCTGTTTCAAAATTGACAACGGATTTTAACTGCATACCAATAACTTCTGCAAACTTTTCCTGTGAAAGATTGCGATTTTTTCTTAATCTTTTAATATTGGCACCAAAAACTTTGGCAAGTTCGTAATACATAGTAATAATATGATAATTGTACTTCCTGCATTTTTCTATATAAAATAAAGGTGAAAACAACTCTTCATTTTTCCTATTTTGTATTATAATTAATCTCGGCATTACAAATTTAAATTGAATAGGAGAACATCAACATGAAAAAACGGTTTTTGTTAGCGTTTTTGTCTGCTTTTTTGCGTTTCAAACGGGGTAACTTTAGCATTTAATCAAAATTCCGCTTTGAATACGACTGAATTACCAAACACATTCAAGCCAATAATTGCCTATGTCGTAGACGGTGACACAATCAAAATACGATTAAAAGAACGCAATACTAGTGTAAGACTGACCGGCATTGACTGCTACGAAACATCAGACAACAATCACATAAAATATCAACGCAACAAAGGCCTCACAGATGACGAAATAATCTCACGCGGTTTAAAAGCAAAACAAGAAAAGATAAAAATTTTGAGAGCCCACAAAGAAATATATCTTGAAATCACCGGCGTTGATCACTACAGCAGGCTTGTCGGCACATTTTATTACAAAGACTCAAAAGGAAAATACATAAACATAAATAATGAAATGATGAAAACAGGCTATTGCCCGGAATATATTTATAAAAGAAATTGGTAGTACTGATTTTTCCGGTTTTTGCTTTACTATATTTTTCAAGATAATAATCCTTTGAAGTGTAAAATTTTTCAAGTAGATGAATGTTGACCGAGGTTGAAATAATGATAAAATATAAACATGCAAAAAAATATAATTAAAATAACAGACAGAACTTTAAAAGTTTATCTTAATGAAGTAAATTTGTTATGGAGTGCTTTATTTCTGACCGGTGGCGGAACGGTAACACTGTTATCAACAGACTTAAATTTTATGAAAGCTGTGTTTTCTATTTTGGGTGCAATTCTATTTTTCTGCTTTACCTTAAAGTACTGGGATAAAAAAGAAGCATGTGATAAACTGTTAGAAAAATTAAATGAAATGGAGCAAAAAAATGGATAGTCAAACAATTTTGACAATAATTGCAACTGGTATATTATTTAGTGGTGTTTTGTACGGCGTTTACCGCTCTATTAAATACGATAAAAACATTGCTGAACAAAAAAAATAGAATATACGTAAATAAGCCATCTTGTAATATCAAATTCAACAATAATTTAAAATGAATTAAATTATAATTTTACAAAAAATTTTATTTGAGTTATTATAAAAATCAAATGCGCCTGTAGCTCGGTTGGCTAAGCAAGTTGAAGACTTGCGATTTGAAATAAAGTTTGGCTGCCAAACGCGCAGGTGACAATTTAATAGATGCGCCCGTAGCCCAGTTGGATAGAGCGTTTGGCTACGAACCAAAAGGTCGGGAGTTCGAATCTCTCCGGGCGCGTTTTTTAAAAGCCGCTTTTTAAGCGGCTTTTTTAGTTTTTTGTTATTAATCTATTGTTTTCTACCATTTCTCATTATGAATTCTAGAAGAATCATATCTGTCCGGTCTTGCTTCCTCTTCTTCTGCAGAATAACCCATAGATATTATACTAAACGGTACGATATTTTCAGGCAGAGCAAAATATTCTTTTACTTTTTCGCTTATAGTTTCCCACGGATACAATCCCAGCCAGCAGGAACCTATATTAAAGGATTTTGCCGCAAGCAAAAGATTTTCCGTTGCAGCAGCGCAGTCTGAAACATGAAGTCCATCCACAGGCTCGCATTTTTTGTCTGCACAAACAACAATTGCCACAGGTGCTTTTTCAAGCGGCTGCCCGAAGGGATGGATTCCTTTTAAATCAGCAAGTGTGTTTTTATCCTTGACCACAATAAAATGAAACGGCATTTCTTTTGCCGCATAAGGAGCATACATACCTGCTTTTAAAATCTGCTCCAGAATTGTATCTGTAATAGGGTCTTGTTTGTATTTTCTTACTGTTCTTCTGTCCAAAATTACTTTAATCATATACTTACTCCGTTATGTTAAAACTATTATTGATACTTAAAATTATACACTATCAGATAACAAAAAGACTGTATTTCTAATACAGCCTTTTTAAAAAATAATTAAAATATCTTACTTAACAAAATTGTAAGTAAGAGGGAATTTATATTCATTACCTTTGTTGCCTGCAACAAAAGCAATAATAAGAATAATGCAGTTGAATAAAGCAATTAACAGAACAAACAACAGCCCGATAAAAGGAATTAATGATACAATAATCGACACTATTGCTAATGTAATTTCAAAATTCAATGCACCTATAACAAGACTTTTTGCAGGTTCAGTGAGTTGTTCTTTTTTGGTCAGGTAAATAATGAGAGGTGCAATAAACCCTAACAAAATAGCACCGAGTGTGGACACACCAATACAAAGTTTTTCATCAGACATAGTAAATCTCCTTCATAATAATCACCGAACAATAATAGCAAATTTTTTATTACTAATCAATTATTAATCTATGTCTATAGGCTGCCTGTTAATTGCGTCAATAGCAGCTCTTGCAGTTTCAACAAGCTCTTGTGAAACATTAGGTACAACCGTAAGCTGCCTCAAAACATCAATTGTTCGTTTAAAACATCTGACAACATCACCTTCACCGGCCGGAATCTGTTCAATAAGCTCATCCCATTCTCCGCCATTGACCCAGTATTCGATTAAAGGCGAGTAATATGAATTAATATACATCGGTGTTTCAATATCAAAATCCCGCTGGATAATGGTTAATCTTCTTCTGATATCTTTGATTCTGTTAAGCGCTTTTCTTGTGCCTTTGCTGATTGGTATCTCGGGGTACACATCAGCACGCAGGTCTTCTGTTGTTATTGCACATATTACAGAAGCAAGCTCGTCGGGCTTCAACGTGTCTAAAACTCCGCTGAATATTATCTCGGATAGGAAAAGCTCGTTTTCAGCTCTTATTGCAGCTGTTGTCATACCTTTTTCGTTGGGATAATTGTTTTCAATATAGCCCATTTTGTTGAGCACTCCAACGTGGTTTAAGAATATGCGCCAGTAAATGTCTTTTTCGTATTCAATAGTTTTTTCAAGCTTCATTGCACGTTTTTGGAACCTGTCTAAGAGCTCTGTCTCTTTAATGTGTTTTCTATATAGTTTGCAAGTTTCGCACTGGTATGAGTGCACTTTGTGCAACAGCTCTTTTGTTTTTATCTCAAAATCTCTTACATAATCGACATTTTCAGCATTCTTTTTGTTCATCTGCTTTCTTAAAACTTTTGCAGTTTTTCTTTGTTCAACGTAGATGTTTTTGAGTTTGTTGTACTCAAACATGTCTCTTGTTGTTCTGCCAAACGGGCATTTAAACTCTTTTATCCCGTTAATTACATTGTTGAGCTCTTCTTGCTGTTTAATTAACGGAGTAAGCCGTGTTGTCGAAGTATAATAACCGAAACTTTTTAAAATAAGCTCTTTTGCTTCTTCAAGATTAAACCTTTGTAGCAGGTTCAAAACCATTGAATACGTCGGCGTGAATCGGCTTTCTAACGGGTTTGCATCACTTGTAACAAGCTCTGCAACTTCTTCTGGCGACTGAAAAGCTGTGCCCACAACCGTAACATAGCCTATCTCATCCATCCCCCTTCTGCCGGCACGGCCTGACATCTGCAAAAATTCGCTTGGTGTCAGCATCCTGTGGCCGGAGTCTGTTCTTTTTGAAACAGCAGAGATTACTGTAGAGCGAGCAGGCATGTTGATTCCTGCGGCAAGGGTTTCGGTTGCAAAAACCACTTTGATTAAACCTTTTTGAAAAAGTTTTTCGATTAAAACTTTCCACCCGGGCAAAAGTCCGGCATGATGTGATGCCACCCCGCACAAAACGTATTCAAGGTGCTTGTTGTTGTAAAGGTACGGATTCTCAGCCAGGTATTCGTCTACAATACGCTTGATTTCTTTTTGTTCATCGGGCGTGGTCAGGCACAGGCCGGAACATTTTTCCATCTGCTCATCGCATTTTTTTCGCGAAAACGTAAAATAAATTGCAGGCAGCATGTTTTTTTTGTGCAAAATAGACACAACGTCTTTTGCAACCTGTCTTTGCGGGGTCTTGCCTTTTCTGCCGAAATGTTTTGCTTTAGACTCGGGCTTAATTTTCTTATTCAATCTGCCTTCGGGCGTGAGCAACGGGAGAATATCATTGGGCTTTGAAGAGTCGTAATAATAATATCTCAAAGGCACCGGTCTAAAATCTGTGTATACAAGCTCTGTTCTAGAATGTACTGTGTTTATCCAGTCTGTGAGCTGCTGTGAGTTTGCAACTGTTGCTGAAAGAGCTATGATTTGAACATTTGTGGGGCAGTAAATAATGCTTTCTTCCCATACAGTGCCTCTTTGTTCGTCATTCATATAATGAACTTCGTCAAGCACAACATATCTTACATCTTTTAAATTGTCAGAAACCGAACCAAAATTGGTACCGTACAACATGTTTCTAAAAACTTCTGTTGTCATAACCACAATCTGTGCATTGCGGTTTATGGAGGTATCTCCTGTCAAAAGCCCGACTCTGTCTATGCCGTATTTTGCACCAAAGTCCATAAACTTTTGGTTTGACAATGCTTTTAAAGGGGTTGTGTAAAAAATCCTTGTACCTTCTTTAAGAGCCTTATGTATGGCCATCTGTGCAATACAGGTTTTTCCGGCACCTGTAGGCGCGCATACAACAACACTTTTACCGTTGTTAATATGAAAAAGAGCCTCTTCTTGAAAGTCATCCAGTTTAAAATTAAAGCTGTAATCGCATTGCTGTTCTTCTGACATACCAATTCCAAATTTGTCTACATATACATAATACCCTAAAATACATATTTATACACAGGGGCTAATTCTCTTTGTCATATGTTCATTTTGCCGTGCGCGTGTTAGAATCAATATAGCGAAAAAAAGACTATGGGGAATTTTCATATAATGATTGATTTATTACTAAAACTGTTGGGTGATCCAAATGCTAATAAAGTAAAAAAAATGATGCCGATTGTTGAGCACATAAACAAACTTGAACCGGAAATGGAAAAGCTCACAGACGACGAGCTTAGAGCAAAAACACAGGAGTTTAAAGAACATTTAAAAAACAGAGAATATTCGTCTGACTTCAAAAAAGACAGAGCATTGGAGAAAAAAGCTCTGGATGAGATTCTTCCGGAAGCTTTTGCTGTTGTAAGAGAAGCAGGCAAACGTGTCTTGAATATGCGTCACTTTGATGTCCAGCTGATTGGCGGTATTTTTCTTCATAACGGTCATATTGCAGAGATGAGAACAGGTGAAGGTAAAACCCTTGTTGCGACTTTACCCGCATACTTAAATGCCCTGACAGGAAAAGGCGTTCACGTTATCACAGTAAACGACTACCTTGCAAAACGTGACAGCGAGTGGATGGGTAAAATCTACAAATTCCTCGGCCTGTCTGTAGGCGTTATTCTTGCAAATCAGGAACGCGGTCTTGATGATTTTGAACGCAAAAAAGCTGCTTATGAATGTGACATTACCTACGGAACCAACAATGAATTCGGTTTTGACTATCTTCGAGACAACATGGCCGGCAGCATGGAAATGCTTGTGCAGCGCCCGTATAACTATGCCATTATCGACGAAGTTGACTCTATCTTAATTGACGAAGCAAGAACACCGTTGATTATCTCCGGCCGTCTGGAGCAATCTGCACAGCTTTATCAAACAATGTCAAAGATTGCACCGCAGCTCAAAAAAGATGTGGACTATGAAGTGGATGAAAAAAATAAAAACGTAATCCTTTCAGAAGAAGGTATAGACAGAGCTGAACAGCTTCTCGGTATTGAAGACCTTTTTGATGTATCAAATCAATACGCACACCATCTTTTGCAGGCATTAAAAGCAAAAGAACTCTATCAAAAAGATACTGATTACGTTATCAAAAACGGTGAAGTTGTTATTGTTGACGAATTTACAGGCCGCTTGATGGACGGAAGACGCTGGTCTGACGGTTTGCATCAGGCTGTTGAAGCAAAAGAGGGCGTAAAAATTCAAGACGAAACCCAGACTCTTGCAAGCATAACTTTCCAGAACCTGTTTAGGCTTTACCCAAAACTATCCGGCATGACAGGTACTGCAATGACAGAAGAAGCAGAATTTGGAAAAATTTATAACCTTGAAGTTACAACTATTCCGACTAACAAACCGGATATCAGAATCAACCTTCCTGATGTTGTGTATAAATCACAAAAACAAAAATATCTCGCTGTTGTTGATGAAATTGCACAAATGCATGAACAGGGCAGACCTGTACTTGTCGGTACAATCAGTATCGACAAATCAGAGTATATCTCTGAACTTCTTAAAAAGCGCGGAATCAAACACAATGTACTAAACGCAAAACACCACGAAAAAGAAGCTTATATCATTGCACAGGCAGGCCGTTCCGGTGCAGTTACGATTGCAACAAACATGGCCGGACGTGGTACAGATATTCTTTTAGGCGGTAACGCAGAGTATCTTGCAAAAGATATGCTCGACAGCAAAGGTATTACGCCGGAAAGCCCCAATTATGAAACAGAAAGAGATGCTGCTTTAAAAGAAGCAAAAGCAATTACTGAAGCAGAACACGAAAAAGTTGTTCAAGCAGGCGGTCTTCACGTTATTGGTACAGAAAGACATGAATCCCGCCGTATTGATAACCAGTTAAGAGGCCGTGCCGCAAGACAGGGTGACCCTGGTTCAACAAGATTTTTCTTATCTTTAGAAGACGACCTGATGAGAATCTTTGGCGGACAGCACATTATCAATCTTATGAACACTCTTAATGTAGAAGAAGATATGGCTATTGAATCAAAACTGATTACAAGGCAAATACAGGCTTCTCAAAGAAAAGTGGAAACCTATCACTTTGATATAAGAAAAAGCGTGCTTGAATACGATGACGTAATGAACGTTCAAAGAGAAAAATTCTATCAGCAAAGACGAAGAGTGCTAAAAGGCGAAGACCTGACACCGGATATCTACTATATGATAGAAAAAGAGATGGACAGAATCATAAAAAGCTACATCTCACCGGGCCAAAACCCGCAGGAATATATCTATGAAGATATGCTCGGAATGGTAAAAGAAGTCCACTCTCTCATTCCTCAGCTTTCTTATCTTGAAGTAAACGATATTCAAGGTTTGAGCTACGAATCCATCTTTGAAAAGTTTAAAAAGCTTGCAATAGATGCATACAGAGAACACGAAGAAAATACAATAAGATTCTATAACGATATACAACAGCAGTACGAAGAAGTCTTTGTACCTGAAGAACCTTTCTCACATAAAAATGTAATGAGAAATATCGAAAAAGATATACTTTTGCGCGTTGTAGACAATAAATGGATTGACCACCTGCATAATATCGATATGCTCCGTGACGGCATCGGACTTCGTGCATACGGTCAAAAAGACCCTCTTATAGAATATAAAAGAGAGGCCTATGACCTGTTTAACAACATGATGTACGAAATCCAGTCAGAAACAGTTAAGTACCTGTTTAGAACACGTTTTGGCGTACAGATTGTTAACAGAAAAGACGATGAAGTTATCCAAACACAGCTTTCACAGGCTGCACAGGAATTTAAAGCTCCATCTGAAGACGAAGAACCCTCTCACGCACCGGTGCAAAAAGGTGATAAAATCGGCAGAAATGACCCTTGCCCATGCGGAAGCGGCAAAAAATACAAAAACTGCTGCGGCAAAGATTTGTAATTTGTAAAAATATTAATAAAATACTTACGAAAACTCTTCCAATATTTTGCGAAGAGTTTTTGTCGGCAGGCCTATTACATTTTCCAAATCACCGTCAACTTCTTTTATAAACTCAGAGCCCATCTCTTGTATTCCATAGGCACCCGCTTTATCCAGCGGTTTGTTGGTTGTTACATAAGAGTCTATAAGCTCCTGTGATAAATCTTGAAAAGTCACATATGTTTTTACAACTTCTGTTATGGACTGTTTTGTGTCAGCGTCCAATACTGTCACAGCTGTAACAACAAAATGTTTTTGGCCGCTTAATTCTGTTAGCATTTGCTTTGCTCGTTGTTCGCTTTTTGGCTTGCCGTAGATTTTGTTGTTTAAAACAACCATTGTGTCAGCACTTATAATCAAACAATCTTTGTATTTATTACATGCGCAAATGTCCGTATCTTGACTATCTTCAAGTACGGACAAAGCTTTTTTTAGAGAGAGGGATTTTATAGCGTCGTCAGTGTAGTTGTCAGAATCCAGCTTTTCATCAAAAGAAGGAGAGACAACATCAAAGTCGACATCGAGCTTTTTTATAAGAGAGTGGCGCCTCGGAGATTGCGAGGCAAGAACAATTTTTTTGTTTAATAAATCTTTCATAGTGCTATTCTAGCACGAAATCTGTACAGGCATTAAATTATGCTGTTGCAAACCTTGAACATCTGTATTGTGCTGCTTTTGCATTTAACGCTGCACAAACGCTGTTTAATTTATTGTTTAAAAGAAGCAGGTTTTTTCTCATATCTGAAAAATCACCCATTGCATTCATCATTTTTTCCGGTTCAACCATTTTTGCAATCTCAGGGTTATCAACTTTTTCATCTGCATATTTTTTTACTAACAACTGATCGATGTAATCTCTTGGTCCAACTGCCATGATATTTTCTCCCTATAAAATGTAATCCCTTTAATTCCCTTACATATATAAACAATTTCTCTGTTAAAAAATTGCCTTTTTGAACATTTTATTGTTAACATTTCTTCACAAAAAAGAGAACCCCTGATATTACAAGGGTTCTCTTTTTTATACTTATAAAATTATAACAGTTTTGTAAGTATTTCAGCTTCTCCGTCAGTAACGTGGATAGTGTGTTCAAAATGTGCTGACGGCTTGCCGTCATTTGTTACAACTGTCCAGTCATCTTCGAGAGTATGTACATCATCACCGCCAAGATTGAGCATTGGCTCTATTGCAATTGTCATACCGTTTTTGATGACAAATTTGTTGCCGACCCTGTAGTTAAAAACAAAAGGCTCTTCGTGCATTTGTCTGCCAACACCGTGACCGCCGTACTGGCGCACAATTCCCAGCCCTTTTTCTTTTGCAACGTCTTCAACAGCACCGGATACATCATCAAGGAGCGTGTTATCTTTCATAACAGAAATAGCTGCCATAAGGGCTCTTTCTGTTGTTTCAAGAAGCATTTTGCACTCATCTGAAATTTCACCAACAGGATAAGTCCACGCACCGTCACCAACAAGGCCTCTGTATGTTGCACCAACATCGATACTTACGATATCGCCTTCTTTTAAGATACAGGATTCTCTTGGAATGCCGTGTACAACCTCTCCGTTAACAGAGGCGCAAATCGAAGCAGGAAAACCGTTGTATCCCAAAAAGGTAGGAATAGCCTTGTGTTCTTTGATTATTCTCATAGCAGCGTCATCAAGATATTTTGTAGACACGCCTGGTTCTATGATTCTTTTCATTTCCTGATGAACCAGTGCAACAATGTTGCCGGCTTCTTTCATCAGCTTTATTTCTTCACGTGATTTTTTGTGAACTGCCATTTATATTACTTCTTTCTTATATAATTTCTTTTAACTTAGCATAAATTTCGTCAACACTGCCTGTTGCATCAATCTTTTTGAGGATTCCTCTTTTTTCATAAAAATCGATTAACGGAGCAGTTTGTGCAAAATATGTGTCAAATCTGTTTTTAGCGATTTCTTCTGTGTCATCTTTTCTTTGTACCAGCTCACCGCCGCATGCATCACAAATACCTTCCTGTTTGATAGGCATTGTTTTAAGATTGTATATTGCACCGCATTTAGGGCAAGAGCGTCTGTAAATGATTCTTTCCATAAGGTTTTCTATAGGAACGTCAAAGTAAATAACTTTTGTAGAAACTTCTTTACCTGCATCGATTTCTTTAAGCATTTCATCAAGCATATTAGCCTGTTCAATGCTTCTTGGAAATCCGTCGAGGATAAAACCTTTTTGTACATCGTCTTGAGACAATCTGTCTTTTATGATTTGAGCAACAACTTCTACGGGAACAAGCGCGCCTTTTTCAACATAGTCTTTGGCAATTTTTCCTGCTTCAGTACCTTCTGCCATTGCAGCTCTTAATAAAGAACCTGTATCTACGTGGATAAATCCTGTGTCAGCAGCCAGTTTTTTTGTTTGAGTACCTTTTCCGCTCGCGGGAGGGCCCATAAAAATTAATTCTTTTTTCATAATGTAACCTTTTTTTAATGTAACTACCATCTGTCTCAATATTATCACGCGATATAAAGCAGTACAAGTTTTGTCTGAAACGCAGACATACGGCATGTATTGCACATGTATATAAAATTTATATTTAGTTTTGTAAAACTTCTTTAAATTAGGGTTCATATCTTAAAAAAAAATATCTATACTAAAGTTGTAGGGAACGTCGTTTTTTCCTGATTTATCTATTGTTTAAATAATACAACTTAAGTATCAGTATCGTTGTGGCCAGGGATATGGCTGCTGTGTAAAAGGGATTTATAAATTATGCCTATCGTCATTAATACGAATGTGCCTGCAATTAAGGCGCAAAATGCACTCACAAGAGCTTCATGGGGTTTGAACCAGAGCCTTGAAAGATTAACAACAGGTAGCAAAATCAACAGCGCAAAAGATGATCCTGCCGGATTATATTATGCTACCGGTCTTAACTCTCAAATAAGCGGTGTAAATGCTGCATACAGCAATGTGCAGATGGGTATAAATATGATTACAACAGCATCTGGTGATTTGAGCAATATTAATACTCAATTGGAAAGAATCAAAGATCTGGCAACACAGTATTCCAATTCATCGCTTACTGATGAGCAGAAAAACGCTATAAAAGCTGAAGCCAAACAGCGTGTGGAAGAAATAAACAGAATTGCAGAAGAATCAAAACTTAATAAAGTGCAGCTTTTGGACGGAACACAAGCAGGCGGTGTAAGACTTCAAATAGGGCCAAATGCAGATCCTGCCACAAACTCTTTGACAGTGACAGGTGTTTTTGAAAAAGCAGATGTAGAGTCTTTAAATCTTGTTGGTGGTTCAAGCAAGTTTGCAGATATCGATGCAGCTTTTGCAAATGCAAGTACTGCTGCTCAATTTATTGATATAGTTCAAGATTCTGCAGATATGGTTACAGAAAGAATATCAACAGCAGGCATCTACAATGCAAGACTTGAGTCTATTACAGACAGCCTTATCACTAAAAACGAAAATCTTTCAAGTGCATATTCAACTGTTATGGATGCAGATGTTGCGGCAGAGACAGCCAATTACATAAAAAACCAGCTTCTGCAGCAAACGGCTTCTTCCTTGTTAACACAAGCAAATCAGGCTCAAGGCGTGCTTGCATTGAAGCTTATCAACGCGCTTGCTTAACACTGATTCAAAAGTTGTATAAACCGCAGGTAATTGCCGTAAAAAAGTTGTGCTTTTCATACAAAAGTTTATTTTTGCATGCTATTTTTTGTATTTTTTATACTTTGGTTGTAGAAATCTCAAACTTAATGTGAATTAAAATACAACCTTCCATACTTTAATATGAGAATACAAAACACAGGGATGTATTTACAAAAGGATATGCGAAAGGAGATAATTCATGGCAATTATCGTTAACACGAATGTTTCTGCATTAAAAACGCAGAACAATCTTACAATGGCTACAAATAGTCTTAGTAAAGCGTTAGAGAGACTATCAACAGGTTTAAAAATCAATTCGGCAGCGGACGATGCTGCAGGATATTTTATTGCGGCAAAATTGAGCACTCAAATAAGCGGCTCTAAAGTTGCAAACTCAAACGTTGCAACAGGCCTAAACGTTTTGCAAATGGCAGAAGGAACTCTCGATGTAGTAGAAGATAATATTACCCGTATCAGAGACCTTGCTGTACAGGCAGCCAACGGAGTTTATGATACAGATTCTTTAACTGCAATGCAAAACGAGGTAACAGCACGTATCGCAGAAATTACAAGGGTGCAATCAGCTGCAGATTTTAACGGTATCAAATTATTTGATGCAACTGTCGGGTTGGGCAAAGATGGCCTGACACTGCAAGTTGGAGCCAATGCTGCTGCAGCTGAAAACCAGATAAAAATAGACAAAGCTTCATTTGCCGCAGTAACATTAACGGCTGATGTAAGCTCTGCGGCAGGTGCAACAGCTGCAATAACCGCATGTGACACCGCATTAAAAACTATTGCAACAAGAAAAGCGGAAATGGGTGCTGTTCAAAACAGATTGGGCTCTGCTCAAGAAGCACTTATGACAACAATTGAAAACGCATCTGCAGCCTTGTCAACGATTATGGATGCAGATATTGCGGAAGAAACCTCAAATTATACTAAGGCACAAATATTGCAGCAGACCTCTTCAACACTGCTGATACAGGCAAACAATCTGCCTTCTATTGCCTTAACTTTAATCAGAGGTTCTTAATAAAATATTTTAAACAAAAACAATAGATAGTTAACGATAATTACCGCCGGGGGGAAACTTCCGGCTTTTTATTTTGCTCAAATTTCATACTTTAGTTTTAAAAACTTCTAACTTTTTAAGAATTAAGTATTCAAATTCAAACCTGTATTATATGTATGTGAAGAACAGGATAGATAGAAAATTCACAGTCTAAATAGGTGATTAGCTATTAGATAGGTAGATTAGTTAAAGAGAATTACAGTCTATTAAAATTTACAGGATGTAAATAGGGTATGCCGAAAGGAGAATCGTATGGCAATTATCGTTAACACAAACATGTCTGCGTTGAAGACGCAAAAAAACTTGAACAATGCTTCAAACTCTTTGCAAACAGCATTGGAAAGAATGTCAACAGGTTTAAAAATCAACAAAGCAGCAGATGACGCAGCAGGTCTTTATGTTGCAACAAACCTGAACACTCAAATCAGCGGCTCAAAAGTAGCCAAAAACAACATTTCAACAGGTAACAACGTACTTTCTACATTAGAAGGTGACTTAGACGTTATCCTGGACAACCTCAACCGTATCAGAGACTTGTCAGTACAAGCCGCAAACAGTATCTATGACGAAAGCGCTATGGGTGCGATGAAAGACGAAATCGATCAACGTTTACAAGAAATTGACAGAATTTCGCTTGCATCTAACTTTAACGGCTTGCAGCTGTTAGCAGGTGAAGGTCAACTTGCAGAAAATGGTTTGAGACTTCAAGTAGGTGCAAATGCTGATGCTGCTGCAAACGCAATCTCTCTTGATGAAACTTTCTTTGCAAAAACTGACTCAACTACACTTGGTACAACTTATCAAGGTCAGCTGCCTGATGGTACAACATTGGATGCTAGCGATGGCCTTTCTGGAAACCTTGATGCAGCATTTGCAAATGCAAGTTGTGCAGCTCAGTACATTGATATTATTGACGCAGCAATAGATAACATTTCTTCTAAAAAGTCTACAATCGGTGCGACAATGAACAGACTTGACGCAGCTTTGACTTCTTTAACAACTGTTATTGAAAACAACACAGCTGCAAAATCAACAATTATGGATGCTGACATTGCGGAAGAATCAGCTGAATATACAAAACAGCAAATTCTTCAACAAACATCATCAGCTTTGTTGGTTCAAGCAAACCAATTACCTTCATTAGCTTTGAACTTGATTCAATAGTTAATTTAACATTACAAACAATAGATAAATTTACAATAATAGGTGATGGCAACTTGCCCGGGACAATCAGCTCCGGGCTTTTTCTTTTTTTATTGTCGTTTTTATTGAAGGGCAAGTACTCCCGCGCCTATCATTCCGGCATTATTTTCGGTCATAGCTACTTTAACTTTCACATCTGTTACAACAGATTCTTTATTGATATTTTCTTCAAGTTTTTTGATATCAATAAAATTGCACATACCGCCTGATATTACTATACAATCGGGGTTGAAAACATTTGTCAATGAAACAAGACCTACAAAGAGGTAGCATTGCCACTGCTCAAAAACCCTTTTGCAAAAAGCATCATCGTTTTTAACACCGTCTGTAATATCATATGTCGTGATATCGTCGGGATTTTTATCTTTTAAAATGCTTGTTGAAAACTCGTTGTATGTTTTGGCACCTTCTTTTGCACAATTTTTCAGCCCTGTGCCGGACGCATAAGATTCCCAGCAGTCGAATCTGCCGCAGGTGCATTTTTGTCTGTTATCTGCAAAAATACGCATATGCCCTATTTCCAGAGCATTACCAGTTGAACCTCTAAAAAGCTTTCCTTCAGACACAACTCCGCCGCCAATGCCTGTTCCGATTGTGGCCATAAGCACTGTATTGTAACCTTGAGCTGCTCCTATTTTGTATTCTGCCACCACTGCACAGTTAGCGTCATTTTCGACAAAAACTTTTTTATCCGACAGTGTAGAAAAATCAATGTCCTTGTAGCCTTCGGGCAAGTTGGGCGTTGAGCTTAACACGCGTGTGTTTTCAATATTTACTGCTCCTGCGGAAGACAAACCAACTGCGTCAATTTTGTCATAATTTAGGTCAATAATATTCTTTAAAGTTTCGTAGATTTCACCGGCTGTTTTGGGTGTTGGCCTTTTTTGTATATCAGAGACTATATTGCCGTTTTGGTCAACAATACCGTACAGAATTTTAGTCCCGCCTATATCAATGCCGAGTGCTTTTTGTTCTTTTTTCATATACTATCCGTTTTTTGCGATTTTATCTTTTCTGTTAACAAATCTTTTTGTTATGAGCTGGGGCCTTGTAATTGCGGAACCTATAACTACCGCGTGAGCACCGAGCTCAAAAGCCTTGTCTACCTGTTGAGGCGTCCATATTCTGCCTTCAAGTATGACAGGGCAATCAACTGATTGTACAAGCCCTTTTAACAATTCAAAATCAGGTTCTTCAGATGTTTCAGGCGATTCTACCGTATACCCGGACAACGTAGTAGAAACAATGTCAGCTCCCAGCAGCCTTGCATTTATACCTTCTTGCAGAGTAGCAATATCAGCCATTGCAATTTTTTTGTTTATTTTTATAAATTTGATTATCTGTTTCAGGTTATTTTCGCCTCTGGGTCTGGATGTTCCATCAAATGCCACAATATCAGCCCCTGCCAGTATCAAATCTTTGGCATCTTTTATTGTCGGGGTAATGTAAACTATTTCCCTCCAATTTGGCGGTATGACTTCCGGTTTTGTTATACCTATTACCGGTATTTTAAACAATTTTTTTGCATTAATTACGTCCCTTGTTCCCGCCACACGAAGCGCAGCTGCACCGCCTTTTACAACCGATTGCATCATCGCTGTCATACAATCTTCTTTGTACAAAGGTTCAGATGGCATTGCCTGAACAGAGACTATTACTTTGTTTTTTATTTGAGCAACTATATTATCCATAAATTTAATTATAATGCTACTTTTAGGTATGGGCAAATTATTTTCAACGATTTATCCTGAATATAATTGTAACTATTTGTTAACTTTAGACTGTTGTGCCTAAAGTTTTGACTTTAAATTGCCGATAAGTAAACTGTAAGTCGTAAATGAAAAAGGGAGTATTAATCATGGCAGGTTTTGAAAAATTTAAAAATGCATTAAAAAAAGCAGAAGAAGAAAGACATGAAGAGCTTCAACAAGACATAAGAAAAGTTCGTAATGTTATAGAAAAAGTTCTTTCCATGGCAATGGAAAACACAGCCAATGTAGCAAGAACACGCTATAGCGGGCTGGAAATGTTTTAAGATTATAAAATCATTAAAACATCGCGTACAATTTTTGTAACAACCGCAGTAGAAACCTCGCTCTTGTCATAATCAGGGGCGAGTTCTACTATATCAGCACCAACAATATCAAAATCTTTAAGATATTTTATCCACTCTGCAAGCTCTCTGTACATCAAGCCGTCAGGTTCCGGAGTACCTGTGCCCGGCATAAATGCAGGATCCAGCACATCCACATCAATTGTTAAAAAGATTTTTTTGTGTTTTATCTGCTCTAAATCAGCAGAGTTTTTAACAAGCGTGTTGTATTTTTTCATTAAATCAAATTCTTCTTGCAAACCGGAACGAATACCAATCTGTTTTATATTTTCAAAGCCTATTGTCTCACCGATTCGTCTCATAACAGATGCGTGAGAAAGCTTTTCACCCAGATAATCTTCTCTCAAATCTGTATGTGCATCAAAATGAATAACCGCTAAATCAGGATACTTTTGATAACAAGCCTTTAATGCAGGATAAGTAACAAGATGTTCTCCGCCTATGCCAAGGTATTTTTTGCCATCTTGAAAAACAATTCTTGCATTTTTTTCAATAACATCAAGCGTTTTTTCTGTATTACCCAAAGGAAACTCGAGTTCACCCGCATCATAGAAATTGACATCATCAAGATGTTTGTCATACACAGGAGAATAGTCCTCTAACCCCCAGCTTGCAATGCGCAGTCTTTCCGGTGCAAAACGGCTGCCCGGTCTGTAAGAGCAGGTTCCGTCAAAAGGAAGGCCTATCATTACAATATCCGCATTATCATAACTGTCAACAGAGCCTATCCAGTTACGGCTCAAAAATGGTCCCAGAGTTTCACTTGCCGGCATTAATTAATCCCTTATTTTAATTGTCTATGAGCCAACGTTTACGCCTGTACCTTCGATTTTTTCATCGCCTTGGTCAAGCTGTGATGCAGCAGCAGCTGCTGCTTTTTGTTGTTCGTTCTTAGCAGAATATAAAATCACTGTAACATCGGCAATTAATATTCTTTTGTTGTCTGCATAAGGGACAATACTGATTTTATCAAGGTTAATCAAGTATGGATAGTTGTAAATGTCCTGAAAATATGAACGGAATTGCATATAATTTCCGATTAATTGCATTTGCACTGCACAAACATTGTATTCACTGCCAATATTCTTTTGTACAACGTCGTATGCAGGATTCATATTGTATTCGATTGAACGTAATTTTAATCCGTTATATTTTGCAGATTGGATAACATCTTCAAACATAACACCGAAAGATGACATCATATCTAAAGTAGCTATTTCGCTTTTATAAACAGGTTTTGTTGAAACTTTTTCTTCTTTTTCATAAGCAGCTTTTTTATTTTTTAAGTCTTCAATATCCTTTTTGATTTTATCAAGCTCAATAGTTTTTGTTTGTACTTCTTGATACGCTTTGATTGCTGCATCAGCTTTGGGAACAATAAAATAAATTCCGACTGCTGCACAAAGAACTATTAATACAATATATATAAGTTTTTGATTCTCGTTCACTTTTACAATGCCCTTTCGTGTATAGGTTTAAATTTTATTTTATGCTCCCGGTAAATCAGGGATATCAGGCAAATCTCCTGAACCTACTTTTCCGGGATTAGATGTTGAGGAAGGTTTTTTCTTACCTTTTTTATCTTTTGCGGAAGAGTCTTCCTCTGTGTTCGGGTCTTTGATTTTTACGGAACTAAATTTATTATTAGTCAGCTCAAATGTATAAGAAGCATTCGGATTTTTTTCAATATCAATCAAACCTTCCTGATCATCAACACTGAGTTTTGAGAGGAATAAGTCTGATTTTGGCACCTGTGCTTTGAGGTTTCTAAAGAATAAATATACCTCATCAACAGATGTTGTTTCACCTTTTATACCATAAGCTCCGTTTGAGTCGCCGTAAAATACCGTTAACCAAACTTTTGCGGGAATATCTGCACCAATTGAGTTGTAATAAAGAATTTTATCAACCATACTCTGGTCAATTTCTTTGGCTGCAGAATAAATATCGATTTTGTTGCCTTTGCTTTGAAGGTCAGTCAGCTCTTTTTGCAAAGTGGTGGTCTCATTTGATAAAGAAGAGCTTTTTTCTTCAAGCTGTGACGCATAATTGCCGACAATTGTAGAACATAAGAATCCTACTAAAATAAATAAACCGCCTATTATAAGACTGTATATTGTCAGCTGTTCTTTTGTAAGATCAAAACCCATTACCCTGATTGTGTCAGGAGCTTGGTAATCAGCTGTCACAAGGAAGTTGAGTTTTAATCTGTAATCTTTAAATCTATATATAGCAGCACCGATTGCTTCCGGTGTAATAGCCTTAATGTAGTGAGGCAGAACGTTTAAATCAACGTCCATAATTTGAGATTTTGCATACTGGTTGCACTCTAGAAAAATGACATCTCCTGGCTGTTTCAGCTGCATTGCAAGGATTTCTGCGCTTACATCATTAGATTCACTGATAATAAGCAGCTTGTCTGTAGGATATTTTTCAAGTACAGCAGAAGCTGCCTGAGAAATAGCAACGTAAACTTCATCATTGTTAAATGAACGTATCGCCAATGGCTCTTCAAAATATTCAATTACGCTGTATCCCAGCAATGAGAATACTGCGTAGCTGTTTTGTGAAACCAAAAGTATGTTCCAAGAGCCGGAAGAAGCTGCAAAATCTTTTGTAATTTCAGTATACTCAAGAGTCTTCATTAATGAAGAATATGTATTTTCAATTGCAATAAGAGTTGCGCCCAAATCAGTAAAGATTTGTTTTATTACATCTACAACACCTTCTTGCATTGCAGAGTAAAGAATGTATCTTTTTTCTGTTGAGTTGTTTTCTTTTACTTCAACCCAGCTTACAACAGGTACATTTTTCTTAAACAAATAGTTCTGTTCAATTTCAGAAGTCAGCGCTGTAGTAACGCCTTCATCGTCAAGAACTGTAGGCAAAAATGAGTGGCCAAAACATACGCTTGGCATATTAACAACCACATTTGCATTTTGCGGTGCAATCTTAATTTCGTTAAACAGGTCACTCAATGCCTGTTTAAATTCGCCGTAATCTTCAATTTCTCTTGTTGAAGAGTTGTAACTCAAATCTCTGCGTGCATATTTCATAATTTTATGCGTTGCAGGGTCTACCATAATCATTTCTACGCCGACGTTAGGAGAGACCGAAACCCCTATATTAACCTTTGTGTCTGGCTTTAATTTTGCTAAAAAATTTTCCATCAACTAATTCCAATATAATTCCAAGTTTATAACACTGTAATTTAAAACCTATACAATTATATTATAGTATAATTATTATGGCAAGAATATTTACATACCCCAAAAAGGTGAGATTAAATGGAAAATAAAAACACAAAAAAACCGTCAGATTACATATACGGAAGAAATGCTCTAACAGAGGCTTTGAGTACTTGCGCTAATCGTATAAACAAAATTTTAATATCCAAAAATACGGCAAATGATGTAAAGATAAATGAGATAATAAATCTTGCAAAAGCAAACGGTGTTGTATTTCAGTTTGTGCCCAAAGAAAGGTTTGCAAACTTTGCCAACATTGCGCACCAGGGTGTTGTCGCATTCGTTTCTCCGATGGAATATACTGATTTTTATGATTTTTTGGAAACTAAAAAAGATGGATATTCAAAAATAGTTATATTAGACGGAGTGGAAGATCCGCATAACGTTGGCGCAATCATACGTACAGCAGCTTGTGCGGGTTTCGATGCAGTTATTATACCTTCCCGCCGCAATGCACAGGTCAATGCTACTGTGGAAAAAACATCGGCCGGAGCTATTAACCACATACCTGTGATTCAGGCTAATAGTCTTTCGAGTGTTATTGATAAGCTAAAAGATAACGACTATTGGATAATTGCAGCTGACGCACATGGAAAAGATAATTACTTTGACATCGATTATACAGACATGAATTTTGCACTCATTATGGGAGGAGAAGAGACAGGAGTGTCTAAAAACAATATGAAAAAATCAGATTTTGTTGTTAAAATTCCAATGTTAAGAAATTTTAACTCGCTTAATGTTTCTAATGCTGCCTGTGCAATTATTTACGAATCGGTCAGACAGTCTGTATCAAAAAATAAAACATAGTGTATAATATTTATTACTAATTACAGGAGCATAAATGGCTAACAAAACAGAGAAATTTACCAATGAAGATGTTGATATGGCAGAAAACGGTGAAGTTTCTATAGATAAAATAACAGAAGAACCTGAAGACGAAGACTTGATTATGTCGGTGGAAGAGCCGAAAACCTCAGAAAACGTCTCCAGTGTCAATGCTGATGATTCGGTCAAAATTTACCTGCAGCAAATAGGGAAAATACCTCTTTTGACAGCTGAACAGGAACTTGAGGTTGCAAAAAAAATAAAAGAGCACAATGACGAACACTCAAAAGAGATTCTTGTTAATGCAAACTTGCGTCTGGTTGTCAGTATTGCAAAAAAATATATCGGTCGAGGTCTTTCGTTTCTTGATCTTATTCAAGAAGGCAATATGGGCCTTATGAAAGCTGCTGAAAAATTTGATTATGCAAAAGGCTATAAATTTTCTACATATGCAACATGGTGGATACAGCAATCTATCACCCGTGCAATCGCTGACAAGTCCAGAATAATACGTCTTCCTGTTCATATGATAGAAACATTGAGCAAAATCAAAAAAGTTACAATGGATTTGACAACAGAAACAGGCAAGGTTCCTTCAAAAGAAGAAATTGCCTATCGTGTGGGAATTCCTGTAAACAAGCTCACAAGCCTTATCAAAGCTGCACAATCAACTATAAGTATAGAAACTCCTGCTACGGCAAAGGATGAATCTTCCAAACTCGGTGATTTTATTGTTGATGAATCCACAATATCTCCTGATACGAGAGTTTCTCAGGAAAATCTTTTTGAAGATATACAAAAAATGCTCAACCAGCTGAGCCCAAAAGAGCGGGACGTACTTATTATGCGTTTTGGTTTAAACGATGACGGTAACCGTAAAACCCTTGAGGAAATCGGCTCGCGTTACGGTGTATCAAGAGAGCGTATTAGACAGATTGAAAACCGTGCAATAAGTAAACTCAAAAAATTGTGCAAAAACAACAATCTCAGCAAAGGTTTAAAAAATTATTTTAATTAATTAAAATAATCGTGCCAGGGGGGATTCGAACCCCCGACCTGCAGCTTCGGAGACTGCTGCTCTATCCTGCTGAGCTACTGGCACATTAGAAACTTTTATTCTTAATTTATTGTACGCTCAGCAGGATAAAAAATCTATATTTAGTTGAACTTTAACTATGTTAAAGATTCAACAGTGAGCTACTGGCACATATATACAACGTTGGTATACTTTTAAATTATAGCATAATGCATTATAATATAATTTAAAAAAGGATAGACGGTATATGGAAAATTGTATTTTTTGTAAAATAGCTAATAAAGAAATTCCTTCAAAACTTTTATACGAAGATGAATACACAGTTGCTTTCAATGACTTGAATCCGCAGGCACCAAACCATATTCTTGTTATACCTAAAAAACATTTTGCATCTTTAAACGAGCTAGATGATGAAAAATACATGTCTGCCTTGTTAAATGCTGTAAAAGAAGTAACCAAAAAATTGGGAATAAAAGAATACAGAACGGTAATCAATACCGGAGAAACTGCCGGTCAGACTGTTTTTCATATACATATTCATATTCTTGCAGGCAGACCTTTATTGTGGCCTCCCGGTTAGTAAATAGGAATGTTAAATGCTTAACAATTTAATTCTCATAGTGTTATTTGTTTGTTTTGTTTCAGGCCTGATATATGTATATTTGAGGCTAAAAGAAGAAACAGGCAAAACTAAGAAAAAAGGCGGCGAGGAGTTACAAATTTCGCCCGAAGATATCTATAAACAGGTAGAAGCGCTCATTATAAATGCGGATTTTGCTACCGCACAAAAGCTTGCAAAAAAATATCTGGCGCAAAACCCGTATCATCACGATTTAAGAAAACTTCTCGTAAAGTCTTATATAGAAACGCAAAAAGAATATGAAGCAATATCAAATCTTCTGGTTCTTGTTCAGTTTTATCCTGATGATTTGAGCTTGTATCTTCAGCTTGCAACACTGTATAAAAATACTCATCAAAATAAAAAAGCAATCCATTTTTACAGTTATGTGTTGAGCAAAGATAAGTATGACCTCAACTCAATGAGAAATCTTGCGGAGTTGTACTACAACAACAAACAAAAAGAATCTGCACTAAAACTATATAAACAGCTTGTTACTTATATAGATGATGAGCAGGAAAAAATGGATTATTACGAAATAATGGGTAATATTTATACAACATATGGAGAATATGTTAAAGCAGCCAACCTTTATAAAAAAGTGCTTGAAGCCCAGCCCTCCAATGCGGATGTTATAAAAGAGTTAAGAAAAATATATCTAAAACAAAAAGATACTGAAAATGTTATTTATCTTTCAAGAAAGTTAATCAATATTGAGCCCGATAATTATGCATACTACGAGGAAATCATTAATCTTTTATTTCATGTACATGCATATCAAGACGCTTTGGACTATGCGCAAAAAGCTCTGGAATTGCCAACAGCAGATGTTTTTGCCGTAAAAAATCAGATAGCAAAGATTTATATTTATACAGGTAAAATCAAAGAGAGTATTCAGCTTATTAACGAAACAATTGTGCAAGACCCTACCAATTTGCTTTTGAGCCAGACCCTTGCAATGGCGCATTGTATGAACAAAGACTTTGAAATGGCAAAAAAAGTTTGTGACGATGCGTTAGAGGTGGCTGTTCCGTCTGATATTAAAGTCATCCACAACAATTTGTCCACTATTCTTGCAGAAGAGGCTGTTTATCTTTTAAATCAGGGCAAAACAAAACAGGCTTTTGACAAGTTTTCAGAGGCAATGCAATACAACAATGAAAACCCTGAAATATTTTTTAAACTCGCAACTGCAAACCGCAGTATCAAAAACTATTCTGAAGCTATAAGACAATGCAAAAGAGCAATTGAGCTTGCTCCTGAAATAAGTCTTTATTACGAAACTCTGGCAGATATTTATTACGAAATACAAAACTTTATTGAAGCAAAAAAACTATATAAAGAAGCAGTGTTTATTGACCCTAAAAACTCAAGAGCACACGCATTTCTGGGCATTTTGCAATCCAAAGATAAAGAACACGAAAATGCAATAAAATCATTGGAAACAGCTGTATCGATTGATCCGGACAATGTTGATATCAGATATAATCTTGCACTTGCATACGAAGTTGCAGGCAAAAAAGATGAAGCTAAAAATGAATATGAGAAGGTTCTTGAACTCGAACCTTCTCATAAAGAAGCTAATAATAATATAAAACTTTTATCTTAGAATTTTTTCTTTTCGTCTATTACGATTGTACAAATAGGAGCATCGTTGACGCTTTCTAAAGTACATTTTTCATCAAATCCGGTGACAGACGGTGTGTAGCTTTTGATTTCTGCTGCAGTACCTTTTAATGCTTTTTGGAATGATGAGAATAATGAATAAACATCGTGAACAGGATATTCATTTTTGTTAAAAGCAGCTATGACAGAGTCATAGTATGGTCTTGGTGATTGTGAAAACTGTTCTGTATTAGATGCAGAATACTGTACGTGAGCAGTCAAATATCTGCTGTCTGTAGTCGGAAATCCTGTAGGCAATACAGTACCATCCATTAATATAATAAACGGAACAATATCAATGGCTTTTTTCTTGTTGGAATTCCAAGTTGCAGTATTTGGTCCTCTTTCTGCATTCAAATCTACCCATACAAGAAAGTATTTTAATTCCACATCTGCGTTGCCGTTTAAAGGATCTTTTACCGTTACTTTTTGCATTGGCGAGATAAAATATCTCATAGAGTTTGAAGAACGAAACGCCATGTTTTCTTTTTTAAATTGTGAATCAGAACCTGTTATAGGCACTGTTTTAAAATTGGCACCGCAATTGTAGATTGTTGTGTTGAGATAGCCCAATTTATTTTCTTCTTCATTTGCGGGATTAGGGTTCGTTGCCAGTTTTCTGCATAATTCTTTTGCCGCAGTTGTGCTGTCTACGTTTTCCATATCTCCGGGGAACGCCTTGTCTACATCTTCTGCTCCTTCTGTATTTTGCAGGTCTCTGGCATCTTCTTTAATATTATAAGCTGCTGTAGCAAGTGTGTAATATGCATTGTAATATGCATAAGGGAGGTATTTGTCTGTTGGCTTTACAACAGTAAGCATCATAGCGCAAATTACACCTGTAATACCGATAACAATCAAAAGCTCAGGTATGGAAAACGCTTTAAGATTTTTCATATTCTATCTCCTTAATAATATTTATATAATCATCATAAGTCGCGATTTCTTTGATGGCAATCGTTTTATTAATTGAGGTTTTGTCAATATTGAGTACTGTCTTGTTCTCAAGAATTGCATAAACAGGAATGTCTTTTTCTATGCAATCAAGCACTGCAGAAGAACCAAGTGCATTATAAGGCACACAAACAGAATGCAAATTTTTGTATGTAATGCATTCAGGTGTAATATTTTCTTTTTTTACTATCAAAGGTGCATTTCTTAATCCGGTTAATAAACAGGGCAAAAATGTTGGTGTAATATACTCAGCACTGACTTTTTCGTCAACAATATTGCTGTCTATTGTCACATCTTCAAATGCAGGAGCGTGTACACAAGGGCACATCAGCTCTTTTGATAGATAGTGAGAAATAATTGCCTCTACTCCACCTACAATATCCACTCCGTTCCCGTTTTCGTACTCATCTTGCGGCGGCTCAGCAAACTTGCAGACAACTGCTATTGTTTGTGATCCTTTTTTGATAAGCTTTTGGCCTGCTTTTTTTAGGGTTGTATGATTTTTTACACATCCGGAAGAAATTCCGCTATCGGTTGTAAAAAACTCCACATCTGCTGTTTCATCCGTTATTTCATAACCTGTAATATCTATACCATAAACGGTTTTCATTGCATTGATTGTGTTGATGTGTATGTTCAAAACATTTTTGCTTATTGCTCTGTCAAAAATTACGCCAATCTTGTTGTTTTTTGAGGGCAAAAGGCCAATTTCCCCTTTTACAAACTGTTCAATAAAATAACCTTCCACATAATACATATTGGCTGTAATGCCAGAAAAAACCGCAGCGTTGACAATATTAGGATTGACAATCAAAGGTATGTGCATGGCTATTTTTTGAGCATATACGCTTGCATCACCGGCATAGCCTCCAATTGAGGCACCTGTGCCCGTGGGCACAATCATAAGGCTGATTTTTTGTTTTGCAATGTTTTTTTGCATTACAGCTCCAGACTTTCTCCCGGTTTAAGAATAATACATTCTATCCCCTCTTTTTCAATCATATTTTTGAATTCTTGAATGTCGGTTTTGATTGCATCAAAAGTGTTGTAATGCATTGGAATTACTTTTTTTACGCCCAGCCATTTTGCAGCCAGTGCTGCTTCATTTTTGTCCATTGTATAAAATGAACCTACCGGTAAAAATGCAATATCAGGTTTGTAAACCTCGCCGGCTGTTTTCATCTCTGAGTTAAGGCACGTATCACCTGCGTGATAAATTTTAGTACCGTTTATTTCAAACATTATGGAAGCAGGCATTCCCGCATACTGCCCGTCAGGAGTGGAGCTGCTGTGGAATGCAGGCAGAAACCTTGCAAATCCCCAGGGGTATGATAATTTGCCTCCAAAATTAACACCTTCAACAAGAGCACCTTTGGCCATGCAGTAGTTTGCTAGTTCAAATATAGCGGTGATAGGGGCTTTTGTCGCACGTGAAATAGGTATTGCATCACCCATGTGATCTGCATGTGCGTGAGTCAAAAATATATCGGTTATGATTTCTTCTTTATAATTGAATTTTGCAACAGGATTGTTTGAAATAAAAGGGTCCACGAGTATCCCGTGGCTGCCTGTTTCAAAATAAAAAGCACTGTGGCCAATGTATTTAATTTTAGTAGAATTCATATTCAGCTCCTGCTTGTTACGTTATATTTCTTATTATATCAATAATTTAAAATCATATAAACGTATTGTTTGCAAATCCGAGAAAGTAGCCTATAATTATTATTGTACGGTACGATTATAGTTGGGTTCCCATGGAAAAAATTCCTGTAGAAGAATTAGTAAAATATAAAATGCTCCCCTTTGATTTATATAACGAAAACGGGGAAAAACTTGTAGATGCTGGTGAAATTCTTACTTCCGGTAAGCTGCTTCAAATAAGTCAGTATGATGTTTTGTTTAAATCTACACCAAAACATACAGAAAGCCGTCCCACAACACATATGGCACCTGCGGCTCCTGTTGCGCCTATGGAAGAAGAATCTTTTGAGCCTGCAAAACCAAAAGAAATTGTCTTTGACAAAACTGTTAACAGAAAATCAAAGTTTAAAGCGCAATCACAGGTAGATATGAAGTCATACTATGCAACAACAATGTTTGCGCTGAGAGAAAATGCAAATAAAGATGCAATCCAAATGGTTGACGAAATCAAGGATAAAATACTTGATGACGTCCAGTCTGTTATTCAGGAAGTTAAATTCTGCTCTCAACTCAAATTGCTCGGCAACTACAATGACTGCCACGCATTAAATACAGCTATTCTTGCTACTGCAATGGGTTACAAACTCGAGTATGATGAAGATGTCATAGAAAAACTGGCACAGGCATCTTTGCTCCATGATATTGGAATGACAAGACTTCCAAAAGAAATACTTGAAAAAACCAGTTTGTCCCAGCAGGATAACAAACTTTTTCAAAAACATACACACATGGGCTACAAAATTCTGAAATATGAAATGGGTCTGCCGGAAGATATCTGCCTTGTTGCACTCGAACACCACGAAAATAATGACGGCTCGGGTTATCCTTTCAAACTTTCAGGAGAACAAATAAGCAAACTCACACGCGTTGTAGGTTTATGCAGCTTTTTTGATGACCTTACCTCTAACAGAACTGTGCATAAGGTTAAAAATACCAAAGAGGCTCTTCGTATAATGCTCGAAGTCGGTACAAAAAAATTCTTCCCAGAATTGTTGTACCAGTTTGTGAATATGTTTAATTACAACGACCTAGAATCTTATGATGAGATGATACAGTAATGGATTGCAGAGTAAAAGTTATAGGTGCAGGTTTGGCAGGCTGTGAGGCTGCTTTACAGCTAGCCAAAAATGGTGTTGCAGTCGACCTTTATGAAATGCGCCCCAATAAAACAACCGGAGCTCATTCCACACAAAATCCGGCAGAATTTGTGTGCAGTAATAGTCTTGGCTCTATAGACCCCACAAATGCAAGCGGACTTTTAAAACAGGAAATGTCAATATTAGGCTCTTTCCTTATACAGGTTGCACATGAAGTCAAAGTCCCTGCCGGCAATGCACTGGCAATCGACAGAGAATTGTTCTCCCAAAAAGTAGAACAACTCTTGCAGGAGCATAATATAAATATAATCAGAGAAGAGGTAAAAACTATCCCTCAAAAAGGCCCTGTAATAATGGCATCCGGTCCTTTAACTTCGGAGGCTCTTGCCGAGAATATAAAAAGTTTTACCGGTAGTGAACATTTGCATTTTTTTGATGCAATAGCTCCGATTGTTGAAAAAGACTCTATAAATTTTGACAAGGCTTTTTATGCAAGCCGC